>ERZ1673736.1301-NODE-1301-length-33965-cov-17.129991_pt1 | contig 33965 bp, 48 predicted proteins | sample MGYA00580212_ERZ1673736 | MGnify/ENA primary metagenome ERZ1673736 (study PRJEB41218, sample SAMN15661752) | gut metagenome | host: Homo sapiens | place: Canada: London | collected 2015-08-20/2019-03-30 | study: EMG produced TPA metagenomics assembly of...
AACGAAAACGGAAACGAAAACGGAAACGATAACGAAAACGAGAAACGCGCCCATTCGGGGCGCTGGGCGGCGGACGGTTTTGACCGGTTCTGGGCTTCTTATCCCCGACGCGTCGGGAAGAAGGACGCCGTGGCCGTCTGGAAGAAGATCAGCCCTGACGACGCCCTGGTTGACCGGATCGTGGCCGGCGTGGAACGCTGGAAGCGGTCCGAACAATGGACGAAGGACGAAGGCCGCTTCATTCCCTACCCCGCGACCTTCCTTCGTGGCGAACGCTGGAACGAGTCCGACGGCGTGAAGCCGGCCGCCGTTCCGCCGGCGGCGAAGGACTACGGCGACGGGGACGACTTCCTGGGCGGTGACGACCATGAATGACTTCACCGACGTCCTGGAAACCATCGCCCAGAACGCCAGACGCGGCCATGAGCGCGCCGGCGACTACTGCGGCGAAGACGGCCTTCTGTATTGCGGCCGGTGCCGCACCAGGAAGGAACACCGCCTGGAACTGGACACAGACCCGCCGAAGGTGGTCACGGTGCCGGTCATGTGCAAGTGCGAGGAAGAACGACAGGAAGCCCAGCGCAAGGAGGAAGAGCGGATCAAGTTCCGCCAGGACTGCGAACGGCTTCGCCGCGACGGGATCACAGACCCGTCCTACCTGGTCAACACCTTCGCCCAGGACGACAACCGGAACCCCGCCGTTTCGGACGTGTGCCGGAAGTACGTCGACCATTGGGAGGAAATGAAGGCCGACAACATCGGAATCCTGTTCTATGGCGGCGTCGGGACCGGAAAGTCCTTCCTGGCCTGTTGTATCGCGAACGCCCTGATCGACCGCTGTGTGAAGGCCAGCGTGACGAACTTCCCCCGCATTATGAACCGCCTTCAGGGCTTCGGAGAGGACAAGCAAGGCTTCCTGGACAAGCTGAACCGTTATGACTGCCTGGTGATCGACGACCTGGGCGTCGAGCGGGACACGTCCTATTCCGTCGAGCAGATTTACAACGTCGTCGACGCCAGGTCCCGTTCAGGGAAGCCCCTGATCGTGACGACGAACCTGTCCCTGGACGACCTTCGGAACCCGTCGTCTATGGGCTACGCCCGTATTTATGACCGCGTCCTGGAAATGTGTCCGATCAAGTTGAAACTGGCCGGCGACTCCCGAAGGACCGTCAACGCGGCCGCGCGCCGCGACAGGGCGAAGGAAATCCTGGGAATGTGAAGGAGGGCCGCAAGTGGAAACCTGGAAAGTGACGATCCCTGGCCTTTTACCTGGCCTGAATGAGTACATAGACGCGGAACGCGCCGTCAAGGGCAAGTACAAGGCCGCCGCCATGAAGAAACAGGCCGAAAACGTGATCGGCTACATGGTGAAGACCCAGCTTCGCGGCGTCCGCTTCGTTCGGCCGGTGATTATTCATTACCGCTGGATCGAACCGAACCGCCGCCGCGACAAGGACAACGTCGCCTTCGCGAAGAAGTTCATTCAGGACAGCCTGGTCCACGCCGGCGTCCTAGTGAACGACGGCTGGAACCAGATCGAGGGCTTCACGGACGACTTCGCCGTGGACCCGAAGAACCCCCGCGTGGAAGTGACTATCGAGATATTCGAAGGAGGAAAACGACATGGCAAATATTAAGACTTTGAAGGACCTGACCCCTGGGACCGTCTTCGACGCCGGTCCGATCGACGTCCGCGTCCTGGATCACATGACCAACGGGACGACCCTTCTGATCGCCGACAAGGCGGTCGCGTGGCGCCCCTTCTCTCTGGAACCAATGAAGACCCGTCCGGAGGAAGCCCCTACCCCTTACCCGAACGACTTCAGTCTGTCCTACCTGAAGGACGAACTGAACGGCCCCTTCCTGGCGGCCTTCGACGCCGCCGGCGGTCCGATCCGTTCCGCGAACATCGTGACCGCGGACTGGTCCCTGGCTGACCATTGCGGCGGCTTCGGCTATGGCAACATGAAGGCGAAGATCAGCCTTCTTCCCGAAGCCCTGTTCCTGAAGTACAAGGCCCTTCTGGCCCTGGACGACTGGTGGTGGCTTGTCACCCCGAACGCCGGCCACGCGAACGGCGCGCGCAATGTCAGCTCGGGCGGCAGTCTGTACTACAGCTACGCGTACAACGGCAGCAACGGCGTCCGGCCGGCTTTCTTCGTGGAATCTGGAATCATTCTGGAATCCGACGGCGGCGAAGCGGTGGAAGGCCATGAATGACCATGTGACGATCCGCCAGTGGATCAGTCGGCGGCGCCTTCGGGCGTCCGTCGACCGGACCCTGGGCGTGAAGGTGCCGAAGGCGGTCTTCGACGAAGCGGAAGCATACGCCAGACGGAAGATGGCCTTCCAGAACGAAGCCCTGGGCCTGGACCGTGGCGACGAATACCTGGAACTTCTGATCCCCGACGTGATCCGCGAAATGGCCCTGGCGGCCAGGTATGACGGAAGGAGGGCGACGGCGTGAAATTACTGATCGGCGGTTCGCCGTGTACGCATTGGAGCATAGCCCAGACGAAGCACAGAGAAACAGAGCCTTCCGGCCTGGGCTGGGAATTGTTCCTGAACTATCTGATCGCAAGGGAAAAATATCGTCCGGACTATTTCCTGTACGAAAACAACAAGTCTATGTCGCCAGCGATCAGGGCGCAGATCACCCGCGAACTGGGCGTCGAACCGATCCTGATCAATTCGGCCCTTGTCAGCGCCCAGAGCCGACAGCGGCTATACTGGACGAACATTCCTGGCGTGGAGCAACCGGAGGATCGCGGAATCCTGGTCCGCGACATACTGGAAAGCGGTGTCTGTTGGAAAGATAAGGCGTACACGCTGAAAGCGTCAGCGGGCCACCAGGGCGGCCCTTCGAACATTATTCGGAGCATTGAAACCAACGGCCATTTCTCCGCAAACGGCGTGGCGGAACCCGTCAACATCACCGCCGACGGTAAGGCGCAATGTTTACGGGCTACTTATTACAAGGACGGGATTCGGAATCTTGTCGGGAACACGATTGACCGGAAGACCTGTGTCGCCGTCCGTGTCGGTGATATGCCGAACGGCGAAGGCGAAATCATCGGGAGCCAAAGCAAGCGCATTTACAGCGTCGACGGGAAGTCTGTTCCGTTACAGGCACGGCCGAACGGCGGCGGAGCATGGCAACAGTAAAGGACCTTGCCGCATATGTCTGCGACAAACTGGCCGGAAAAGTCCTGATTCATAGATATGACGCCTATTCCACGAACAGCGTCTACTTGAAGTTCGACTACGGCCTGGGAAACAGTCTTCGACTGTCTGACCATACAGGGAAAGCCGGCCTGAACTACCGCTTCAATATCATCACGACCATGAAGAGCCTGGGAATAGACACGTCCGGAGAATACCCCCGCTTTTATTATCCGCCCGACATGGTAGACCAGGCGATCGCCGACATCGTGAAGGGCGTCACAGAAAAACGCGGCCGGTATCACGACTACGGAAAGGCCCTGGAAACCGCACGGGCCAGAACGAAGGGCGAACGTGGCTTCTGGGAGCAAGCCCGACTTGTGAAAGGCGGTGGCGCCCATGACGTTCCTTGAAGAGGTCCGCCGGAAGGTCGAGAAGGAAGAAAAGGCGTGTGCGACGTGCGGGAACCTGGTCCGCATAGGCGGGACCCTGATCGGCTGTGTCGCCCACGACAAACTGATCCTTCCGAACTATCCGCCCTTCTTCGGACAAAAGCCGTGTCCGGACTGGAAGCCCTGATCCTGGAATGGCCCAGAAGAAGCGCCAGGGCGTCCCGCCGGCGATCCAGTATTCCATATTTGAAGGCGGCGACGTCTTCGTCTGCCCCTTCTGCTGTGCCGACCTTGCACGGACTGAAGCCGGAATCCCGCGCAAGTGTCCGGAGTGCGGACAACCCATAGAAAGGAAGCAAAGCCATGATCGGAAGAAGGCGTAAGAACTTGCCGAAGTGGCGCTACGACTTCAACTGTCGGAAGTGCGACAATATCCAGTTCATCGACGACCCCGCGCGCGGCCGCCTGGGCGATTACTGCGTGGCGTGTGTGGAAGCCTTCGACCAGGGACGGCCGAACCCGATCCACGCCGACGACGACCGCGTCGTCCGGTGCGATTGCTTTCGGCCGATCCCCGAACCTGAAGAGGAAGAACAGAAAGAAGGTGAACCCACATGATGAAGCGTTTTCTGACCGGCGTCCTGTCCATCATCGCGGGAACGGCCCTGGTGCTGACGTCCTTCGCCGGTGCGTGTTCCGAAGACGCCGGAAGTGTAAACGGACCACCAGCCCAGGAAACGCCGCCAGCGGCCTTCCAGGGGCCTTCTGGAACCCTTTCCGAAATGGAAACAGTTCCGGAGCCTGACCCAGAGCCGGAACCGGAGTGGATCGAAGCCGTGGCGACTGCGTACTGTTCATGCGAAATCTGCTGTGAAGAATGGGCGCTGAACCGGCCGGACGGGATCGTCTACACCGCCAGCGGCGCCGAAGCTGTCCAGGGCGTGACGATCGCCGCCGACTGGTCGATCTACCCGCCAGGGACCGTCCTGTTCGTGGAAGGCCTGGGCGCAATGGTCGTCCAGGACCGCGGCGGAGCGATCCAGGGCCAGAAGATCGACGTCTACTTCGAGAGCCACGACGACGCCCTTCAGTTCGGCCGCCAGAATGTCCGGTTCTACATAGTGAACGACTGAAAGAAGCTGAAATCAAATGATAGCACGGGCAAGCGGACGAAGTCCGACTTGCTATCGTGCAGAAAGGAAACAGAACAGACATGGAGATCAAAGACATCGTTCAGAAGGCACACGACAACGCCGTCAAGCACGGCTTCTGGGACCCACCCCTTCCCTTCGGGACGGCGATCGCGCTGATCCATAGCGAACTTTCCGAAGCCCTGGAAGAGGAACGCGCCGGAAACCGAATCAGACCTGGGGACCCCGTTCCTATGATTTATTACAGCGGCGGAGGGTATGTCGCCACCGCGCCGACGAAATGTTGTGTAAAACCCGAAGGTGTGGCCGTGGAACTGGCCGACGCCGTGATCCGGATCGCGGACCTGTGCGGCCACCTGGGAATCGACCTGGACGCCGTGATCGCGGAGAAGATGGCCTACAACGCCGGCCGCCCCTATAAGCACAGGAAGCGGTTCTGAAAGGCGGCGACACCATGAATCAAGTTCAACTGATCGGCCGAATGGCCCGTGAACCGGAATTAAGGCGCACGGAGAAGGGGACGCCCGTCGTGTCCTTCGCCCTGGCCGTCGACCGCCGCTTCCAGCGTGACACCGTGGATTTTGTGGACTGCGTGGCGTGGCGCGGGACGGCGGAGTTCGTGAACAAGTATTTCCGCAAGGGGAAGCGCGTCGCCCTGACTGGTTCAATCCAGGTCCGAAAGTGGAAGGACAAGGAAGGCAATGACCGGAAGACGGTCGAAGTGGTCGCCGATTCCGTGGAGTTCGCCGACGGCAAGGACCAGGGCGCCGGTTCCTACGCCGCCGACCAGATGGCCGCCGCCGCGGACCAGCAGTTCACGGAGGTTGAAGACGACGACGGAGAACTTCCGTTCTGACACCCCCCAGAAGAAAGGCGGTGAAACGCATGGATCAGAATGAAAAGGAAGAGAAGCGGAAGGCCTGGGTACGCTTCCGCGTCATGGACGTCCTTCGCAACCACGACCAGGAAGCGCGCGTCATAGAATCCCAGATCGCGGCGGAGCGGGCCGCCCTGGCCGAAGACCTGAAGGAAATCCTGGAATCCGCCTTCCCTTCCGGCCAGCTTTCCGACGCCGGCGTCCGCGTCCAGTCCTCCCCAGACCCAGACGCCCGAATGGTGAACATGGTCACACGGACGGAGAAGCGCCGGAACACCGCCGACCGCCGGATCGGCGCCCTGGAACGTCAGGCCCAGCAGATCGAAGACGTCCTGTCCGCGATCCTGGACATGGACAGTCAGTCGAAGTGCGTCCTTCTGGCCCTGTATTACCCCTTCCGATCCTACAAAGAAGCGGCTGACTTCCTCCACATGGCGAAGGCCACGATCTATCGTCAGAGGAAAACGGCCCTGGACTCCCTATTCGCCACCATGTATAAATCCGATTCCTTCCGCTGAAAGATGAATACAGGTGAATACACATGAGACTTTCAATCTGCAAATCCATGTGGTAGAATTATAGTCGGGAACAGCGTGTTCCCCCTCCTTTTGAATAGGGTACAGAAAGACGTCCTTTCGGGGGCGTCTTTTTTGTACCCGCTTTCAGAGGGTCACGAAGAAAGGACGGTGTGAATCATGGCGAAGATCACGAAGAAGAATGAAGTCTTCTGTGAAGAATATCTGATCGACCTGAACGCGACCCAGGCCGCGATCCGCGCCGGATATTCTCCGAATGCCGCGGGAAGTATTGGTTCCGAATTGCTGAAGAAACCTGAAATTCGCGCGCGCATCGCTCAGGCGATGGCAGAAAGGTCGAAGCGGACGGGGATCAACGCTGACCGCGTCCTTCGCGAACTGGGAAGGATCGCCTTCCTGAACCCGAAGGACGTGATCGACCTGAACACGGCTGAAGTCCTGGGGACTGCTGTCGAAGACGACCTGGCGGTGATCGCCGGCGTCAAGGTGAAGCAGACCCCGACGGAGTTCGGAACGAGCGTCGAACGCGAAGTGAAGATGGCCGACAAGCTGAAGGCCCTGGAACTGTGCGGTCGTCACCTGGGAATGTTCAAGGACAATCCCGAAGGGAACGCACCTGTGACGGTGGTGATCAACTATGACTACGGCGGCGAAGATTGAGTTCAAGGCGTCCGCCCAGTTCAACCCAGTCTTTCGCCCTGTCAATGAGTGGCGCGGCCGCTATCGCATTCTGAAGGGATCGGCCGGTTCCGGAAAGTCCGTGAACATCGCCCAGGACTACATAGCAAAGCTATCCGACCCCGCCTATACCGGCGCGAACCTTCTGGTCGTCCGAAAGATCGAGGAAACGAACCGCGATTCCACCTTCGCGGAACTTCAAGCCGCGATCTACCGAATGTTCGGCCCCTACGCCGAACGCTTCTGGAAGGTCAACCTGAACCCCCTGGCCCTGGAATGTAAGATCACGGGGAACCGGATCATATTCCGCGGCGTGAAGGACCAGCGCCAGCGGGAGAAGGTGAAGTCCATCACCTTCAAAAACGGAAAACTGGTCTGGATATGGTGCGAGGAAGCGACGGAACTTCTTTCCGAAGACGTCGACATTCTGGACGACCGTCTTCGCGGCAAGCTGGACGGCATGAATCCGAACCTGTATTACCAGATCACAATGACCTTCAACCCCGTCAGCGCGACGCATTGGATCAAGGCCAGATACTTCGACAAGGCCGATCCGGACGTCCTGGCCCATCATTCCACCTATAAGACGAACCGGTTCATAGACCCCGCCTATTACCGCCGCATGGAGCGCCGCAAGGAAGAAGACCCTGAAGGCTATCGCGTCTATGGCCTGGGCGAATGGGGCGAACTGGGCGGCCTGATCCTGACGAACTTCGAAGTCCACGACTTCAAGGTCAACAGGGACGCCTTCGACGCCTTTTACTACGGCCAGGACTTCGGCTATAACCATGCGAACGCGATCCTGGGCGTCGGCTGGAAGGACGGAGAAGTCTATATCTGTTCCGAAATCTATGTCTTCGAGAAGGACACCGAAGAGATCATCGGCCTTGCAAATCAGGCGAAGGTCGACCGGCGTGTGGAAATGTTCTGTGATTCTGCGGAGCCGGACCGGATCAAGACCTGGCAGAAGGCCGGCTTCCGCGCCTACCCCGTGAAGAAAGAGCCTGGAAGCGTGAAGGCACAAATCGACTGGCTGAAGGGCCGGAAAATCCACATTCACCCTTCCTGTGTGAACGTCCTGAAGGAAGTTCAACAATGGAAGTGGAAAAAGGACCCGACCACGGGCCTTTACATCGACGAACCCGTGGAGTTCATGGACGACGCTATGGCGGCCCTTCGCTATTCCGTCGAACGACTCCGCCGCGGTTCCGCTATTGAAGTTTTGAAATAAGGGAGTGACACCACATGGCCGAATATTCCGTCATGGACCGGATCAACATGATTATTTCCGATCCGGACCACGCGACAATGACCCTGGCCCAGATCGTGACCGAAGAGATCAGGGAGTTCAAGGCGTCCGAGCAGTACGCGAACATGATCCAGGCCGAAGCCTATTACAGAAACCGGACCGACGTCCAGCGGAAGACGAACGACGTCGCGAACCGGTCGAATACCAGGATCGAACACCCGATTCTGAAGAAGCTGGTCGACCAGAAGGCGAACTACCTTCTGGGGAAGCCCTTCACCGTGGACACGAAGAACAGTTCCTACGGCGACGCCCTGAACGACGTCTTCGACCAGACCTTCCGCCGGAAGATCAAATCCCTGGGGAAGGGCGCCGTGAAGTCTGGTATTGCATGGCTTCAGCCCTACTTCGACGACGGGAAACTGGCCTTCATGCGAATCCCGTCCGCGGAACTGGTCCCGATCTGGCGCGACGCGGAGCGAACGAAGCTGGACGCCTTCATTCGCTTCTATGACCAGGTGATCTACATCGGCACCAGAAAGCACACGATCACCCACGCCGAACTGTGGTGGACCGGCGGCGTCAAGTATTTCAAAACCGACGCCTTCGCCGGCACCATCGCCGGCGACTTTATCGTCGACACCGAACACGGCGATGAAACCAACGACTACACCGAACCCCATTTCACCGTCGGCAACAAAGCCTACAACTGGGACACCGTCCCGATCGTCTGGCTGAAGTACAACGAAGAGGAACTTCCCCTTTGCTACTTCATCAAGGACCTGATCGACGACATCAACTGGCAGACGTCCGTGACCGCCGACGTTCTCCGCGACGTGGCGAAGTTCATCTATATCCTGAAGAACTACGGCGGCCAGGACTTGGGCGAGTTCATCAAGGACCTGAAGGAACACATGGCGATCAAAGTCACCACCGACGGCGGTGTGGACAAACTTCAGGCCGACCTTAATATCGACGCCGTCATGGCCTTCCTGGATAAACAGCGCCGCGACGTCTACGACTTCGCCGCGGCCGTCGACACGAAGGACCCTGACCTGGGGAATGCGTCCGGAACGGCGATCAACTTCCGCTATATGGACCTGTCGTCCGACTGCGATTCCCTGGCGACCGAACTGAAGGACACCTTCCAGCGCCTGAAACTGTTCATCGACGTTTACCTTCAGATCGCCGGCAAGGGCGACTTTTCGAAGGAAACCTTCGACATCGTCTTCAACATGGACCTTCCCGTCAACGAAACCGACGTGATCCAGAACGCCGTCGCCAGCGAAAGTCTTCTGTCGAAGCGGACGATCCTTCAGAACCACCCCTGGGTGACGGACGCCGACGAAGAAATGGAGCGGATCGACGCAGAGAAGAAGGCCGCTATGGAGGAATACGGCGAAGGCCTGTTCGGCGACGCCCTGGGCGCCGGCAAGGGCCAGAACGGCCAGGGCGACCCCGTGAATGGCGGTGGAGCCGATGGCAACGAATAACCGTGACTACTGGGCCGAACGCGCCCTGACGCGCGAGAACGAAGCCTATCTTCGCGGCGCGAACCTGTCGGGGAAAATGTTCAGGGAGTACGAAGCCGCGGCGAAGTCGATCCGAAGGCAGATCGACAGCTTCTATTCGAAGTACGCCGGCAAGTACGGCCTGACCTACGACCAGGCGGTCCGCCTTCTCAACCGGAAGGAGTTCCAGGAATGGAAGGCCGCCCTGGGCGACTATGTCGCCACCATCGAAGCCACCACCGACCACAGCGTGAAGGCGGTCCTGAAGGCGCAACTGGACGCCCTGTCGGCGAACAGTTCCATTTCCCGCCTGGAAGCCCTTCAAGGTCAAATCGACCTAATCCTGAACGACCTGTGGAAACGCGGCGTCGAGCAGATGAAGGAAGAACTGGGCGAAGGCTTCGTCGAAGGCTACTACAAGAAGTCCTATGACCTCCAAAGCCGCGCCGGCTTCTACAATGAGATCGCGAAGATCGACGCTTCCGCCGTCGAAGACGCCGTGTCCTACCCCTGGTCCGGTGCTATGTTCTCCGATCGGCTGTGGCAGTCGAAACAGGCGCTGATCTTCAACACACGCGAGATCATCACCCAGGGCCTGATTCAGGGAAAGAGCGTGGGCGTTATGGCGTCCGCCCTTTCTTCCCGAATGGGCCAGTCCTACAAGAACGCCGAACGCCTGATCCGCACCGAAACCGCCCATATCCACGCGGAAGCCGACAGGAAGGCCTACAAGGAAGCCGGCGTCGCGGAATATGAATATATGGCCGCGGTCAATGAACGCACCTGTGACACTTGCGGCGGCCTGGACGGCCGGCGTTTTAAGGTGTCCGACGCGGAACCTGGCGTCAACTACCCGCCCATTCACCCGAACTGTCGCTGTACGACGGTCGAATATGACCCCGAAGAGGCCCTGGACTGGCTGAACAGCGGGGAGCCTATGCCGAAGCGGACCACCTATCAGGAGTGGTACAGCCGGCAGACGGCCGCAAACGGTCAAGGTTCGGTTGAAGTCGAACGGAAGAAGGCGTATAATATCAAGGCAGACCAGGAGCAATTCGACGCCTTCCTGGGCGTCCTTCCGGACGGCGAAGTCCCGTCCACCCTGGACGCCTTCCAGAACGTGAAATACACGAATCCGGAGAAATGGCGCCAGATGAAGGCGAAGGTCCGCCTTTACAACAGCACCGCCAGCCGCGGCACCCTTCCCGAAGCGGCGTCTGCGTCGGCGCCCCAGGACAAACTTCAGGGCTATCTTCTGAACCACGAACACCCCCGCGGGAAGGAAAAGGCCCATGTGATCAACCAGGTCCTGGGCTACAATGTGGAAAACTGGGAAACCTTCCAGAAGAAACTTCTGACGGAGGTCCAGAAGTCCCCTGTGACGAAGACCGTGTCCACGCAGTTCGGCGAACGGTACACCGTCCCCGTGATCCTGTACGGCCGGAAGGACCGGTTCCTTCGCCTGAACACCGTCTGGCAGATCGACACCGGCGGGAAGGACCCGCATTTCATCACGGCAACGCCGGAAAGGAAGAAGTGACAGCCTATGTTTGAATTATATGACACCGTCGTCCTTCTGGAAGACGATCCGGAAGCCGGCGTCAAGGCCGGCACGGAAGGGACCGTCGTCTATATCCAGGGCAACGGGGAAGCCTACACCGTCGAGTTCTTCGACGAAAACGGGGACACGATTGAAGACGCCCTGTTCAAGGACTTCCTTCCGTCACAACTGAAGAAGAAGTAAACGTCGGCCGACCGGCCGGCGTTTTCTTATACCCTTTTCCAGGTGGAACAGGCGTCGCCTTCGGGCGGCGCCTTTTTCATAATACAAGCCGCACCCGTCCGGCGACCAGGCGGGACCGCGAAGGGCGTGGAAGCCGCCATATAAACAGCGGAGAAAGGAACACCTATGATCATTGAAGGAATCAGAAATCTTCTGGGCGAAGACCTGGCGAAACAGGTCGAAGCGGCGCTGAAGGGCAAGGGCAAGGACGGAAAGGACGTCGACCTGGTGATCGGGAACGACGGGACCTTCGTTCCGGCCGAAAAGTACAACGGCGCCAACAGCGGGAAGGCCAGCGCGGAAAACGCCCTGAAGGCGGCCGCGGAAGCCCTGAAGGCTGTCGGCGGTTCCGGCGATCCGGCAAAGATCGCGGACGACGTCAAGGTCGCGAAGGAGAAGTTTGACACCCTTCAGACGACCCACGCCGCCGAACTTGCGAAGATCAGCAAGCGGTCTGCCCTTCAGATGGCCTTGAACGGGAAGGTCTACGACCCTTCCGATATCATCGGCCTTCTGGACATGGACAAGATCGAAGTCAGCGACGACGGAAGCCTGAAAACCGACCTGGAAGGCCTTCTGAAGCCGATCAAGGAGTCGAAGGCGTACCTGTTCAAGGAAGACCCCGCAAAGACCCCGCCCGTCCACGGCGCGACGCCGGCCGATCCTGGCCCGAAGACGCCGCCGGCGGCCGGCAAGGTAGACGGCCCCGTCTGCCTGTAAACCACACCACCATAAACGAAAGGAATGATACACAATGGCAAGAACTAAAGCTATCAGCCTGATCCAGAGCGGTTCCACGAAGGCCGACCTGGCCGAACTGTCCGGCCTGGTGATCGCGAACATTCAGAAGGACACCCTGGCCCAGGGCCTGAAGTCCCAGGCATACACCGGCAACCCCGCCAGCGGTTCCGTCGAGTTCAAGCGTTTCAAGAACAGCGCGTCCCAGCCCTACGGCACCGCGCGCACCGCGAACAAGGGAACTGCGATCACCGTTCCCCCGACCCCTGTCAACCTGGACACCCACCGCGAGATCGTCGAGGAAGCCGCGAAGTTCGACCTGGACACCTTCGGCGTGACGAACATCATGGCGCGCCGTGCCGACAACCACGTCGACACCGTGGCCGCGGAGTTCGACGCCGCCTTCTTCCAGACCGCCTTCGACGCCGGCACCGCCTACACCCCCGACGCCAGCGCCACGATTGAGGAAATCCTGGAAGGCCTGATCCAGAGCGTGGAAACCGTGAAGAACGACTACGTCCGCGGCGTTCCCCGTAACCTGATCCGCCTGGTTCTGGACCCCGTCACCTACGGCAAGGCCAGAAACTACCTGGACAAGAACACCAACAACGCCAACGTCGATACCGCGGCGGAGGACTTCGCCATGTTCCACGGCGTCCGCGTCTATTCCTCCATCAATCTTCCCGTGAAGACCGAAACCGTGGAGTCCACGAAGACGAAGACCACCACCTGTCACGGTGTCGCCATGATCGAAGGCGCGATCGCCCAGCCGGCGGTCATTTACCCCTACAAGGAGCCGGAGAAGATCCCCCTGTCCAACGACTACGGCGTGTCCATGTTCTTCGACTACGGCACGAAGGCCCTGACCCCCGACCTGATCTTCACCTACTCCACCAGCGTCACTTCCGCCTGATCGGCGTGACGCCCGTTTGAAAGGAGGAACAGAACGTGAAGTTCAAGCACATTAGAACCGGCGCGATCCTGGAACCCCATAGCGACTTCGTTCTGGAACAGTTCCAGAAGTCCCCTGACCTGATCCCCTTCGACGATCCGGAGCCTGTCGCCGCCCCTGGCGACGGCGACAAGCCCCTGTCGAAGTTCACGAAGGACGAACTTCTGGAAATGGCCCAGGAAGCCGGAATCGCGGTCCCTGACGGCGCGAAGAAGGCGGAGATCATCGACCTGATCGAAGCCCTGAAGCAGAACTGACGGGGCCGCCGAAAGGTGGTCTATCATGCTGAAAGAAATCCTTGCTTCCCTGGAAGGCCTGACCGACCTTGAAAGGGCCGAAGTCCTTCGGACGCTTATGTCCGGACAGACGGTCCTTCAGAAGGTCAAGGTCCTTCTGGGGATCACCACGGAGGACCAGGACGACGTTCTGGAATATGTGATCCAGACCGTTCAGACCCTGGTCCTTCGCTATATCAACTGGGACGAACTCCCCCTGGAACTGGAAAACGTCCTGGCTGTCATGTGCATCAGCTACTACAAGGCCGCCGGACTGGGAACCACCGCGGCGGCGCCTGGGGCCGTGTCTTCCGTGAAGCGCGGCGACGTCCAGACGTCCTTCGCGGTCGGTTCCGGTTCTTCCGGATCGGCCGGCACCTTCAACCTGGGAAACGACAACGGGGACTTCTTCGGCTGGAAGACAGTCCTGAACGAATACCGGAAGTTAAGGTGGTGACGGAATGGCCTTCGGAAGCCCCGCGGCGGAGCGCGCCGCGATCGAAAGCACCTATGAAGACACCGCCACCGTCTACCGGACAGCACCAAAAAGGGGCGCGAACGGCCTGTCCGCAAGCGTCCCCGACGTGGTGTATTCTGGTATCATTTGCGCGCTGTCGTATTCAGGTACAAACAGCAGTATGCAGACAAACGCACAACAGAACATCGACCACGACGCCGTCGTCTTTGCCGGTCCGGACCTGAAGGTCCTTCCTGGCGACACGATCGTCGTGAAGCGGTTCGGTCGCGACGACCCTTCCAGCACCCAGGAAGTGACGTTCGAAGTGATCGGCCGCCCGTCGATGTATGCCACCCACCAGGAAATCAAAGTAAAGGACGGTGATCTGTCGTGACCTTGAACGACTTCCTGGAAGCGATTGCGAAGAAGCTGATCGCCAGGTGGCCCGTCCGTCACGTCTTCGTCAACCGGATTCCGGCCGAAGCTGACGGGAACTTCTATGTCCGCGTGATCGAAACCACCCAGGAACAGAAGCTGGACCGCCGCCGCGTCAGGACGACGCGGTTCGAAGTCTGCTATCTTCAGGCGGACAGGGACAACCTGTCCTTCAATACCTGGTTGGAAGCTATGCTGGACGACTTCGAAACCCTTTCCGTCTTCGAGAAGACCGAGGACGGGACGGACGTCTTCCGGTCGCTTCGGCTGACGAACATCGCGGCAAACCAGGACGGCGACGAACGGTTCTTTTCCTTCCGCTTCGACGCCAGACTGAACTTCGTGATCACGCCCGACGTGATCCCGTCCATGTATTATCTGGATCAGAACAACACGATCAGATCGGAGGTCTGACAAATGGCCCAGAAGAAAAAGACCGTCGCCGTCGACCAGGAAGCGCCGGTCTTCACAAAGGAACAACTGGTCAAGTCTAAAACCCTGGGCGTCCCCCAGGACGCCGTCGCGGCGATCCTGAAGGACGGCCAGACCTACACACGGGAAGAAGCGGTCCGCTTTGTGACCGACTTCCTTGAAAGGAGCGTGTAACTATGCCTATTGGTGGAGGTTCTTTCACCGTACAGAACAAGGTCCTTCCTGGTGCTTACATCAACTTCGTGAGCATGGGGACCAACGCCAAAATGGGGGAACGCGGCGTCGCGGCCCTTCCCCTGGAACTGAACTGGGGACCTGAAGGCCAGGTCTTCAAGCTGGACGCCGCGGACTTCAACGCGACCAGTCTGAAGGTCTTCGGCTACGACCCCACCGACGCGAATATCCTTCTGGTCCGCGAAGCCATGAAGCGCGCGAAGACCCTTCTGATCTACCGCGTGAACGGCGGCGGCACGAAGGCCAGCGCCACCGTCGGCGGAATGACCGTGACCGCGAAGTATGGCGGCACCCGCGGCAATGCGATCAAGGTCGCCGTGATCACCAACGTCGACGACGCCACGAAGGCGGACGTCGTGACCTATCTTGACGATATGGTCATGGACAGCCAGACCGTCGCGAAGTCCGGCGGCGCCGCTTCCCTGGTCGCGAACGACTTCGTCACCTTCGGCACCACCGCCACCCTGGCGGTCGCTACCGCGACCCCCCTGACCGGCGGCGCGAACGCCACGGTCAACGCCGCGAAGCACACCGCCGCCCTGACCGCTTTCGAAGTGGAAACCTTCAACGTGATCGGCTACCCTGGCACCGTGGAGGACATCAAGTCCCTGTACGCGGCCTTCGTCAAGCGCCTTCGCGACGACGAAGGGAAGAAGATCGTCGGTGTCCTGTATGGCTACGACGGCGACAACATGGGCCTGATCAACGTGAAGAACGGCGTCGTCCTGACCAACGGAACCACCATCACCGGCGACAAGGCCGTCGCCTGGGTGACTGGCGCTTCCGCCGGCGCGGAAGTGAACGAGTCCCTGACGAACACCGCCTACGACGACGCCGTGGACGTCGACATCAAATACACGAAGTCCCAGTTCGAAGCCGCGATCAAGGCCGGCGAGTTCGTATTCTATGCCGACTACGGGAAGGCCCGTGTCCTGACGGACATCAACAGCCTGACCACCATCGGCCAGAATATGTCTTCCGACTGGGTGTCGAACCGCGTCGTCCGCGTCATGGACGGCTGGGCGAACGACGTCGCCCGCATCTTCGGCGAGTCCTATATCGGCCTGGTGACGAACAGCGACACCGGCCGCCAGCTTTTCAAGGCTGACCTGGTGTCCCTGGCCCTTCAGTACCAGTCCATCGACGCGATCAGCAACTTCAAGTCCGACGACATCACCGTTCAGCAGGGCGACGGCAAACGCGACGTCGCGGTCGACTGCGCCCTTCAGCCGAACGACAGCATGGAAAAGCTGTATATGACCGTCGTCGTGAACTGACGAAAGGAGTGACCCAGAATGAAGACTTTGAACGCACCTGATACCATTTCCGGCAAGGCCGGCCGTGCCTACGCAAAGATCAACGGCAACAACGAAGAACTGTTCTTCGCGAAGACCATCGAAGCCACCGTCGAGAAGAACAAGTCCGAAGTGAAGGCGATTGGGAAGCGCATGACGGGCCATAAGACCACCGGCGCCAACGGGACCGGCTCCATGACCCTTTACTACATGACGCCCCTGTTCCGCGAACTGATCCGCCAGTGGAAGGAAACCGGCGTGGACGTCTACTTCGACATGGTCGTCGAGAACGACGACGAAGAGTCCGCCGCCGGCAAGCAGACGGTCCTTCTGATCGACTGCAACCTGGATTCCGTGATCCTGGCGAAGCTGGACGGCGACAGCGACGACGCCCTGGACGAAGACGCCGACTTCACCTTCGAGGACTTCGACATTCTGAAGGCCTTCAACCAGATTTAACCACCCACCGTTCAGAAGGAGGAAATACACATGGGTAAACTTCAGGAATTTCTTATGCAGAGCGAAGAGCGCGCACAGGTGACGGAGGAAGTCGCGATCAGCGGCTTCCCCGTCCCCTTCACCGTCAAGTCGATCACAGAGGGCGAAAACAAGGCCCTTCGGAAGACCTGTCAGAAGGTGAACTTCGACAAGAAGACCCACCAGAAGACCACGGAAACCGATATGGACCTTTACAATAACCGCCTGGTGATCGCCTGTTGTGTGGACCCGAACTTCAAGGACGCCGACCTTCAGGCGAAGTATGGCGTCATGGGCGCCGAAGCCCTGATTGACGTCCTTCTGAAGCCTGGACAGTTCGTCGACCTTCTGGTCGCGATCCAGGACGTCAACGGCTTCACCGACGACGTGAACGACCTTCGCGAAGAAGCAAAAAACTAATCACCGGTGGAGAGCGTGAGGAGGACGCGGACGGCGAAGCCGTCTATGCACACTACGCCCTTCACCGGCTGAAAATCCTCCCTGGCGCGCTGATGGCCCTTCCCCTTCGGGAACGGGCCTTCATTTATGCTTCCATCGACCTTCAGGTCGAGAAGGAGAAGAAGGAACAGAAACGGGCCGCGGCGCGGCGGGGGAAGAAAGGACGGTGAAGAACCGTGCCTGGTGTTTCGACACCTATGACGATCCGCGACGGTATGTCCGCAAAGCTGAAGCGGATCACGTCCGCCTTTCAGAAGATGGAGCGCGCCGCCAGGTCCGCGGACAAGGCCACCCAGGCCGTGAACCCTGGCCGGACCCTGGAAAACAGCGCGTCTTTGATTGACCGCGCCAGAAAGCGCCTGGACGCCTTTATCAACAGGCAGAGGGACGCCGGCAAGGGGGCGGAAGAAGTTTCCGACGCCTGGTCACGAACGGAAGGCCTGATCAGGAAGGCCCTGGCGGTCTTTTCGGTCGCCGCAGTCAAAGGCCAGATTCAAAAGGCCCTGGAAGAGTTTTCGAACCAGTACAACGCCGAAGTCCAACTGGGCGTCGTTATGAAGAACGCCGGCATGGACCAGAAAGCCTTCGACGCGATCCGCGACAGGGCGTCCGCCCTTGAATCGAAGACTACCTTCGGCGGCGACACCTTCGTCGCCGGCGCGGCCGAACTGGGAACCTATCTGAAGGACCCCGAAGCCCTTTCCGCGGCTATGGGGACCCTTGCCAACTACGCCGCCGGCATGGGCGGCCCGTCTGTGGATCAAAGCCAGATGGTCGAATACGCGACCCAGCTTGGCAAGGCCTTAGATGGCACCTATGACGGCCTGAAGAAGAAGGGCTTCGAACTGACTGAAGCACAGCAGAGGATCATAGAAACCGGAACCGACATGGAAAAGGTCGCTGTGATCAACGACGTGATCAATCAGTCCTGGAAGGGACTGGCCGAGTCCTACGCCAACACCCCCACCGGCAAGATCGAGCAGTTCAAGAACAAGGTCGGCCAACTGTACGAAGCGGCCGGCCAGAAGCTGGTCGGCGGCGTCATGCGCCTTCTGACGGCGGTGACGAACCTTCTGGACACCCTTCAGAACACCGGCGCCCTGGACGGCGTCTGTGTCGTCCTGAACGTGGTCATGGGCCTTCTGGGCTATGCGGCGACCGCCGTGTCCTGGATCGCCCAGGTGGTCGTCGACAACTGGCCCACCGTGTCCGCGATTCTGACGGCGATCGCGATCGTCCTTCTTCCGGCCATGATCTCCCGCCTGTGGGCTACCGTGGCGCCTGTCCTGGCCCAGGCCGCGGCCTGGGCGCTTGCAAATGCGCCGCTTATTATGATGATCGCCCTGGTCGCCCTTCTGATCTCCGCCGCAATGGACGCCGGCGTCACCATTGAAGACGTCGTGGGCTTCGTTGGCGGCCTTCTGGGCGGCCTGTATGCCTTCGGCTACAACCTGATCGCCGACATTTGGAACTTCATCGCCACATTTGCGGAGTTCTTCGCGAACGTCTTCGTCGATCCGATCGGTTCCATTGAACGCCTGTTCCTGGGACTGGCGGATTCCGTCCTGGGCGTCCTGGAAACCATAGCGAACGCGATCGACGCGGTCTTCGGATCGAGCCTGTCGGACGCCGTCGGCAACTGGCGAAGCGGCCTTCAGGCGAAGATCGAAGCCAGCTATGGAGAAAACGCCGTCCGCTATGACCGTATGGAGAAGATCGACACGGCCAGCACGGCGGCCGCCTGGTCCACCGGCGCGAAGGGAATCGCGAACAACCTTTCCCAGATCACCGGCAAACTGGACAGCCTGACTTCTTCCTGGGACGTGTCCCGCTCCACCGGCACGATCAACGGCGGGGACCTGGACAGCGTCGGTTCCGTCGGCAAGATCGACAGCGACGTCAATATCGCCGACGAAGACCTGAAGTTCCTTCGCGACGTGGCCGAAATGCGCTATGTCCAGAACTTCGTCACCCTGACCCCGACCGTCGCGATGGACGCCCAGATCAGCGAACGCGTGGACCTGGACGTCGTCGTCAGCGCGATCGAACGGAAGCTGGAAGGTGAGTTCATCGCCGCCGCAGAAGGAGTGTATAACTAATGAGCCGATACAGAATGACCCTGATCGCGGGGGGACGGGAAATCAACATTCCCGTCCTTCCCGCTTCCCTGAAGGTGTCTTCCCCTGGCAAGAACGAACGGACGACCGTCCTTGAACTGGGCGAAGTCCTGATCCTTCGGAAGAAGGGGCTTCGGACCATCGAATGGGACAGCTTCTTCCCGAAGTCCAGCGCCCCCTATACCACGGGCCAGGTCCGGAACCCGACCGCCATTATCCAGGCGATCCAGTCCGCCAGGGACGGCCGGACACCCCTTCGCTTCCTGGTCACCGGAACGGACCTGGACATGAACGTCAAAATGGGCGTGGAGTCCTTCGAGTACGAAGAGCGGTCCGGCGAACTGGGGGACTTCTACTATTCGATCAAGCTGTATGAATGGCGGGACTATTCCGCGAAGCGGATCACCCTTCCCGCCCAGAAGTCGGAGCCGGCGAAGGCCCAGGAACCGACCAGGGCCGGCCAGCCGGCCAGCAAACCGAAAACCTACACCGTGAAGTCTGGGGACTGCCTGTGGAACATCGCGAAGGCGCTGTACGGCAACGGGGCGGACTACACGAAAATCTACAACGCCAACAAGGGGACGATCGGGAAAAATCCGAACCTGATCTACCCTGGACAGACGTTCACGATCCCCTGATATGGCTATCTCTATTCTTTACCAGAACAACGTGACCGGCGCCGCGCATGACGTGACGACGCTGATCACGGCGGCAAAGTGGACGACGAAAAGGTCCGGTTCCCCCGCTTCCCTGACCGTGACCGCGATCGTCGACGACGCCGTGGCGTGGAACCCTGGCGGGATTCTGGTCCTGAAGAACGGTTCCACGGGCCTTTTCTATGGCTACGTCGTGAAGACCAGCCAGAGCGAAAAGGACCAGGTCCAGATCACAGCCTACGATCAGACCTGGTATTTGAAGAAAAACAAGGAAACCTATGTCTTCACCGGCAAGCGCGCCGACCAGATCGTGAAGCAGATCGCCGAAGACTTCAAGCTGAAGACCGGCACCCTGGCGAACACCGGCTACGCGATCCCCTCCATGATTGAGGACGGCCAGACGCTTTTCGACATCGCCCTGAAGGCGATCGACCTGACCCTGATCAACACGGGGAAAATGTTCGTCCTGTGGGACGACTTCGGTTCCCTGGCGATCACGGACGTCGAAACGGCGAAGCTGGACCTGTTCGTGGGCGACGGGAGCCTTGCCACCGGCTACACCTACGACCAGGACATAGATTCCGACACCTACAACAAAATCAAGCTGGTCAAGAACAATAAGACCACCGGCAAACGTGACGTCTACATCTACCAGGATTCGAAGAACATGACCCTGTGGGGAATCCTTCAGGACTATGAAACGGTCGACGAAAGCATGAACGAAGCCCAGATCAAAGAGCGGGGCGCGAAAATGCTGGAACTTTACAACCGGCCGTCGCGGTCCTTCAGCCTGAACGCGATCGCGGACCTGTCCGTCCGTGCCGGCCGCGTCCTGTATATCGGGATCGGCGCCGTGGGCGTGAAGTCCTTCTTCCTGATCGAGGAAGCCACGCATGACCTGTTGAAGGAAACAATGACCCTGAAATTGAAGGTGGTGTGACATGGGCCTTTTAGACACGATGAAGAAAGTCGCGGAGAACACCAACGCCGCCGGCGCGCCGACGGCCTGGTTCTTCGGGAAGGTGACGAAGACGTCGCCCCTGACAATCCGCGTGGATAACCGCTTCGACATATCCGGCGAAGCAATCGTCGTTCCGAAGGAACTTCAGGCCGGCTACTACCCCACACACTACCACACCGGCATGAAGGGCGGCCCTTCCACCGAAGAGAAGGGCGGCGGGAGCGGCGAAGCGGCCTTCGCTTCCCATTCCCACGTCCTGAAGAGCAACTACCAAACCAACACCGACAAAACGTCGGAATACTATTACGGACTGGCCGTCGGCGACAAGGTGATCCTTCTTCGGAACCAGGGCGGACAGGCCTTTCTTGTCCTGGGGAGGGTGTGACCTATGATTCCTAACGCGACCACCGTGAAGATCGGCGAAGACCTGGAAGTCCAGACCGCCGCCGAAGCCCCTTCGCGGACCTACAAGATCGACTTCGACGCCGGCCGCGTCGGCGGCTTCTGCGATGAAACGGAAGCCATGAAGCAAGCGATCTATAAAATCCTTCAGACGGAGCGGTTCGCCTACCTGATCTATTCCTGGAACTATGGAATTGAACTGGACGCAGTCGTCGGAAAAAGCTATCAGGTGTTTGAAAGTGAAATCAAGCGCGTGATCACCGAAGCCCTTCTGGCGGACAGCCGGATCACCGACGTCACCGACTTCGAAGTCACCCAGATCGACAAGCGGACGGCGTCCGTGAAGTTCACCGCCGAAACCATCTTCGGCGAAATCCCTATCGAAAGAGAGGTCGGCGACAATGCTGTATGAGAACATGACCTTCGAAAACATCATGGACCGGTGCCTTTCCCGCGTGGCCGCTTCCATCGACAAGCGGGAAGGTTCGGTCGTCTACGACGCGATCGCGCCGGCGGCCGCCGAACTGGCGATCATGTATATCGAACTGGCCTACCTTCTGGACCGTGCCTTCCCCGACACAGAGGAAGGCGACGACCTGACCCTGAAGTGTCAGGAACGAAGCGTCTTCCGAACGCCGGCCACGGCCGCGGTCCGGAAGGGCTACTTCGAGGACGGGGACGGCGGGGCGATGGACGTCCCGATCGGTTCCCGCTATTCCGGCGACGCCCTGAACTACGTCGTGACAGAGAAGATCGCCACCGGCCAGTTCAAACTTCTGTGTGAAACGGCCGGAGCCGCCGGCAACCAGTACCAGGGGAACCTTTTCCCGATCGACTATGTGGAAGGTCTGGGCGCCGCGCGTCTGGCCGACATTCTGATCAACGGCGAAGACGAAGAGAGCGACGCCGACCTTCTGGCCCGATATAAGGAAAGCCTGGAATCCCAGGCATACGGCGGCAATATCGCCGACTACCGGACGAAGGTCGAACTGCTTCAGGGCGTGGGCGCTGTGAAGGTGTTCCCCGTCTGGAACGGCGGCGGGACCGTGAAGATCGTCTTCGTGAACAGCGACTGGGGCGTCCCGTCTTCGACCCTGGTCGACACCGTCCAGACCGCCGTCGACCCCACCCAGAACCAGGGCGAAGGCGCCGGGATCGCGCCGATCGGCCACGTCGTCACCGTCGTCGGCGTCACCGGAACGGCGATCAGCGTGTCCTTCAAGCTGACCTTCGCCACCGGCTACGCCTGGGACACCGTGAAGGCCGCCGTCACGAAGGCAATCCAGGACTACTTCGTGGCCCTGGCGAAGGACTGGGCGAACCAGTCGGGGATCACCGTCCGCGTGTCCCAGGTGGAAACGAAGGTCCTGTCCGTGGACGGCGTGATCGACATCACGGGGACGACGATCAACGGCGGAACCCAGAATATCGTCCTGGCGTCCGACGCGATCCCCGTCATGGGAGGGATCACGAATGAAACTTAAAGACTACTGGCCGCGCTGTCTTCAGGACCTGGTCGAGTTCCAGCAGATCGCCAACGCGGAACAGCCGGAGTTCGAAACGGCCCTGGACGACGTCAGGACGGCCGCTGACGACTTCTTCCTGGCGACCCTATCCGAATATGGGTGTCAACGCTGGGAAGCCATCATGGGCCTTCATACGGCCGACGGGGACACCCTGGAAGCGCGCCGCGAACGGATTCTGATCAAGTACCTTGACCAGCTTCCCTATACATACAGGACCCTTCTGAAGTACCTGAAGACCATCACGGACGACTTCACCGTCACCCTGGACGAAAACGCCTATGACCTGTTCATTCGAATCCGCCTGGAAGGCTATTCCCAGCGGGACGCCCTGATCGCCACCCTGGGCCAGATGATCCCCGCGAACCTGGTCCTTCGGCTGAAGGCAGACATTCCCCAGACGGACGAACCGGCCCAGACGGCGGCCTGTTCCGCTATGGTCACGATGAACCGGCACGTCTACACGCCGGCCACATAAGGAGGAAAACCACATGGCAAGATTTAAGTCTATCGTCACGGACGCCGGAGCGGCGGCCCTGACGGCCCTGATCGCGGCCGGAAAGCCGCTGATCCTGACCCGTGCGGCGGCCGGAAGCGGCGCCGCCACCGTCAGCCCGAACACCCTGGCGGACCTGGTGACGCCGGAGAACGTCGCCGTGAGCCTGGGCGAAAAGGATCTGATCGAGGGCGACCCCGCGATCATGCGAATCCCCGTCCAGGTGACGAACGAAGCCCTGGACGCCCCTGTCTGGATCAGGGAAGTCGCCGTCTACGGGAACACCATCGACAACACAGAAGTCATGTTCTGCTATGGCTGGCTGGACGGCGACGACAGCGACAACGTCCTTCCGGCGACGTCCTTCGAGGAAGACGCCGACACCGTCCATATCCACGACCTGGCCGTCTTCGTGACGAACCAGGAAGCCGCGTCCGTGTCCGTACAGGTGGCCCCTGGTTCCTATGTCACCCGTGAGCAAATGACCACCTACGCGGCGCCCCTGGTCCACACCCAGGGCGCGAACACCATCACCGAAACCACCGGAGAGAACACGGAACAGGTCCAGCGCCGCCAGGACAGCGACATCGAAGCGATCAAGGAGCAGTTGAACACCGGCTTCACCGGAACCACCGTGACCCACACCTTCGCCCCCGCGCAGCTTTCCTACTGGAAGGGCTATGACGGGACCGGAGTTCCCGAAGGGATTCTGGACCAGACAAGGAACCGCCTGTATCTGTGACCAGGATCGCCGCCACGCCGTCGGAAACCTCTTGCCTTATATCGAACCTGTTCACGGAACTTCGTCCCGTGTGCGGCTTCTGTGAGGGCGACAGCGTGGTTCTTTGCGGCATGACCTACGCCGGCACGGAAGAAGCCGTGGTCCTTCGGGACTACGGCTTCGACTTTACCGGAGACGCCGCTGTGGTCGAGAATATCCGGAATCGAAGGTGTATCAATGGGATCGCGAAGAAACTACCAGCGGAGCCAGCCCAGCAAGGGCGAAAGCCCGCTTCACATTCTGCCCGTCGCGGACAAAATGATCGGCTTCACCCTGTCGACGACCGACAACCCGAAGCGTTTTCCGAAGAAGATCAGATTTTCCGTGACGAATAAAATCCAGGGCCACGCCCTGGCGATCTATGACTACCTGGTCGAAGCGAACGAAATCTTCCCCATAATGGACGACCAGGACAAGGCCGACCGCCTGAAACTTCAGCGCGCCGCGCTGACGGAGTGCAAGAAACTTTTGCACATGATCCAGCTTTCGAAGGACCGCGGCTATATTGACAGCGGGACCTTCGACTACTGGACGAAGCTGACGGTCGACGTGAAATGTATGACCGCCCGATGGTACGACGCCGAACGGAAGACGGGAATCCCCGTCGAGCCGGCCGGCCCGATCCCTGAAGGCTGATCATAAATCATTAGGGAACGATCTGTCACCCCGAACGCCGGCAACGCGAACAACGCGCGCAATGTCAACACGGACGGCAGTCTGAACAACAACAACGCGTACAACGGCAACAACGGCGTCCGGCCGGATTTGGTGGAAAACGGGACTGATTAGGGCGGAAAGCCTGAAAACAGAGTATCACCAACAAAGGAGATCGTTTCCTTCCGAAGGGCCGCGACAGTCCCTTCGGTAAATACATGATTGACGACGAAAGGCCTTCAACAGCGACGGCCGGACTATCAGCGTCAAGGAGGATTTTTCTTTATGAAGGATCAGGGAACGCCCGCCCATGACTTCGCGTCCGTGACGGACTTCAACAATCTATATCAATCGTTTGCAGAAGCGCGCAAAGGGAAACGGTGGAAGTATTCCGTGTGCAAATATGAAGCGAATGTCCTGGAAAACCTTCTGTTCATTCAGGTCATGCTTCAGCGCCATAAATACCGCCTGTCCCCGTACAACTGCTTCTTCGTGCATGAACCGAAAGAACGGCTGATCATGTATAACAGCTTCCGCGACAAGATCGTTCAGCATTGTTTATGTGAACAGGTCCTTGAACCGCTTCTTTCGAAGACATTCATCTATGACAACTACGCGAGTCAGAAGGGCAAAGGGACCCACTTCGGCCTTGACCGACTGAAGGCGTTCATGGCGGTCTACTACCGCAAGAACGGCGCCGGCGGCTGGGTGCTGAAGTGCGACGTCCGCAAGTATTTCTATCGGATCAATCACGACGTTCTGAAGACCCAGCTTCGCCGGCTGATCAAGGACCGCGACGTCCTGTGGCTTCTGGACATGATCATCGACTCCACGGAGGGACCAGGGATTCCGATCGGGAACCACACTTCACAATGGTTCGCGATCCTCTACCTGTCCGACATGGACCACATGATCAAGGAACGTCTGGGAATCAAATATTATGGCCGATACATGGACGACTTCTATTTGATACATGAAGACAGGGCCTATTTGCAGTTCTGCCTTGAAGAAATCCGCCGGTTCCTGGTCCCGATGGGCCTGGAACTGAACCAGAAGACGGCCATATTCCCGTTATCCCAGGGAATCGACTTCCTGGGCTTTCGGACCTACCTGACGGACAGCGGAAAGGTCGTCCGGAAGGTACGCCGTGAGAGCAAGAACCGGATCAGGCGGAAGATCAAGAAGTTCCGCCACCTGGTAGACGAAGGCCGTGTCGACTTCGACACGGTCCTTCAGTCTTATAATTCCTGGACCGGTCACGCAGACCACGGAAACAGTTATCACCTGATCAGCGAGATCGACGACCTGTTCTTCAACCTGTTCAGGGAAGAAATGGAGGGAAAACCCTATGGCGAAATCTCTATCCGCTTTGCCCGTTGGAAGCGTCGTCAAGTCGGCGAACACAAAGTACAACGGACAGGCGATCCGGTGGATCGTCGGCACACAGGACACGTCCCAGGGCCGAACGGGCCTGGTGACGGAACGCATGATCACCCTGAAATGCTTCGACGCGAAGGAGCCGAGCAACAGCAACAGTGACCGCCGAAGCTACGGAAACAACCGCTATTCCGTTTCCAACATCGACAAGTGGCTGAACAGCGCGTCCGCGTCCTGGTATGCCGCACAGCACGGAGCCGACGCCCCGCCCACGGCCGCGAACTGTTGGAACAATCACAACCCCTACGACACCGAAGCCGGCTTCCTGGCGAACTTCGAAGCCGACTTCCGAAACGCGATCCTTAATTCCACGATCCGCGTCGCGAAGAACACCGTCACCGACGGCGGCGGTTATGAAGACATCGTTCGACAGGTCTTTTTGCTTTCGAACACGAACGTCGGCCTTTCCAACGAAAACGGCGTGGCCGAAGGTTCCTTGTGGTCCTACTTCAATTCCGCGTCGCGCCGCCAGTGCTACCCCACGGCGGAAGCCGTCAGCAAGTCCACCTACACCAGTTCCAGCCTGTCCGCTTCTCAATATTGGTGGTGGTGGTTAAGAACCCCGTACGCCGGCAGCGCGGGCGGCGCGCGCGTTGTCTGCACGGGCGGCAGTCTGAACTACAACAGCGCGTACGTCGGCAACCGCGGCGTCCGGCCGGCTTTGTATTTGGCATCTTCGAATCTGGTATCCGATACAACCGACACAGACGGCGCTTATATCCTTCTGTGGAACCAGCCGCCCACAGCCCCGTCTTCCATTACCTACGGCACCCCCCAGGCGGGACAGAACCTGACCCTGTCGACCGGCGGATCGACCGATCCGGAGGGCGACGCCATTTCCTACGTCTGGGAACGGAAGGTGGATTCCGGCGTCTGGACCCAGATCGGGATCACCACCGCGAAGACGATCCAGGACACGGTCCCGTCCAGCGGAACAACCTACTACGCGCGCGTGAAGGCGGTGGACGCGGTCGGGAATGAATCGGCATATTGCACCGGTTCCGGAAAGGCCATTTCCTACAACACCCCGCCCGTGATCAGCGGTTCCGACCAGAACATGGGCGCGAAGACCGACCCCTTCACCTACAAATACACCGTCACCGACGCCCAGTCCGCCACCCAGACCATGACCGTGACGGAAACCCTGACCAACGGCGCCGAAACGATCACCCTTCGCACCTACACGGCCACGGCCGGCGCCCAGAACACCGCCGACCTGTCGTCCGTCTGGATCAGGCTGATCGCGGGGACCCACGTCCTGAAGATCACCGCGTCCGACGGCGCCGGCGGGACGGCTGTCCGCAACATCACCTTCAGCCGCACCGTCACCAGGATCGCCGCGGCCCGCGCCTTCAACACCGACGCGAAGGTCACGAAGGTCTTCGTTTCCCTGTACCCGTCCGACCGTCCGGCCGGTTCCACGCTCCACCTGGAAGTGACGAACAACCCGTTCGACACGAACCCCGTCTGGGAGGACATCACGGAGAAGGCGAACCGCCTGGTCCACACCTTCGCGAACAGCACCGTCGCAAATGGCTATGGCCTGGGCTATCGGTTCTATCTGCTGAAGGGAACGGAGGAAATCGAGATCACCCAGGCGACGATCCGTTTCGCCTGATGAAAGGAGGGAAGCAAAATGTCTTTCAACTCGCACGACTGCGAAACCGTCAGCATGAAGGAAGCCCAGGAACAGGAAAAGAACAACCCCGTCACCCAGATCGCGGCGGCGGCGTCCATCGCCTTCGTGGTCCTGGCGGAGGGCGGCCAGATCGACGACGTCACCGCCACGGAGAACGTCGAGCAGTTCGCCCCCTGGGCCTACCCGATCGCCTACAAAAAGGGCAATATCCGCCGCTACGGTTCCGACCTGTACCGGTGCAACCAGGACCACACTTCGCAAGCCGACTGGACCCCCGCGGCCGCCGCGTCCCTGTGGTCGAAGATCGGCGACCCGACGGAGGAATGGCCGGAATGGTCCCAGCCGGTCGGCGCCCATGACGCCTATAACGCCGGCGCGAAGGTGTCCCATAACGGGAAGCACTGGACGTCCGACGTCGCGTCGAACGTCTGGGAACCTGGCGTCTACGGTTGGACGGAGGTGACGGCATGACCGAAGGGATCATCATCGCCGTTCTTTCTATGGTCGGCACGTTGGCCGGTGCCTACCTGGCGAACCGGAAAAGTTCCGCCCTGATTGCCTATCGCCTGGATAAGCTGGAAGAGAAGGTCGACAAGCATAATTCTGTGATCGAACGGACCTTCAAGCTGGAAGAACAGGCCGCCCTTATCGAAGAGCGGATCAAGGCCGCGAACCACCGGATCGAAGACCTTGAAAAGGCACAGTAAACCCCGCCGCGAGTTCTCCAAAATCATCGTTTGCACCGTGGGGGCCGTCACGATCGCCGTGACGGTCTTCACCTGTGTCATGGTGTGGAGAACCAGCAACACGGAAGCCCTGGCGTACCTGATACCGGCCATCTTCGGGGAAGCCGCCACGGCGACCGGATTCTATTACAGCAAGGCAAAAACTGAAAACAGGATCAAACTTCGCCGGCAATACGGCGACCTGGTCGACAAGGAGGAATGAACCCATGTTTGAAATCATCATCGGAAACCTGATCAAGATCGGCTATGCTATGGCGATCTTCCTGTGTGCCTACCTGGCGAACGTCGTGTTCTCCCTGTGGTACAACATCAAGATCAACTGTGAACCCTTCAGCCGCGAAAAGCTGGCGACCGGCGGCCTGAAGGCGCTGACGTTCATCGTCGGACTGACCCTTCTGTGTATCGCGATCACCACCCTTCCGATCTTCGCGACGGAAGTCGGCTGGACGATTCCTGACGAATACGCGGAATTGTTCGCCGATTTGATCATCGTCGGCGCGGTCCTTCTGGTCGCCTGTAAGTATATCAAGGAAGCCTTCACAAAGTTCGTCGCGATCCTAAACACGCCGGCGGACACCGTACCCGCAAAGGAGGAAAAAGAGCATGAGCAACAGCCCGTTAGTGACGTATTCCAGGATCAGCCCGAACAGGACCAGCCCCAGGAATCATAAGATCGACACCATCACGATTCATTGTATTGTCGGACAATGGACGGCGAAGCAAGGCTGTGACTACTTCGCCACCACCGGCCGCGAGTGTTCCGCGAACTACGTCGTCGGGAAGGACGGTTCGATCGGCCTGTCCGTGGAGGAACAGGACCGGTCCTGGTGCAGTTCGTCCCGCTCCAACGACCACCGCGCGATCACGATCGAAGTCGCGTCCGACACGAAGCACCCCTACAAGGTGACGGACCAGGCCCTGGCCGCCCTGATCGACCTTCTGGTGGATATTTGCCGCCGGAATGGGATCAAGGCCCTTCTGTGGAAGGGCGACAAGTCCCTGATCGGCCAGGTGGACAAGCAGAACATGACCGTTCACCGGTGGTTCGCGAACAAGGCCTGTCCTGGTGACTATCTCTATAACCTCCACCCCCAGATCGCGGCCCAGGTGAACGAACGCCTGGGCGCGGCCGCGCCGGCGGAGCCGGAGAAGAAGCCCAGCCAGACGCCCAGCGGCGCCACCTTCACCCCCTACCTGGTGCGGATCACGGCGTCCGTCCTGAATATCCGAAAAGGCCCTGGCACGACCTACGCCGTCACCGGCCAGATCAAGGACCGCGGCGTCTATACCATCGTCGAGCAGAAGGGCAACTGGGGCCGCCTGAAGTCCGGCGCCGGCTGGATCAGCCTGTCCTATACGAAGAAGGTCTGACGATGGGAATGAAGCTGGACGGACTGGCGAACTTCGGGAAGGCCCTGGTCGCCCTTCAGGCCGATATACCGGAGATCATGGACAAACTGGTCGTCGGCGAAGGCCGCTTCGCCCGTGACCAGGCCAGGAAGATTTGCACCGAAGAAAACATCATCAACACCGGCGACTATCGCCGGAACTTCAACAGCAGTTCGAAGGCGATCCGGATCGGGACGGCCTACAAGATCGACGTCTTCAACAACCTGGACTATGCGAAGCCCCTGGAATATGGCTTCCGCGGCCACTTCGTCCCTGGACATTGGGACGGGAAGTCGTTCGTCTACCAGCCGAAGGACCCGCAAGGTGGAATGTTCGTCCATTCCCTGATTCCTGGTCACTACACCCTGGAACGGGCCGTCAACGCCACGAAGCGCACCCAGAACGCGCGCCTTCAGCGCCGCTTCGAACAGGAACTGAAGAAGCGTGGCTACATGAAGTATTTCAAATAGAAAGACGCCCAGGGGACGAACCCCTGGGCGTTTTTTCTTTCTTCAGAACATCGCGAGTTTGATCGCCTTGAACCGTGTGTCGTCCAGTTCCAGAAGGGACCGCTTCCCGTCCTTGAACTGAATCGCCACCACATGAACCCCCTTCGTCTTCGCGGTCGCGGCCGCCACGACGCCCAGGGGACCCAGAAGCAGAGCGCCGGCGGCGCCGCGCGCCACGGCGGAACCCATGCTTTTCTGGGAATCTTCGTCCACGACTTCGATCTGGTCGATCGTGGAACTGTCCAGTTTCAGATTTTTCATCAGGCCGACGTTCAAAACCGCCTTCCCGCCTTGCATGATGACCGCTTTGTGTTTATAGTCGCCCTCCAGGACCCAGTTCTTCGCACCCATGCCAGAACCTCCCTTTGATATTTACCCCGAAGTTATGGGATATTACCATAAGAATATCGGAATCTTATGCTAAAGTCAATTAGAATATGGGATATTACCATAACGGGAGGATCAGGCGTGAAGAAGTTCGACTACAACGGCCGGAAGAATATCTGTGGAAACCGCGTCCGGTGCCTTCGGACGGCGCGACGATGGTCACAGGCCGCCCTTGCGGCAAAAATGCAGACCCAGGGCGTAATCATGGAACAGGACGTCGTCAGCAAGATCGAATCCGGCGACCGCCTGGTTACAGACTACGAAGTCCGCGCCTTCGCGGCGGTCTTCGGCGTGGCCTTTGAAAACCTGATCGAAGACGAAGAATGAACGGCCTTCCGGACCAGAACCGGAGGGCCGTTTTTTCTGCTTGACAATATACTACCGGTAGTATATAATAAGCACCAGAAGGAAGGTGATTCACAATGTCAAAGGCGCAGACAGCCGCAAACAAACGCTATAACCTGAAGGCGTATGACAGAATTGAAATAACGGTCCCGAAGGGAAACAGGGAGATCATCGCCCAGGCCGCGGCGGCGGCCGGAATGAGCGTGAACGCCTTTATCAAGGAAGCGATCGAAGCACAGATCGCAAAGCAGAGCGCGTAAACGCGAAGGCCCTGTCCGAAAGGACGGGGCCTTTTATTTTATACCGAACGGAGGAAACACCATGAAACGTCGCAGATTCAAGCAACTGACCAGAGCGGATCGCCTGAATATCGAAAAGTATCTTCGCCAGGGTATGACGAAACAGGCCGTCGCCGACGCCCTGGGCGTCAGCCTTCGAACGGTATATTATGAACTGAAGCGCGGCCAGTATATCCACACCAATTCCGACCTGACGGAGGAAGTCCGTTATAGCTGTGACGTCGCCGAATCAGTCAAGAAGTACAACGGCACGAACAAAGGCCCACAGTTAAAGATCGGCAACGACCACGAACTGGCGGCCTACATTGAACGGCGGATCGTGGAAGACGGCTATTCGCCGGCGGCGGTCCTTGGAGAAATCCGCGTCAAGGGAATGAAGTTCAAGACGTCGATCTGTAAGTCGACACTGTATTCCTATATCCGGAAGGGCGTCTTCCTGACCCTTGAAATGCGCGACCTTCCCCGTCACGGTAAGAACAAGCGCGGCTACACCCGCACCCACAAGAAGGGCGCCAGGGCGTCCGCCGGAACCAGCATTGAACACCGGCCGGAGGAAGTGAACGCCAGGACGACCGTCGGTCATTGGGAAATGGACTCCGTCCTGGGAAAGAAGAAGACGAAGCCGGCCCTTCTGGTCCTGTCTGAACGACTGTCCAGGAAGGAACTGATTATCAAGGTCCAGGATCACACCGCCGCCAGCGTAGTTCGCGCCCTGGACCGCCTGGAACGGAAGATGGGATCGCCGGCCTTCCGTGCCACCTTCAAGTCGATAACCGTCGACAATGGTTCCGAGTTTGCCGACGTCGACGGCATGGAACGAAGCTGTCGCCGAAAGGGGCCGCGGACGAAGGTCTATTACTGCCACCCCTATTCTTCCTGGGAACGCGGGACCAACGAAAACACGAACGGCCTGATCCGCCGCTGGTTCCCGAAGGGGACGGACTTCAGCAAAGTCAGCGTCCAGGAAATCCAGAAGGTCGAAGACTGGCTGAACACCTATCCCCGCGAAATCCTGGGCTTCCTATCTGCTGACGCGGTCTTCTCCACCGCCTTCGCGGCCTGTGTCTGAAACTTTTTTATCTTTTTTGCAAAAATATGTTGACTTTTGCGTAAAAAAGTGCGCATTTGCGCTGCCGGCAGGCCAGAAGCAGGCGGCAGCGGCGGCAGGGACACGGCAGCGGGCGCAAAATGCAGGGGAGATTTTTCTCGAATAAGCGGAGAAAACCTCGGTTTTTCGCCGGGCAGCGCCTGCGGGGGGAAAACCCCCTTTACAAATCTTGTGTAAACCGCTACAATCAACCTAGGATCATTTGCATTTTCTTACAGCAGCGCCTGCCGGTCTTTTCTGCCAGGGCTGCGATGGGATATAGAGGAGGTCTTTTTCCATGAAGATTTCGCGTCGGCTGATGCTTCGGCTGTCCGGTTTGGGCGCTACCACCATGGCTCTGATGGGCTGTGCCGGGCAGGGCGAGGGATTTCTGGCCTGGCTGGAGGGGCTGTTCCCCTCTGCATCCGTGCCGGGCACACCGGCGCAGCCCGGAGCGCCGGAGGCACCCGCCCCGGTGCAGCCTGCGCTGCCCCCTTACAACGCTGACCCGCTGACCGGTGAGGCCCGCCGCACCGATGGGCGGATCGTGGGGGTCATGGTCAACAACATCTGCAACTCCCGCCGCCAGAATGCCCGTCCGCAGCGGGGCATTGGGGCCGCCGATCTGCTGATCGAGAGCCGGGTGGAAGGGGGCATCACCCGGCTGTGCGCAGTCTACCACGACGTGGACGCCATCCCGGAGGTGGGGCCGGTGCGCTCCGGCCGGGACCAGTTTTTGCAGCTGCTGATGCCCTGGCAGGCCCTGTACTGCCACGATGGAGAGAGCGAAGCCTGCACCAAGTTTGTCAGCGTATACGACTACGCAGGCCTGAACCTGGGCGGCAAGGGCTATTTTGGCACGCCAGTCCACCCGCTGACCGCCCATCGGGACCCCCGTGGCGGCGAGGTGGCCTATGAGCATACCGAGTTCACTTCCGGCAAGGAGATCCGCTCCTCGGCAAAGCAGGCGGGCATGGGGCTGAGCTACCCGTATGAGGAGACCTTCTTCCGCTTTGCGGATTACCGCACCGGGGCCGAAAACACCCTGGAAGGGATGCCGGAAGCCCAGCAGGTGGAGATCACCCACGCAGCCAAGGAGCGCTACAAGACCCAGTTCCACTATGATCCGCAGACCCGGCAGTACAAAATGAGCATGTACAGCCCGGCGGCCTCTGCCTGGCAGCACACGGTGGACGAGCTTACCGGCCAGCAGCTGGGATTTGACAACCTGGCGGTCTGCTTTGCCCCCATTGCGCCCTATCCTGGGGATGCCGGGGATGTGCAGCAGGTGCAGTATATCCAGGGCGGCGAGGCGCTGCTGTTCACCCGTGGACGGGTGCAGACCGGTTACTGGCAGAAAGCTTCCCCCCAGCATCCGCTGTATCTGTGTGCAGAGGATGGCACTCAGCTTTGCTTCAACCGGGGCAAAAGCTATCTGGCGATC
>ERZ1673736.1305-NODE-1305-length-33916-cov-34.310062_pt1 | contig 33916 bp, 49 predicted proteins | sample MGYA00580212_ERZ1673736 | MGnify/ENA primary metagenome ERZ1673736 (study PRJEB41218, sample SAMN15661752) | gut metagenome | host: Homo sapiens | place: Canada: London | collected 2015-08-20/2019-03-30 | study: EMG produced TPA metagenomics assembly of...
TTGCTTACCATGTTTGCGCCCCATGTGGCTACTTTTGTAACTGCTCCTATAATGCTATTCCAGATTTTCTGCGGTAGCTCCTTAACAATGGTAATAACCTTTGTTACAAATTCTGTAATCACGTTGCCGCCTTTTGCCTGCATACGTGCGCCCCACTCGGCTATTTTGTTTATGCCGTCCACTATTGCTCCCGCAATCTGTCCCGGCAACTCTACCAATTTTCCTTTAATGGTACTTACTAACTTTGCTGCTGCATCTGCAATTTTCGGCACTCCCTCAATCAGTCCCGTTACAACAGCTACGATAATCTGTGGCATTGCTTCAATCAAAAGCGGGATTGCGTTAATAATTCCGTCTACCAGCGCTACCACAATCTCTGCGGCATTTTCCAGAATGAGCGGGATACCCTCAACCAGCGCATTTATGATAGCCGTTATAATCTGCGGCAATCGTTCGATAATCACGGGCAGCGCTGCTATAATACCGTCTGCAAGCCCAGTTACAAGCTGTATCGCTGCATCAATCAGCATAGGCACATTGTTTACCAGAGTTTCCACGATTGTAAGCACTGCATCTATCACACTTGGTATCAGCTCCGGCAACGCCTGCCCCAGCCCCTCTGCCAGTCCTGCAATAATCTGTACCGCTCCCTCTGCTATATCTGGTATCAGTTCTACAATACCGTCAATCAGCGTTGTTACGATTTCTACGGCGCTCTCTGTCAGAGTAGGAATAGCCGTTATAATGCCGTCCACGAAAGACGTTATCATATCTACGCCAGACTGTACGATTGTAGGCGCACTATTTACAATTCCGTCAGCAAGCCCGGTTACAAGCTCCACGGCAAATGTGGTAATTTGCGGCAGCATATCAGAAAGCCCGCTTACCATATTTGCCAGAGCGTCCCCGAAATTCTGCGCCATTTTTCCCATATCTCCGCCCGCTGCGGCTGCGCCCTGCTGCAATTCATTTGCAAACTGGCCGAAAATCGGCAACGCCTGCTCTCCGATAGGCATAATAAAGCTGGTCTGCAATATCCTGCCTGCGCCTTTCATAGCCTCGCCGAATGTGTCATACTTAACGGCGTTAATCTGCCCCATTGTGTCCGTGGTCTTGCTTATCTGTCCCTCAACGTCCATAAGGGAAGTGCAGGCATCTGCTCCCATATCTTCCCACATAGTACCCATAAGCCCTACGCCTGCGGTATACTGTAGGCTTTCGTCGTCGCAATTCTTTAGCGCCTCGCTTATCTGGTTCATTGCCTCTTTTGCACTGTCGCCCCCGGCTTGGAATTTCCCCACCATTTCGTCTGCGTTCAGCCCCAGACTGGTAAGGTATTCGTTTGCCGTTCCGTCATTCATTCGTATGCTAAACTCTTTGAAAGCGTCGCCCATTTTGTCAATGCTCCACACGCCCTCATTTGCCCCATTCTGGATAGAGTTAAACATATCCTCGGCGCTTAGCCCTGCCTGCGCATACTGGTTACTGTATTCGTTGATAACGTCCAGCAAATCCCCATTCTGGTTAAGCCCCTGCTGCGCTCCCTGCGCAATCAGGTTATATGCCTCGTCGCCGGATATTCCAAACTGCTGCATAAGCTGCGTTGCAGCCCTTGTACTTTCCGCTACGTCCATTTCAAACGTATCACGCAGGGTTAATGCGTTGGTCGTCATTTTTTCCAGCTCGTCCACTCCCAAATCGCCCGCCTGCTGCTTGACTGTTGCCATAGACGCTGCTATATCTTCAAAGCCCTCGCCATAATTGCCGTTATAGATATTCTCCATAACCTGCTTATACTGGTCTGCCTCTTCTGTCGCCGTTCCCGTAGATGCGCAAAAATCATTTAACGCCCCTTTCGCCTCGTCCGCTTGGCTTACCGTATATGCAAGTCCTGCTACTACTGCCGTGCCGATTGCTGCGGCTGCCGTACCTATGACGGTTACGCCTTTTGCCATTGCACCGCCCAGCCCGCCTAAAATACCGCCCAAACCAGAAAATCTGCCGCCTGCGCTTTCTGCCTGCTGTCCGCTTTCCTCAATTTCCTTACCCATATCGTCTGCGGCTCTTCCGGCTTTTTCCATATCCGCAGCTGTCTTGTTAAGCTCCTGCTCCGTTTTTACAAGTGCTGTTTTTTGGTAATTTAACTGTGCCTCCAGCTTTTTGCTTTCCTCGCTGTTTTGTCCCGTTGTTTTCCGGCATTTCTCTAATGCCGCCTCGGTTTCTTTTACTTTTTTTGCCTGCTCTGAATAAACCCTTTGTAATACTTCCTGCTTTGCTTTCAGAGCCTCTACGCTTTTTGCGTTGTCCTTATATTCAGCCGTTACAAGTTTCATTTCCGAATCAAGCACTTTAAGGGTGCTGTTAATTTCCTTGCAGGCTGCTTTATACTCTGCCTCGCCGTCAAAACTTAGGCGTGTTTTAATGTTCTGTGTCTTATCAGCCATAAATTACAGTCCCCCTAAAGCCTTGTCTATATCGTCCATTTCTTCTGCGGCTGTCGGTTCTGCTGCCCGCTCTTGTCGGAAAATGTGCGGGTTATATTCCTTGTGGTACTTAAACAGTGTCACAATCTGATACGGCGTTTTTCTCCACGCCTCACGCTCTCTGTACCCCAGTAGTCCGATTGCGATATACAAAAGCCGTGCAGTATCTAATTTTCCTGCACGGCTGCCACTTCCCCCGTTTCACTTTCTCCGCTTTCCTCTTCGTCCCCGTTTCCGTCCCCGGCTGTTCCTGCTGCAAAAGATGCAAAAATAGCGTTCTGTACTTCCCGGATATTCCCTAAATGTATCAGCCTGCCTACCTTGTCCTCGCTTAAAAGCTCTGCGTTTTCGTCCTCTTCTAACAGTCCCTCGTTAATCAGCATAGTAAGCAACCATTTGGTATCCTTTACCCAGTCCTTGTTATTCTGGTTAAATACCTCTGGCAGCTTGTCATATCCCCCGCACTTGTCCTGCAATTCTTCCAGTGCATTAAGTGTAAAAAGTAATCTGTACTTTTTCCCTTTCAGTTCCACGGTATAACCGCCGTCATTCATTGCGCTCATGGCATAAAATTAAGGCGCAGCCTGCGCTACGCCTTTCTCCTTTCCTCATATTCTCTTTTTATACTTCTGTCATTTTGGGCGCTGGTTCTGGTACTGTCTTAAACCATGTTGTTGCTGGTTTATCTTTTTCTGTTCCCACAAAATCAGCTTTCCATTTTGCATCTTTCTTTCGCTTGTAGAAAGTTGCTGTAATTTCCGGTGTCTGAAATTCGATTTTTTCCCCTTTTGTCTTGTACTTCTCTCCCGGTACTTCAAATTTGCATTTCAATAACCAGATATATCTGTATCTGCCGCCAGTTTTGGCAGCTCTAAAACCAATAGCCAGAAACGGCGGTTCGTCATCTCCACCAGCCCACACTACCTTGTTTTCGTCTACCAGCTGCCCCAGTACCTCTGCCAGTGTTTCCGGCGTAAGGTCTTTAATCCCCAGTTTTAATGTTCCGTTTGTAAATTCTTTTACGCTCTCGCTTAATGCGTCGTCAGCGTACAAGTCTGCCGTTTCTGTTTTTACAGATAAATCTGCTTCCATTGCCTCTGCCATTTTCTTAGGCGCTTCGTAAGTTTCTGCGCCCTTTGCCTCTGTGCAGACGGCATAGTAAAGGTCTTTTAATCCTAATGTCATTATTTTGTCACTCCTTTAACAATTCGATTGTTATAGGTACTACCCAGTACCCAGTATCACTTTCTTTGGTTTCCGCATCTACGCTATTTATGTAAGCGCCTGCTGCCGTCAATACTTCCAGAGTTTTGTTTAGCTGCGCCTCAAAATCTCCCTTATGGAAAAGCGTAACCCTATACAATTCTCTGCCTGCTACTTCTTTATCGTCAGCGCTCGCCGCTGCTCCTTTCAGCAGCCGCAGAAATGTGTAGTAAGCCGTCGGCTTTTTCTTCCCAGTAAATACGCCTCTTTCCGCTGGCAGTCCTGCACTTTCTAAAATGCTCTGTAAACTATCCATTTGTTTCACGCTCCCATATTTCCAGCTGTGCCTCTACTACTTTCTCCTGTGCTTTCTCATTTGCTACAGTCATATAGGGGCGTGCCTGCTGGCTGCTCGTCCCATATTCCGCTACAAAGCCGATAGTTGCATAACGCACATTGCTTTTGTCCCCTTTTCGGTCGTTTCCGTGCTTTGCCCTGCCATGCGGGTATACCTCTACGTATTTCTCTGTACTTCCACCTTTAACAGCAGTTGCTTTGATTGACTGTATAAAGCCTGCGGTTTCCTCAATCCCCATAGCCTTTGCCTCTGTCTGCTGTGCCTCTATCAGCACCGCAGCACCAGCCTTTAACATTTTAGGCACTGCCTCTACCGTTGCCTGCTCCCTATTTCCAAACGCCTCTATGACAGCCTCTAAGCCCACGGTATTAAATTCTCCCACACTCAAGCCCCCTTTTCCTTATATCGCAAGTCCGTTAGCGTAAGCTCTACCGTGTCGTCGTCAATGTCATACGTCTTAAGCACAAAATAGGCTTTCCCACCCAGTTCTACAGTGTCCTCGCCCTCATAATCTGCCTTATGAACATCACATTTACGCTCTACCACTTTCCCCGTCTGCTGGCTCTTGAAATACTCGTTATAGCCTACTGATTTCATGTTACAAAAAACAGTACGCCTACTTTCTTCGCCCTGCTCTGCAAAGCCGTTACTGTTTACCCTTTTATCTGGCTCTGTCAGTTTTACAAGCGTTAATTCGTCCACCCATTCTGCCATTTTATCCCCCGCTTTCTCGTCTCTTGGTGTCCGTTTCGGACACAGCGCCTAAATATGCACTTCCGCAATAGCAATTTCCCAAATATGCTGCACCGCTCCTATAATGTAAATCATCTATACGTTTATCCAGCTTATCCATGTTATCGTAAACTTCATTAAACGTATTATTTATGGCTTGCATATTAAGCAGCTCTCTGCCCTTAATTTCACTAACCAGAAACTTTAATCCGGAGAAACTAAACCACCTCATAGCAGTATCTCCATTAAGCAAATAATGCTTTTATTTCCTGCTGTGTAATTTCTTGCAAATCAGATTCTGTCAATGCCTTAATGCCCTTTGTTGCTGTAAATTTTCCAGTTTTACTGTCATATGTAAGTTCAGTTACTACATTCCCTACTCCTGCCGCACCTACAGATAAATCACCCAGCTGAATAAGCCCGGCTACTGCTGCATTGATAGCTTTTGTTACGTCTGCTGTCTTTGCGTATGCTGTCAACGCATTTGCAATAGAGGCTGTAACTTCTACGGTCTTGGCATAATCCGTTAGGTCTACTTCCCAGTCTCCCACATTTTCCAGTTTTCCGTTAATAACCATATACTCACTGAAAAGATTCCCGGATGCTCCACCCTCATTTGGTACCATGTAAATTTTCTTTTCTGCGTCTGGCGCTGACACGTTAATATCTGCCGTGCTGCTCACTGTCACACGGCTTAAATGGTCTGCGCCCGCTACCGCCGTTGAGATAGCTTGCGCAATCTCTGTGGCTGTCATGCCGTCCGTAATGCCGTATCCGGCAAGTGTGGTAGCTGCGTTTGCCTTTCCATTGATTAAATTTTTTAAATCTTCTGCTAAATGCTCAACCGCAACTTTATCCAGATGCCCCAACGCACCAATTTCTGTTTTTTCTGTATATCGTTCTTTAATTTCGTTTACCAGAAAAGTGAGTGTATTCAATGTCACTCTCTTAATTGCCATTTTTACAACGCTCCTTTTTTAAATAAATTTTTAATGTCCTCTTCATTTACTTCATCCACAGACACGTCGCCTGAATCTTCTCCGCCTATTCCCGTATACTCACTAGAGAGGCTTAAATGTGTTTTTAAGCACTCGTAAGATTTCCAGAATTTTTCTGATTTATCAGAATATCCAAACTCCGATTTACAATAGAGTGTAATTGCACGGATGATTAAAGCGTCATTTTCATCAATCTTTTTTACGCCCACATCCCGCAAGTCCATTTTACAAGCAGCGATACAGTCGTTAATTTCTTCTGTAATTTTTTCACTTGTGCTGCTGATACGCAGCGCCGCCCGCATCTTCTCTGTTAATGTTGTGGCATTTGCTGCCATATCCTGCACCCCGCTTTCAAAATAAATCTGGACTACGTTTCCATAGCCCAGATGCTTACTCTTTGATTTTTGCAACCTTTTCTCTTTCCAGAATTGCTGCCCGTTCACGACTTACAGTAAAAACTTCTCCCGGCTCTTTCACTTCGTTTAGTACCCTGTCTAAGTACATAGCTGTTACCTCTACCGTAACCGTTCCGGCCGCCTGCGGTTCGTCGTCCTTTTCCGGCTCTTCCTGCTCGTTTTCCTCGGCATATTCTGCCGCCGCCTGCTCTGCTGCCTCTTTTTCCTCTTCTGTCAGCTCGCTTTCGTCTGGTATCTCTACCTCAACCTCTGCGCAACGTTCCGCAAGTTCTTTGATTGTCCCCTCTGTACTTACGCCCAGCTCTTCCGCAAGTTTCTGTAAATCGGCTTTCTTGTATTTCTCCAGCTCTTTAACATCTAAATGCCCTTTCATAAATATCCACCTTTCTTATACATTTCTCCCCATGCAGATAGTAACAAGGCTGTTTTTATCAACTACCTTTCCGTCCGCAAGCATAATGCCCTTTGTTACTTTGTCGTCGGTGTCGTTGTCCTCATACTTCTTTACGCCCATTGCGTAGTTGGTGTTAAGTACATAGTCCTTAAAGTTGAAAAGGAACGCAAACGCTGTATTCTCTCCTACTGATGTGCTATAGGTCGGTACATAATCGCAGCACACTACCTGTCTGCCCAGTAAAAAGCGCTCCGGCTTTCCTGCAATACCGTAGTTTACTCTGCCGATAGGCTGCCCGTTGCTATCAGTCAGTCCGTAATACTGCATGAAAGTGTTTTTGCTCATGCACCATACTGCCCCGTTTTCGTATGCCTGCGGTAATGCTGCCTCTGCTGCGATTAAGTCCACATAAGCAGGTTTTAAGCTGGTAAGTTTCTGCCCCTCTGCTGGTGTTTCGTTTAAAATTCCTTTCGGTTTTCCGTTTCCGTCGCCGCTGATAATCGCCTGCTCAAGTGCTTTCGTCATAGCCTCTACAATGTTGTTAATCAGCATAGCCTCAAAAGCACTGATTGCCATTGTGTCAACTTCCAGACTTACCGCAACTGCGCAGCGCAGCTTATGATATGCAAAAGTAATCATGCCGTCTTTTGTAGCGGTAAATTTCTGCTTTTCGCTGCCTTTTCCCTCTGCTACCCATGTTGCAGTAGGCTTAACCGTAGACACCGGGATAGCCACGCCGCCCTTGTATGCAGTTCTGGTTACAAGCGCTAAAATCATGCCCGTACTTTCCAACTTCTGCACAATCTGGTTCAGTACCGTTGTAGGGATTGTTGCGCCTACGTCCGTTGTGCTGCTTACGGCATCCGCTCTGTACTCTGCCGGAATAGCTGCACCACGGCATACATAACGCATAAATGCCTTTCTGTATTCCATGCTGCCGTACTTGTCGCCGTCGTCCCCCTCGCCTGCTACCCCTTTAAAGTTTCTAAGCACTGTCGGCGTTGTTCCCTCTCCTTCTACTCCGTCGTCAATCGGTTCTCCTGCCGCAATTCTGGCAAGCAGCTTATTTCTTCTCTCTGCCTGCTCCACAATCTGCGTGCGCTCTTCCTGCAAGTCTGTTACCTCTGTTTCCAGTGCTGTAATTTCCTCTGCGGTCAGTTCTGCCGCTCTGGTGTTCAGCTCGTTTCTAATCTGGGCTAATCTTGCCTCAATCTCCTTTAATCTCATGGTTTCTGCTCTCCTTTTTTCATGTTATAAATTTGCCCTAATCTTTAGTAGTGCAACCCGTCTGTTAAGCAACTCCTGCCGTTCTGCCTCATAACTCCTATGCGCAAAATTACGGGCGCTTATTTCAGTATCCCCGTTTGCTGGTATGCTCACTGCGGATACATCATAAACCTTTTTGATTTTTAAAATCGTCCTCGTGCGTGTTACTCTGTCGTATGTTTCCTCTGCCACGGTAAACGCCCATGACATTTTAGTAATCATGCCTGCTTCAATGTCCTGATATAACCCACGGGCTAAATCTGTCTTTCCTAAATCAGCCGCTACTAAAAGCCCCTTATGGTCTGGTACTAAAATAAGCGTCTTATTTGACTGTCTGGCAAATACCCTGCCCGCATGGTCGTACTGCATGATAACGTCGCTCATGTCTGCGCCGTCCAGTGCGTGTGCGTCTATCCTTTCGTAAAACTTTGTCCCGTCCTCAAATTCATAAAGCAGATACGGCTTGTCAAAAGTTGTAGCGTACCCCTCTACGTAATAGTCTGTATCTATTCTTTTGGCTGCTGCCTGCGCAGTCAGCGGCGCTGCCAGCGCCCTATATTCCCTCTCTTTCTTAATCGGCATTGTTTACACCCTCTTTCTGTTTCCCGTCGTCTGGCGGCTCTTTCGGCTCGCCCTCTGTCGGTTCTTTTCCCTTTCCACCGTCTGTACCCTGCTGCCCCGCCTGTGGTACTTGCTGTATGATAATCTGCGGCTCTTTGTTGCTGTTGTTCAGCTCGCTTACTTCCGTATATTCCTTTCGGATATAATACTTTTCCCCGTCCTCTACGTGTGACATATTCCATATATCCATTACCCCGTTACGGTTCAGCAGCGCACGGTCAAAAAGCTGTGTGCTTACTTGCAGCTTTGTAGCGTTGCTGGCATATTGCAGGCGGTTTGCAGAAAAAGTAATAGCATTTCCGCACGCTATCTCTCTGTCTGAAAATGTCATGTTTGACATAACAAGGGAAAGCTGGATTGCAAACGGTTCTATCTTTCCCTCGTAATATGCGTTCCACGTTTCCTCATTGAATTTGTTTTGCAAAATATCCATGTTTGTGCCAAAATGCGTGCATACATTCTCTTGTATGTTCTGCATCTGCAATGCGTTTGGCGTGTATGGTTTGCTTTCTACTTGTTTCAGCTCCGAAAACTTATTATCATAAATAATCATGCCGCTGTCATTGTCGGCGCTTAAATTGTCCTCGGTAAACCGTTCCCGCTCTTTCTTAATATCCTCTGGTTTCAGCATATTTGCCACCTTTGCCAGAAAGCGGATATTTGCAGAGTTTTTGACGGCATTTATAATGCCCTCATTCTGCGTATGTATCAGCTGCATAGTCGGCTTAAGCGTGCGGTTATCCTCTCCGAAAAGGTCGTCTGTGTACTCAAAGTCTGTTATGATACCTACTTTTTCAAACTCAATAGCCCCATGCTCCCCATTTGCAAACAGATACCGCAAGTAAACCTGTCCTTTTACCTCTACCACCTCGCAGCGTTCCGCACGCAGCGGATACCAGCCGCATAGCCTGCCTATTTTGTCCTCGATAGGTACAATAAAAGCGGTATGCTCTACTGCTACGTAGGTCGCAAGCCGCTTAATAAACTTTGTAGTATCCATGAAATAGTTAGGCTTATGCTGTAATGTTTTTTCCAGATGCTTAAGGGCGCTGCCCGTAATCTCCGGCTTTAATTTGCTGCAATGTGTAGCAAAATTATTTACTGCTGTCCTCGTCAAGTCCATTTCGTATACACCGCCGCTATAGCTGGTAAACGTAGGGCTGTACCCGTTCAGCATCTTAAAATAGCTGTCAATATATCGCAGCTCTTTCCCATGAAAAAGATAATCTAAGAATTTGATACCGTTCACTCTCCTTTCTATGCGGCGTTTTTCAGCAGCTCGCCGCACTCTTCCCAGTATTTCTGCCGTACCGTCATTGCATCAATAACAGATACGAAACCGTCAATGTGCGCCCGCTGCTCTATCTTAATCGGTCTGAATTTCCTTGTTTCCATATTGTGCTTAAGCGCTACGTTTAAAAAATGTGTCTTTAGTAAATTGTTGTCGGCAATCTTAAAATTGCCGTCCTTTATGATGCCCTCAAACTCGCGGATAACTGGCGTAAGGTTTTCGCCCTGGTATACGTCGTCCATGTGGAAACCGTAATTTGCCATATCGGTAATAAGGTACTGTGCGCTATATCGGTCGTAGCCAATCTTAAGCGGTCGTATTCCGTATACTTCCAGCAGCATAGTAAACCAGTTGTAAACGTCGTGATAGTCTACGTAGTTCTCGCCGCTTAAAGTAATCAGCCCCTTTTTAACAAATATGTCATAAGGCACGCCGTCCGTCGCCTGCAAGTGTTCAATTCTCCCCCGTGGCATAAAGAATTGAGTAAACGCATATAGCTTACCCTCTTTCTCAATTACCACGCTTGCCGCGGTCAAGTCTGTTGTCTGGCTTAAGTCAATGCCGCCCACGGCGTAACAGTCCCTAAAGTCCTCTAAGGTCTTTTCAACGCCTGCGCCGTCTACTGTCGTATATTCCAGCCATGCAATAGAGCTGTTCTGCTTAATATTGCAATACTTCGTCAGAAACTCTGCTTTCTTGCTTAAGCTGCCCTCTGCTACGGCTATTTCATCAACGAAAAAGCTTTCTTTTACGGAAACGCCCATGTTAGGGTTAGCCTTTTTCAGCTCGTCCAAATCGTTCCACTTTTCCACGTCGTCAATCATGTAGAGGAACGGTAAAAGCCTACGCTCTTTGCTGTTGCCCTTTAAAAAGCTGGTACTGCGTTTCATCAGTTCGTCATAAATACTGTCGTTGATATATCCAGCTGTACTGATACTCAAAATCATAGGCTGGGTACGTGCGCCTAAAGCAGATTTCATAACCTCATACTGCTTAAGTCCAGCGTCCCCGCTCCATGCCGCCATTTCATCACATACCACCAGCTGCGGGTTAAAACCGTCTGATTTCTTGGCATTGAAAGCAATCGGTTTTACAAACGTGTTGCTTTCCTCAATGTAAATATCACTGCGGCGTTTCTTCGCCAGCTCTTCAAGCTCCGGCTCTGCCAGTACCATTTTATGAAAGCCGTCGTATACAAGCGCTGCTTGGTCTAGCTTTGGTGCTAAACAGTAAATTTCCTGCCCGTATTCCGGCTCTAAAAATGCCATGTATGCAATTATCGCAGACGCAAATAAACTCTTGCCGTTTTTTCTGCCGATAACTATAAATATTTCTCGGAAAATGCGTATTTTTTCCTCGTCTTGTACCCCAAAAATAACAGAAACTATAGCCTTTTGCCATAGTTCCAGTTTCAATAAATCATTGCGCCCCTTGCTGTGGTGGCAAAAATTCTCAATGAATTTAATAGCCTTATTTGCAGCTTTCGCATTAAAAAAATACTCCTGCTTTTCCAGTGCGTCCACAATGATTTTATATATCTGTTTTATCCATTTCCCCGCTATTATTTCGCCGCTTGTAATCTTTGCGTGGTACTCATAGATATAATTTTTATACGGTATCACTCCGGGCTATTCTTCCCGCAGTGCCGCCAGTTTGCTTGCTTTCCGCTTTGCTGCTGGCACTAATTCTGTCAGCTGCTTAATGATTGCTGCATAGTTCTTGCTTAAGGCTATGTAAGTTTCTGCCTCTGGGCTTTTCTTTGTTCCCCACTGGTTCTGCCCGTTCTGGTATTCGCTTGTCCAGCCGTCTTTTTCTATCATTGCCTGCAAGTCGTCCAGCTCGACACTCATAAAAGCAGCCTTTTCTATCAGCGGCGTTACTAACTTCTTTTTGTTTTCGTCTAAGTCTTTAAAAATTCCTTTAAGTCTGGTCTTTTCTGCTTTTATCCTCTGTTCTTTTGTCTTTTCTTTCCTTGTTGCCATTCTTTTACCCCGCTTTCAGTTCCTCTGCCCCATACCACACCCCCTACACCACGCCTGCGCACGCCCGTAGGGTAATTTTAGGGGATCCCCTGCGGTATCTGTCCCCTTTAATTTCTTTTCTGCATAGGGGGGATTATACCGCCGTCTGCATCAAATCTATAACGCAGCCTCGGTGCGTTCTTATGATGCTCCTTGTTGTGGCAGTCTTGGCATAACGCCTCTAAGTTATCCCAATTAAGCGTTATGTCTGTGTCATTGATATTGTCACGGTTAAGCCAGCGCTTATGATGTACTATCTTTGCAGGCTCTCCGCATCTCTCACAAATAAAGTTTTGTGACATTAAGTAAGCAGCTCTTGTATTCTCCCACGCTGCTGATAAATAAAAACTCTTAGCCCATTCTTTCACGCTGTCCCCTCTCTTTCTTTTAGTATCCCAGCGCCCTAAGTTTCATGCGCTGGGTGGAGGCTAAAGAATGAAAACAAAAAAGAGTAGGTTACTGCTGCCGCCTCTGCGGTTAAGCTCTCGCCTACTCTTTCCATGCTGCCATTATATCTCTTTTGTTTTTCCATGTAAATTTCATGTTTTTTTCATTCTTTTGTCATGCCGCCTATTCCTGCTATCTTACCTTGTCCTCGTCCATTCCCCATAACAATACCGACAGCTCATTTATAATAGCTGTTATCCAGCGTCTTGGCGTGCTGTTTCCCGTATCCAGTTCCTCTGCAATCTTTGCATAGTCCATGCCCTGCATAAAGTACATTTCAAACGCCTTGTACTCTATCTCTCTGCCTGCTGCCTCTCTCCTGCGCTCTATCTCTTCTACTGCCTTGTCAATGTGCGCTGTCATAATCAGAGTTTTAAAGCGGCTGCGTCTGATACTCTCTAAGTATGTACGCTGCTGCTCGTCTGTCATTCCTGCAAGTTCCAGCTGCTCCCCGTCGCTTATTGCGTTCTCAATGTGAAAAGCTGCGTCCCGGTAACATTTCATCAGCATAAAAGTGTTGTGGTACTTATTCTGCTTTCTGTCTTTCTCTTCCTGCTTTTTGTATTCTGCTACTGCTGCCCGTGCTGCTTTCTGTATCAGCCCCTCTAACTCTGCCGCTGTAAATGTTACCCTGTTATCTTCCGTCTGCTCTTCCTGCTGCATTGCCTCTGCTGTATCTGCCATTTCCTGCGTTGTCGTTTCTCCGCTCTTATTTTCTGTTTCCAAATTCTGCATTTCCCTTTTTCTCCTTTTCTCCGTCCACATCTCCTTTTCCTCTTTCGTTAATCTCTTTGAGCTGTTCCGGCTCATTAAGTCTAATATGCTCTAAATTGTCTTGCTGCATGATTTCCACTATCTTTTCTGCCGCTCTCCTGCTGTTTGTAATCAATTTAAGTACGCTGCTGCCGTTCAATGCGTTATTTTCATATACTCCATAATCGCATACCACTGGCTTTACTTCCCAGCTAAGAACATTTCCCTTAATCTCTAACGGCTGCATATAATCCGCTGCGTTCCGGCACACTGTCCCTGCTGCGTCCATTCCATTTCCCAGCGTACGCATAAGATTTGCCATTGCTCCCGTTATTGTTTCTGCGGCTCTCCCTATACTTTCCATGAAATCAACTTTAGCAAGGGCTTTTATTGCCCTTGCTGCTGCCTTTCTCTGTTTTCTCTTGTCTATGCTTGCTGGCGGGTTTACCCCATACCGTTTTTTATAATTCTTTTTCCACTGTCTGTATTTCATGCTTTGCCCTCGCTTTCTGTTTTGTAATCGTCAATGCTCATTTGTCCCGGAAGTTGCCCCCCCCTCGGTGTCCGTTTCGGACACTTCATTAAGCCAGCCTTTTTCTACTGCTATCTCCTTTTCCAAAATTCCCAGAACGCAGTAGCCCTCTGCAATAGCTGTATGCGTTTCCTCTGTATCCACGCAGGATACGTAAAGCTCTTTTGTTTTTCCAGTGGCTCTGCCCTCTTCAAATTCTTGTATAACCGCAATCTCCCCGGCGCTATACTTTTCATACTTCAAAAGCAGATACGGCAGTAACCCTGCGCATACAGCTTTAAATGTCTGCTTTGAAACTCTGATATACTTCTTTGCTTTTGCGTCGCTTGGCAGATGCTCCATTTTTTCTGCGTCCGCTTTCTCCTGCAATTTCTTCTTTGTTTCCCGGTCTATTCTGTCCTGCTCTTCGTTATACCTCTGCTCGTCTGTCTTTTCTTCCTCTGCCTTGTTTATGTACTGGTCACACTTCTCACACGTCCCGGTCTTTACGTTGCAATCTTTATATCGCTGGCAGGAATAACACAATGATGTAATGCTTTCCGGGTGTGGTGTTTCGTAATCGTCCCCCGCTTTCTTCTCTGCCACCTTTGCGGCTATCTCCTTTGCCCTTATACTGCCGCCTGCTGCCTGCTCCGCAATTTCCCTCTGCTCGTCCTCTGGCAACTTTGCCGCCTCATAAGCAGCCGTAATACCCATGTTCCCATTTTTCAGCTGCTCTTTAATCTCCGGCGTGGCATTGTTGTTAATGCTCTCCATTCTGGCTACGTTTGTGCTACTCTCATTCAGCATAGCCGCCACTAAGTCCCGCATCTTTCCTTTAATCTCTAATCCGTCCTCTTCTTTTGCCCGGATAAGCGCCGCTTTTGTCCGCTCTACCAATCTGGTCTTTTCGTATGCTGTAAGCTCCTGCGTATATCCGTTGCCCGCCAGTAAGGACAGCTCATACATTGCTTCTGTCATGTCCTTGTAGCGGTATTTTACTTTCTCATACTCCTTATGCCCCCGCTCCAAATTCATAATATTTGCTGCATTTCTTCTATGCCCGTCCACTATCCGAAACTCGCCGTTTACCCTTGCAATTACCGTGGGCTGCTCCTGCCCTACGTGTAAAAAACTGTCTGCCAGTTCTTCTATGTTCTCTAAACTCTGGTGCGTGTTCTCCGGCGCAGCCCTAACCTCATAAGGGCTTAAATAAATCTCTTCGTAATCTTCCACCCTGCCTGCTGCCGCAGCTCTGCTCTTTGCGTTCAAAATATCATTTAAACCAAATTTTGCCTTTGCCATGTTCTTTACCTCACTTTTTTCTTTATGCGTATCTAAAATAAATCAAATAGATTTTCTGTTCATAGGTCAAATCGTCACTATACAGCATACGGTTAAAATCACTTTCTGTTAAAGCCCGTACCTTTCTTTTTAATCTATACAGAAAAAGCCATATACTTAAAAACATTTCAAAAACCGTCATAATTTATCTCGCTTTCCCCGTGTACTCTGTAATAAATTTCTTGTATCCCTGCGCCGCTCCGCAGCATGGGCTATATTCATAAATCGGCTTTCGCATAAATGAACTTTCCGCTACTTTCTTGGAATATCTGATAACGCCCAGTATTTTGTACTTTCCATTCTGTGCCAGCCATTCCACGCCCGCTGCCTCTCCGTCCGTATTCTGGTAAGACGTTACCAGCACTCCGCCCAGATGCAGCCGCTCATTAAATGCCTTTGCGTCCTCTATCTGCTCTGCCACAATGTCCAGCCCCTCTAATGCGTCCTCGTCAATCTTCACGGGTACTATAACCTCGTCCGTGATTGCCAGCGCATTTACCACGTTAAGCCCTATGTCCGGCGGATTATCTATTATGCAGTAATCGTAGTAATTGCTTACCCCTGCCGTTCTCTCCGTCAGCCTCTTATATCTCTCTATCTGGTTTTCGTTTTCTTCCCTCGTCAAATTCCATGCAGCCCCGAAAAGTGACAGATTAGCGGCTATAATGTCTATCCCCTCATACTCTGTATGTTGTATAATTTCTCCTGCTCTCTGCCATTCTCCACTAAGCAGCTTTGTTATCGGCGCTACGCTCTCTGCGTCATATCTTCCATACGCCCTACTTGCATTTCCCTGCTTGTCGTTATCAATCAGCAGCACCTTAAACCCTCTGCGGTACAGCTCGTATGCCATATTTACTGCTGTAAAGGTCTTTGCAACGCCGCCCTTTAAATTCAAAATGCTTATTGTTTTCATTCTTTTCCTCACTTCCTGCGCTCGCCTCTTAGCGCATTTTGTTTATATCAATGCCCGCCACGTCTGCCAACTCTTTTGCCGCTTGCGTGATTGATACCTTTTGATAATCTCCGCATTTTTTCTGGCTTTTTCTGTAGCAGTAGGCATTGTGTCCTAACCTACAGCGTTTCTTTTGAAACTCGCCACACGTTCTGCATTGCTCCTTTATTTTCCGTGTTAATTTTTTTATCTGTGCCATATCTTCCCTGCCTCTCCCAGCTCTTCCGTGCGCAGCAAGTACGTTTCTATCAGCTCTGCCGCTTTCTGCCAGCCATAACATACCGCTGTATAATATCCCTGCTGCCGCAGATATTCTAACCAGCGCCGCTGATTTTCCGTTGTGGTATTCTTACCAGCCTTAAGCTCAATGTAAAGTCCGTGATACCCTGCTCTTGCAGCTGGTAAAACAATGTCCGGCACTCCTGCTTTTACGCCCTGCCTCTTAAGGGCTACCGCTGTCGCTCTGTCACGCTTGCCGCCGTTTGGTACGTGGTGCATATATTCCAGTTCCGGCATACGTCCCATGTTATACCCGGCCCAGCTAAACAGTGCCTCTTGATGCCCGCTTTCGTCGTCAAGTCTAAAATTCTTCATGCTTTCGCCTCTCCCCTTTCTTAAACTCCACATACTTGTAAATTTGATACAGCAACCCGGTGTTTCCGTCCTTTCTTGCTGCCTCTACTACCAGCAGCTCTACGGTCTGCTCCTGCTCTGCTGTCTTTCCCGTCATTACGTCCCAACGGCAAATATCAAAATATTCACACCGTATGCAGCAGTGGTGGCAGCCTTTCCCTTTCTGGAATAACCAGTATTTAAGCCTCTCTATCATTTTCCGCTTTCTCCTTTCTGCTCCCGTTGTCTACCCACTCGTCCTGCCGCCGCATTACTTCTGCTGCTATTCCAAACGCAAGTATCGCCAGTGCCACAATCAGCAGCAAAACTGTCAAAATCAATACCGCCACAATCAGCAATCCTTTTATTATCTGCATCTTATCCCCCCCTCTCTTCTAATTTGACTAACGTATATCTGAAATACCCATACCCGTAATAATCCGGGCTGTGTACGCCTTTGCTCACGCTATCCTTGTCTACGTAATAACCTTTTATCTCTCTCGGCTCTGCCTTAAACCACTGCCTATCTGTAATTACTCTTATTTCCGGCTCTGGTCTTACAAGGTTCTTGCTGCAATTCCAGCGCTTGCCCTGCAATGCCCCGTCCTCGTCTTTTCTGTGCTTGTCCGTGTATTTGATAAAATAGCTTGCCAGTTTCGCATAATTGCCGCTGTCGTCCAGAGGAAAAACCTTTATGCGGTTATGCCCCTCATATGCCTTATACCAGCAGCGCTGTAAAATCTCTGTGTCAATTTTATTTATCACTAAATGATGATGCCTTGCACCTCTTTCCCCTATCTCCATAACGTGTATGTACTTAAGCTCTAACCCTGCCTTTTTGTACTCTTTCCGGCACTCCCTTAAAAATACATCTATGTCTTTGCGCATCTGCTCTTTTGTTCTGTCCGGCTGCCCTTTCTTTCGGATATAGTCAAGCTCTAAATGGTAGTCCCCATAACCAAAATTAGCGTTCATCAGTATTCTTAACTTTCTCTCCGCTTGTCTGGTATTTACCTTTGCCTGCTGCTCCTTTGTTGGCTTAACTTTATCTCCTCTCTTTATCCCCGGCTTTTTATATCTGCTTGTAAAATACCTTTCTACCTCTATCGTTTTCCCTGCTCTGGTTATCCTCTCAACGTATGGCATACCCTTACCCCTTTTTCTCTATATCTGTCGGATAGTTAATACTTTTATCAAGTGGTAAAACGGGCTTGCTGCCCGTGATTTTTCCTTGCTTTTCTGCCATACTTCGCTTATAATATTTGTAGGTTTAAAAGCTGTATAGCTTAGCCCCTATGGTATTCCCGTACCGTAGGGGCTTTTCCTTTTTATTCAATTTTTACCACCATGCAGCCTGCGGCTACTTTGCTCATTGCATAATCGTAGGCTCTCTGATACGGCTCTTTGCAGCTGTACCCATTGCAAGTATGTAAGTTTCTCCCTCTGCAAAAGCAGCACGCATACCTCTTGGCGTATTCTTCTGCCAGCCTCTCTGCCCTCTGCTTCTCATGTTTTGCCCGGACTAAAAGCCCTGCATCATTTATCACGGGAATACGCAACGTCTTTGCTGTTTCTATCTCCCGGTACATACCCTCGCTAATACCGTATTTATCTCCCACAATCATAAAATCGCAGCCTTTCAGCAATTCCAATCCTGCTGCCAGCCCTTGCGCCCGTTCCTGCGGCTTTTTCTCGTCCAAACACTGCGTTATATACAAATGTGGCGTAATCGGTGCTAAGCCCTCCTTAAGCGCCCGCCGTGTAAGTGCCTGCGCATATTCTATATTTCTGTCCAGTTCTGCGCCGTCTTTTGCCCGGTACGGGCTGCATACATACACTTTCATCATGCCTTTTTACCCTCTTTCTGTTCTGCCTCTGCCCTTGCTTGTTCATTTCCTGCCAGATATGCAGCTAAGCGCATAAGCTCGTCTGCTCCCTTTTTGTCCATAAAGCCGCAATCAATACAGCATTTGCAATACCCCGTAATCTGTAAATATCTGTCGTATACTTCCTGCGGCGTTTTACACTGCTTTAAGCTGCTTACCATACCCGCAAGCTGCTGTACTGCCCTTATTCCCACCTCGCCGCCTTTCCCATGTATCCCTACTGTAATTTCCCGCATTTTCGTTGTGCCGTCTGCTCCTAAAACTGTTTTACTCTTCATTCTGTACCTCACTTTCTTCTTTAAAGCCAGCTAAAAGCATTGTCATTGCGTCTATAGCTGTGTCAAAATGTTTCCCCAGCTCTGCTGCATCAAAAGCCCCTGCTGTCTGTTTCTTGCGTTCCCTTTCATTACCTGCGCTTGCAGAATAGACTTTAACTGGCTAAGTCCCGCTATGCTATCCTCTAACTCTTCCTCGCTCACGCAGATTTTTACATAACCTTTTCCGATATGCTCAACACTCATTTTTCCTCTGCCTTTCTGATTGTGTGTACTGATACCTCATAGGCTGTACGTGTTTCTGTTACTCTTTCCATTACTACGCCGTCTGCGTAAATTTCCTCTATCAACTTTTCATATTCCCGGCTCTGCAATCTTCCTATCAATTTCACTGTATCCCCCGGCAGCCAATTTGCCACCTCTTCCGCTGTTTCATTCCAGCAGATGCACGGTATAAGGCTGCTGCTCTTCGTAAGCTGATTTCTTACTTTTACGAAAATATCAGAAATGCGCTTTCCTCTCGGCGTTTCTCTATATGTAGGTTTATATGCAATCTCGCCAACTAATACTATGTCATTTTGCCTTTCTGCCTTTGGGCTTAATGCCACAAAATCAGCCAGTACAAAAACCAGCTGCCGCCCCGTGGAAAAATCTTTAAGCGTCTGCATCTTCCCGTAAAGTAAAAGCCTGCTGCCTGCCGGATACTCCCGTAATACGTCAAACTCTACGCCGTTCGTCGATTTATACGGCGTGTCCCACGCAAACGCTACTACCAGCGTGTCCGTTATCCCGCTCGGTCTTTCTACCTCAATCAGCCCCAGATAACCCTTAAACCGTAGCCCACATACAGCCTCTACCGCTTTCAGCTCCTTTACGTCCCCTGCCAGTCCTACTACGTTCTTTTCACTGCTGCCCGCTGTCAGCTGCTCTAAAATTTCCGTGTTAAGGTCTTTTAAAAAGTTCGGCATAATTTCTTTTTTATCCTGCCCTTTGCTCATGTCTTGCGCCCTCTCTTTCTCTTCCATAGCTTTGCAGTTCCTCTGTCGCTCTTTTGTAACACTCTACGTCTTTTTCTTCTTTTACCTTGCATACGCATTTGCCCCGTTTCTCCCCGGTATACTCCCAGATTTCTATAAAACCGTCGTCATATATGCTAAATCTGCTGTGCATACGCAAGTTGTGCTTTTTCTGTAATGGTCTGTATACTCGGTAAAACTCTTTTACTGCCTCGCTGTATTCGCCCATGCGCAGCCCTTACCTCTCCGGCATCTGATATACCCTCGGTATATCCGTTGCCATAGGCGGCGTAGGCGTGCTGCCTCTGATAAGCCCCGTGCTGCCCGCTGTATATAAATAGCTGCTGCATACTTTCTCTATCTCGTCCAGTACCTCTATGCAGCGCTCTTTACTTTCATACTCTGCAATTTCTTCTAAGCAGCCGTCAGCAATGCAAATAGTGTGGTGTGTTGCTGCCTCTTCCCCTCTCTTGTAGTCGTGTTGTTCTTCGTACTGCAATGAATTAAAGGAAATACCAAAAATATACAGCTTTTCTCTGTTCTGGCTACGTATGTATACGTTACTCATTTTCTGCCTCTCTTTCCCCGGTTCCGTCCGGCTCTTTGTGTTCTTCGTATCCCTCTAAGTATCCGGTACAAACTATATCAATCTCTTTGCCGTCCCTGCCGTCGTTCCTTATCTCGATTTTTCCGTAATATGCGTAAATACAGCAGCCGTCATAATCAAATACCCGTATGCTGCCCTCTGTCGCCTGCTCCGGCACTTCAATTACCAGAGGCTCTGCCTGCCGCCTTTTATCAGCGTTCTTATGCTCCTGCTGTGGCTCTCGGCTGGTGAGTATTGCAAATAATGCAATAACTGTTACTCCTGCTGCCGCAGCTATCCATATCAGCAGCTTAAGCTCTCTATTTTCTCGTCTATGTTTCTTTCTCATGTTCTCCCTTTCTGTCCTCTATCATTTCTGCCCGTGTCCGTCGTTTAATTCCCTCTGCTATCTGTAGTTCTCTCAGTTCTTCCTCGCTAAATTCCCATAACTCTTTATTGCTCTTTGGCGCATCTTCCGGGAAAATTTTCTGTGCTTGTATAAAAGCACTCATAAACGTGCTTAATTCCTCGTAAAATACATTTCTGTAAAATTCAAATTCCAGCTCTATTTCTATCCGCTGCGCCTTTGTGCAGTAAATACCTACTTTCTGCCGTGTTCCTCTGGTTCTGTAATATTCTGTTTTGTCTGAATATCCCATCACTTTATAGATACATTGCTTAAGCAACTTTATTTCATGCCGTCCGTTATAGCTGAAAAGAAAATATTCTACCTCTTCCTTTTCCAGCTCTTCCAGTGTGCTTATGCCGTTCTTTTCAAGCAAACGCTGTAGCATCTTTGCAGCTGTTTCCTTTTCGCCACCTACTCCACGCTCTGCCAGCGCTTGCAATTTCTTAATACGCTGTATCATCTTTTCGTCCATTAGTTTCCCTCTCTTTCGTTTCCCAGTAATAACTATTCACTATGCACATTTCCCGGCCGAAAATCATATACAGCGCTAACGGCACTGTTAAAATTGCTATTGTAGCGTCCCCCTCTAATATGTAGACTGCCAACGCCGTAAATGCCAGCAACGCTATACCATTCAATTTCTGTATAATAAAATACTGGCGGCGGCGTTTCTTCTCCCTCTGCCTTTTCCTCATATCTTCCAGCGCATCTGCATACCCTCTTCTATACGCTGCTGTTACTGCTGCTCGTTTCTCTCGTTTCGGTTCTGCTATCTGTATGGGGGCTATATTCTCCATTCCCTGCCTCTCTTTCTCTCGGCGGCGCTCTCGTAATTTTCACTGCTACCGCTCCCTACTCTGGCGTAATTTACCGTGTTGGCGCTTTTCACATTAAAAAGCTGCTTAAAACCTGTTGAACGACTGCATACTTTATAGCTGGTATACCCGCTGCTATTTTTTCACGGTATCCAGATGCAGCTATTCGCCTGCTGCTCTCTGGTGCAGCCCGCCAAACTGCTACCTAAAACGCCCTGCTGGAATTGAACCAGCGCCCCCGCTATATCCGGCTGCGGTATTCTCCCACTGAATTAAGGGCGCTTGCTGGCGGCAGCTACCGCCATTAACTCATAATTTTTATGCTGTATTCGCCGTTTCCGTTATCTCTTTCCATGATTATTGCTAAGTCGTCCCCGTGGTAAAGGTCTGGTATTCTACAATCTTTATGAATGGTTACGCCTTGCACTCTATCCCACCCGCTCATTTTTTTCGCCTCTGTCAGTGCATTTATTGCCGCTCTATAGCTTTCTCTGTCCTCTTTGTCATAAATCAATATTTTGTAATCTCTTGCTTTTATGTATCTTTCCATATTTTCTGCCTTTCTTTCGTTCTCTCTGATTAAATCGCCCTCTGTGCCATATCTGCGCTGTACTGCTGCCTATTACCACCACCAGCACCGCCCCTTTGCAGCTCGTGGTAAATCGTGGCTCTATGCACGTCCATAGCTGCTGCTATCTCGTCCGCTTTCTTTCCATTCCGGCACATTTCCTCTATGGTCTTTCTGTCCTCATAGCTCAATCTCTTGTACTTGCGTGCCATTTCTCCCGCTCCTTTCTGATTTTTGGATAAAAAAATAGTGCGATAGAGTTTTTTAAGCTCTACCGCACTATGCTTTTTACTTCAATCTACCGTAAAAAAATAAATGCGGCAGAGGCTTTAATACCTCTTGTCGCATTTAATTTTAAAACTTATCTTCAAAAATGTCAATATTAAATGCGACACTTTTTTAAATTTTTTTCTATCCTATTTTTCTTACCTCTTCCGTGAATAATTCCCCTGCTGTCCTATATTCATGTATACGGCGTGGGTAGTTGTTTATCCAGTTTTCTATATTCTGTATCTCTTCGTCAGTCTTGCTGTCAAAGTTTTCCCCTTTTGGTATCTTCCGGCGCACCAGTTTATTTGTAACCTCATTTGTCCCACGTTCCCAACTGCTATACGGGTGGCAATAATATAGCTTTGTTCGTTGCTCTCCCTCATTCAATATAGAGCGTTCCAATTCCTCACAATATGCAAACTCGCTGCCGTTGTCTACTGTTATCGTCTTAAATACTTGCTTAAATAGTTCTCCCCATTTTCTCTCTAATCTGTCTACTGCGCTTACCACCTCTGCTGCCGTGTGTTCTGGCAGCTTAAAAATAATTTCCGCTCTGGTCTTTCTTTCCGTCAGTACAAGCAGACTATTTTTTGATTTTCCACGTTTACCTATTACGCTGTCCATTTCCCAATGTCCAAACTCCTTACGCTCTTCCACCTCGTCCGGGCGCTTTTCAATGCTTGTGCCTGCTGCCGCTCTGGTCTGTTGCTTATTCACTTTGTTATATTTCCGCTTTTTATTTTTCTTCACTGGCAGATTTTTATTTGTCGGCCTTAAAAATATCCCCTTATCAATATAGCTGTAAAGAGTGGTTACGCATATCGTTGTTTTAAATTCCCCCTCTTTTCCCTGCGCCTTAATTTCTCCCAGTACCGCTGCTGGGCTATAATCTTCATTTATTATTTTGTCCTCTATGTAATTCGCAAGTTTTATGTCATTCCCTATTTTAAGTACCCCGCCCTTACTTTTCAAATTTTCTCTATACTTATCTTCGGCAATATCTGGGCTATAGCGTTCCTCTGTCGTAAGGTCTGAATTGAGCGCCGTAAATATCCCCCGCTTTACTTCTCTGTATATCGTGCTGCGGTGTACGTGCAGTAAGTCTGCAATTTCCTTTATGCTGTGTCCTGCCTTTAATAGCGCCTCTATTTTTATCCTATCTGCCTTTGTCAGATGCTTAAAGCCCTTTGCCATTTTCTCTACCTCTCTTTTGTTCTATATACGACGAAAAGCCGCAAACTCTTTTACAAGTCTGCGGCTTACGCTCTTAACCCCATTTGCAGCATTTCTTACAAGCTGTATATTTCTTTTTCGCTTGGCTTAGTGGTATGCCCTTTGCATTTTTCATGCCAGAGCAAGTAGGCTTACTATGGTACTTCTTGCTGCTTTGGTCTACGTATACTATTGTTTCTCCTGCTGGCTGCTGTGCTTTTCTACGTTCTTCTACAATAATGTTTAACTCAATGTTACAACCGAACGTGTGTACCCCCCCCCCAGAAATTTCCAGTATTTCTGCGGTATATCGAGCATCTGGGTATTTTCCCGCTAAATCTTTTGCCAGCTCTGCTGCAAGGTTTCCCAGCACCTTATTACCACATTTCACGTATGCGGCAGGCTCTCCATTGAAAATATACTTTTCTACTTCTATCTCTTCGTTTCCCGTCATGCTGCTTAAAATATCTTGTCTGTTTTCTCCGTCCTCATTATCATAAGTAACGCCCACTAATTTTGTGCGTATCGTTTCTGCTATCCTCTCATTTGTAGATGCAGGCGTAACGTGTGGCGCTGGCTTTTCGTCTGCCTGCTGTTCTGCTTTCCCTTTCGCTCCTGCAAATGCACACACTGCGGCAATTACCAGACAGCCCACCCCGCCCGTGATATCCCCGGACGGCAGCGCAGCTACTCCACTTACTGCAAATAATGCAGCTACTCCATAAAAAATCATTTTCCTTTTTCCCATAATAAGCCCTCTCTTTCTGTTATTTGTCTTTCTGTTCATCAATCAATGGGCAATCTTTCCTATTTCCCTCTTCCGGGCAAATAGGTCTATTCCCCAATGCTGCACAATGATACTTTTCTCCTTTGCTAAAACTAAGCATACAGTGTGCGCAATTTGCGCCTTTTATATCATCAAATGATAATACCAGAATTTTTTTCATTTTCTTACCTCTATCTCTAAAATTTCATCAGCAGATGCGTTAAGCTCTCTGCAAATTTTTATCAGCATTTCTACCGTTGGTATGTGCGCCCCATTCTCCCAGCGGCTAATGTCCTTTTGATGTACTTGCAGGCGTTCCGCAAGTTCTTTTTGTGAAACGCCCGCTTTCTTTCTTGCTGCTCTTATATTTTCGCCTATCATTCTTTACCTCTTTTCTCTTTCGCTCTCATTGCCAGCGCTACCAGCAGCTTTACCAGCCCCACAGCTACTAAGAATATACCTAACTTTAAAATCATGCTCTTTACTCGGCTTTGGGTTTGTGATATATTTTAAGTAGGTGGTGGGCTTTCGCCCACCCGATACTTAATTTAATAGGTTGTCTATTATAATAAGTATCACTCCTACGATTAAGTCTATCAGTGCATTGACCGCCAAATCTTTCCACTTGATAGGCTTTTTCTTATGTTTCTTTTTCTTACCCATTGTGCCGTTTCTCCTTTCTAACGCTTTGCGTTTATTTGTTCTTTTCTCCTTTCCATATTTTAATTATATACCAACTTTGGTATATTGTCAACGCTTTTTCAAGAAAATATGTAAAAAAATAAGGGCGTGCCGTACATAAACCGACACGCCCAAACACTTATACCAACTTTGTACAGTAGTCAAGACTTACCCAGCCTGCGCCGCTTTTCAGCTTTCCCCAGCCTGCCGTACTTCCCTTTCCTGCCTTTTCTTCCACAATCGTAAATACACCTCTGCCCGTATGCTCTCCCGTCGCTGCATAATTTGTACCCGCTCCCGTCCTTATTCTAAGGTCGTCAATGTCAATCTGCACTTTATACGGCACTTTCTTTGTCGCCTGCTTGCTATATACGGCTTTCCCGTTCCAGTCATAGACTGTATAGCCCGCTTTGCAGGCGTTCTTTGCGTTTTCCAACTCTTCAAACGCTCCCAGCTGGCTTGCTGCATCTTCCCAGCTCTTACGCACCCGGTACAGCTTTTTAATGTCTGGCGTTACCGCTCCCTCTGCATACTTTTTATAGTATCCGTCGCCATATCCTGCCCGCTGTTTCTTCACGTTTTCGCTCTGGTCGGCTGGCTTTTCGTACCCAGTAAGTACCGCATCAGACGCAGCACGTACAGACGTTGCGCTTTTTAGAGTATCCATAACGGACTTGTACCCATGCAATTCTTCCCACAAAAAGGCAAGCTGCATAGCAAGGTTTCCAATGGACACACCCGCAGCTTTCGCATAATCAAAAAGCGCCTGCTTTCTGGTGTAAAACGTCCACTGTGCCAACCCATAGCCTGCACTATCGTTTACAAAATTACCGTAGCTGCCAGCGTCTACCGCTTTTGTATACTCTTCGTCCCCCATTCCCAGCTTATTATTATAGGTATTCTGTAAATTGCACGGGTTAAGCCCGCTTTCTGCAAACAGATTCCCCATTAAGCCAGCCACCGCATAGGCATTTAACCCTTTTTTCGTGAAAAAGTCCCAGATTTCTTTTTCTTGTACATTCCCAGTATCCGGCTTGCTTTCGCTTGTTTTCGGATATACCGCTTTGCCGTTCCAGTCGTAGACTGTATACCCCGCTTTGCACGCTTTCTTTGCGTTTTCCAGCTCTTCAAACGCTCCCAGCTGGCTTGCTGCATCTTCCCAGCTCTTACGCACCCGGTACAGCTTATCTGTAGTCGGTGCTGCTGCTCCCCCGCTGATTTTCTTTCTAAATTCGTCCCATGTATGCGCTGTTGTATTATATACATACGGGTTCGGGCAAATCTTACCCGTAACGTCATAATGCCGGATTACACGGGACGCAGGCACGCCGTATTTTTTCATCAGATATTTTGTAAGCTCCACGGCTGCTGCTACTGTTTCGTCCTCAAAATACCAATCTTTATCCTCTGCCCCCAGTCTGCTTGTATCCCGTTTCCTTACGCAAAGCTCAATACCGATACTATTTGAATTTCTGCACTCCTTATGCTTATAGCTGTTTGCTCCGCAGTGCCATGCTACGTCCTCGTCCGGCACACTCTGCCATATCTCGCCCTCAAACCCTACAAAATAATGCGCAGATGCACCAATATACTGCCCCGCATAATACTGGCAGTTCTCCTTTGCGCCGCCCAGTGCGCCTACGTAATGGATAACAATATACTTTATCCTGCCTACGTTATTTGCATCTGTAAAGTTGTATGGTGTCAATAATTTATCTATCTGCATACTACAAGCTCTCCTTTCTGCTAAACCCCATGCTGTCTGCATCATGTGAGTTGCGGAACGCCCGCAGCTCTTCTGGTGTCATTGCCGCTACTCTTTCCTGCAATTTCTTTAACTCTTCCTGCTCCATGTTCTTTGTCTGTTCGCTCTTAATCTCTTCCATGTTCCTTGCCGCCTTTCTGAATTAAAATAAGCGCCTGCGGTTTCCCGCAAGCGCTCCGTGCTGCTCTGCCCTTACTCTTCTGTTACTTTTCCCTCTTCAAGTCCAATATTTGCACTGTCTGTAAGCCCCTCGCCAATGATATAGGCTACTACAGACGCTCCCGCCATAATCAGCGCTGTTACCTGCGTTGCGGTATTTTCTGCGCCGCCAGTTGCTACAATCATCATGGAAACAAACGACGCTACCGCCGTCCACAATTTTCTACTTGTCAACTTCCTTACCCAATCAATTTTTTTCATAATACTTTGTCCTTTCTTTACATATTCTGGGCTATCATATAAATAAGCCCCGTTGCCAATGCCCCCGCTACCAGTCCTACGACGGTATCAACAGCTTTTTTCTTTACTGCGTTCCATGCGTTCCCCGGTTCTTCCTCTAACCGTTTGATACGCTCGCTTTGTTCTTTCTGCTCTGATAGCATATCCTGCATCTGTATCACTAACTTTTCAATAGATGCAGTTAGCTTATGTATTGCTTTTGTGTCCTCTTCGATAACGGCAATACGTTTATTCTGTCTGTCGTCCTCATCTCTAATACGTTCCAACTCTACCAGCAGCGCCTCATTTCCGCTTACCCGTATTCTGTCCCGGTTTCTCCACCATTTCCCCACAACCTTGCTGCCCTTTCTTTTAATTCTCCTGCATCATAGCCCGCTGCCTGCTCCCATTGCTCCAACGTTTCCACCAGTTCCACAATCAACGCACTTTGCTGCTGTATGATTTCCTGCTGTTCTTCCAGCGTCTTTAGTAAGGCGTTTCCTGCCATTTATGAAATGTTGCCCCCTTTCTCTTCTGCTGCCTGCGCCAGCATGATTATTTTCTTTCGTAAGTTGTAGCTGTCGGCGTGTCCTGCGTGTCCCGTCCAGCTCTGTATGCTCTTTTGTAACTGCTCTTTTGTAATCTTTCCTCTTTCGTATTTCTTAATGGTTTTCTTGATACGCTTAATGCTATCCGGTCGTACTTTCCTATGTGTTGCCCGGTGTTTGTATCCAACAAAATCTATTCCGTTCTTTGCGGCTAAAATCGTTGTCTTAGGGTTCAGCTCTAACCGCAGCTCGTCCCTTAAAAATCTTTCAATCTCTGCCAGCATTACGCCCAGCTCCTTTAGTTTCCTACAGCTTACGCCGTAATGCTGGGCGTTCATTGCGCTATATCCTAAGTCATTTGCCAGCCGCAGCAATTCCTTACTTTGCTGCAATGCTGTATCTGCTGCATATAGGTGGCTTTTCGTCGCCGTTTTCTGCCACTTGATAACGTCTTGCAGCATTTCCAGTATTGCGTTTCTGGTCGCTGTCTGTAGGCTGAATTTTTCATATTTCGGATATTTGCTTAGCAATGGATAAATGTATAGCAGAAAATCATATATTTTCTGGTGTAGTCTGTCGCTTTTATCTCTGGTCGTCATTTCTCAACCCTCTTGTAGCGGCTGGGCTTTCGCCAGCCGTCTACAGACTGTCACACGCCCCACGCACGCCGATACTCGTGCTGACATTCCACGGGTAATTGTTGCAATTCACGGCACGTGCGCCCGCATTAACGCCATTGGCCCAGTTGCCGCCCGCTATCAGCGCTGCCAAAGAACAAGCGTAATACTGATAGATATTACCAACGTCGTACTTTGTACCCCCATCACGTAACGGGCTTTTTAAGTCCCAGCCCCAGCCCTCGCTTGCATGGTAATCTTTATTTGTTACGTGTTCTGCTCTGGTAATCAAATCGTTAAGCCATTCCCATACACGCCCTACGGCATCTACACAGCCCACGGCAGAAACTGCATTTACTACGCTGCCTGTTACTCCACGCTGTGTATTTGAGCTTGCACTCCATGCGTTTGTATTATTCTCTGCCAATCCCTGCGGGCTGCCAAAAGCATAGGCGCAAAACTCGCTGTAATCCGGCATACGCTTGCCGCTCTTCATCAGCCTTTCTGTAAATCTGTACCAGTTCATGCCCTCTGTGCCAGTCATAGGCGCACAATTATACTCTGATTTTAAGCCCTCTGCCCCGTCGTCTGAATTAAGGTAAATGTCTACCCATGTGCCACCGCCTAAATATACCATTCCCTCCGGGTTGCATTTTGGGCGGTGTCCCATAGTCCATACGCTGCGTGGTACAATCCCGTTGCTTACTGCACTTTCCCAGCCAGTACCGAAAAGCGCACCGCTGCTGTTTACTGGCTGTAAGTTGCTGTTTACCTTACGGCAGCGTCCATAATGAAAACCGCCAATTTTACGGCTGTTGCTTGCGTTCCAGCCGCTCGGATATGTAGAGTTAAGGGAAATAACATACTGCTCGTCCTGCGCATCTACCCTGCTGTCGCAGATATACACATAGTAATCATTTCCAACGGCAAACGTTGCCCCAGCATCCAGATTAGCCGCCGTAAGTTTCGTTTCTGCGGTCTTAAAGATGCCTGCGCCGCCTACAGCAATTACGCAGCCGCTCTCTACTGTCAGCTCGTCTGCGCCGCTTGCACGCAGATACTCTCTTGTCGGCGCTACAATGTCGCTGATTGTTGCCATTTTATTTACATTCAAAAGCGCCCTGCGGTCTGTTTTTGTTACGTCGTCCACCAATAATCTACTCATACTGTTTTAAAACTCCTTTCAGTGCCTTAATATCGTCTGCTGTCATTCCTGCTACCATTGCTGCCGTTTCCAGCGCAATTACACCGCCTGCCGCCTCTACGCCCTTAGACAGCGTTAATACGGTTCTGTCGTTCCCGTTTTCTTCCATTTCCCTTGCTTTTTCGCTCTGAATATGCGTAACTGCCGTTACCGTCCCGGTCACTCCGTCCGCATCAAATACCATGCCCTCTGCCGCCTCTGCGCAGTAATAAATTGTTACCGCCTTTTTCTCCGGCGCAGTTTCTACTACGGCGCACTGGATATACCTTTGTTTTTCCAGACTTTCAATTTTTCTTTCTAAGTCCGCTGCGTCCAGTTCCCCAGCTGCTACCATTGCAAGGCAGTTGTAATAATCCGCTTTTGTTTTTAATGTCTTTGGAAATCCTTTCATAGTATCCGCCTTTCCTAAAATGTATTTGCAAGATAGGAATTACCAATATATGCAACTCCTAATACTGCCGTTTCCTCTGTTCTTTCGTAATGCTGGCTCAACCATGCTGCACCCATATAGCACAAGCCTAATACTGCATCATGGTTATAATTGATACCCCAGCCGTTTTCTACCGCAGTAAGCCTCTTGTCAAGCTCTGTCAGCGCCTCTTTTGTTTCCTTTCCGCTTTCCTCTGCCTGCTGCCGCATCCCGTCTATCGTGGCTGCCAGTTCTTCAATTTGCAGTTGCAGACTGCCTGCAATATCTTCCCCCAGCTTGTCCTTAATGCCCTCAAACCATGTATTAAACTCGGCTTCTGCCTCTGTCTGGAAAAGCTGAATTTTTGCCATAAATTCTGTATAGGCTCTTAAAAGTTCCTCGTCCCATTTATCTAAGGTACTCTCAAAGCTGGTATAACGCTCGCTAAACTTATTCTCATATTCTGCAAATAAGCTCTCTGTCTTGCTTACGTATTGCTCATATACCCCGGCAATGTCCTTAAGGTACTTTTCCATATTCTGCTTGTATACGCTAAACTCGTCCAGCACCGCTGCGCTATAGGTCTTAAAGAAGTCGTCAAACTGCTTTGTCAGTACGCTTGCGTCTATCTCTTCCACCGTTCCAGTTACAATACCGCACACGCTGCTATTAAATCTCTGGTCTGTTATGTCTTTGGTCTGTATCTTTGTAACACCTTTTCCTACGTAAATATCCGCAAGCGCCAGCTCCCATATTTCCGTACTACGTGTTACTGCTGTCGGCTGTGGTTTTGCAGACGGTGTGCCTTTCAGTACCGCTATGTAAATATCACGCTGCGGCAAGTCCCAACGCACTACCACTCTGTCTACACGGTTAAGCGCACCCTCTGCCATGTCAAGCCTTATACTGTGGCTGGCTGGGTTTTTAAAGGCATACCCGTTAATAAACGCAAAACCCGCATTTACCTTTATTTCCATGCCACTGTACGCAATCACTTGCAGCCCGTCGCTCGGTTTTGGGAAAATACCGTTTGCAATGAATGTAGCAAAATACCATGCCCAGTCCTCGGCTTTATATACCCTGTCGTAATTTTCGCCGTCATATACTGCATTGAATGGTAAACAATTTGCCATTGTCCTTACCTCACTTTCCTAATTTTATCCACCAGAGTAGGCAGGCTTTCCCCAAATGTTGCCTCTATTTCTTCTGTGCCTTTTTGGTAAATCTCTTTTACCTCGGTTATCCGTGCATCTATCTGTATACCCCATTTTTCCTCTTTGCAAGTAATTCTGTCCCCTAAGTCAAAATCAACCTTAAACTTTAGGTTTGAGTTTGTGTTAATGGTCGATACAAAATTTATGTTTTTCCCGTATCCCTCTAACTCTGTTTCTCCCCTTGTCTTAAGCATCTGCAAATATTCGCTAAGCGGTATCGTTATCTCTGTTTCCCCGCTCTGGTATTTGCGTGCAATGTCTGTGGCATCACAAAAAACCTCGTCCAGCTCTATGCCCGTCGCTCCCTCTCCGTCCACGGTTACAATAGGCTGGCTGCCGCTGTCGTCTGCTGCTCCCTGCACATAAATAAAATTGCCGCAGTTTTCTATACTAGCTGTATATTCCTGCTCGTTTACATTGTCAAAATCTCTTGAAAATATGCAGGGCGTGTTACCCTCGTCGTTTTTCGCTGTAAGGTCTTTGCCCTTATACAGATAAAAGCCGTATTTCTTCTCTCTTTCGTTTATCAAAATGTCATAGCCCAGTTTTCCAGCCTGCGCCCGTGCTTTTACTTCTGTCCCCAGATTAGCGCACACTTGGTTAGAATACTCCACTTGACTGCCTGCTATGGTTTCCTGCGTCAGCGTTTCAAACTGTTTAAACCGCCTTTTCTCTGCTGCCCCGCTGCCGCAGTTTTTCGTTACCATAGTATTTATTAAACTCTGGTTTGTGGCTGTTGCCACTATCTGCGGGTATATGCAGCGTTTTCCCAGCCAGCGGCTCAATGTAAAGCCCTGCGCCTCTATCTGCTCTAACCCGTTCTCGTCTTTCGTAATATGCACGTAGGTAATCTGTGCCGCCCTGCGCCAGATGCCGCCGTTTGCGTCTGTAACTTCCTGCTTTCCGTCATGCTTTACAATCACATTGCCCTCTATCAGCAACTTACTGTTATTGTCTGTAATCGGTGCAAGCAGGCTAAATGTTCCCACATCAAAATATTTTATATGCCATAAAAGACTTGCCAGCTCGTCGATTGCCCCCAGCGGCTCTATGGTTTTATCAAATACTCTAAGCTCCATACTTATACCCCCAGATATTCCTTGTTGTAGAAAATGGAAACTTCCATAGAATTTACGCCGCTTTCCGCATCATATCGAAAATTATTGTCGCCTATGGCAAGCTGCATATAAGTGCTGTCTACGTCCACATATCGGAAATAGTCTGTTTCCACTCCGTCACGTATCAGCTTTGCCCCCTTGCTGCCGTATTTTGTGCTTACTTCAATCGTGTCCCCGGTCTGCATTGTGACATTGATTTTAATAAATTCCCCAGTATCCACATTTAAAAGAATAGGGTTCTTTACTGTCCCCAAAGCCACAAATCGCACCCGCATACCTGTGGATACGTCGCCCTCATTATAGCAATCTACAATCACGCTTTCCGCTCTGTATCCGTAAATCATGCTCTTAGGGTTATCCTTTTCAATCACGCACGGAAAATGCCACGCCGCTACCCAGCTTGCTATATCTTCCTTTGTTTCTTCAACTTCCCGCCAGAACGGGTTAAGGCACTCAAGCGGTATAGAAAACTCCAACAGCACCTTTTTTCGCTCTATCTTCGGTTCTCCATGCAGGCGGCAGTTTATAACACGCTTAAAGCTGCCAAACTCATAGGAAAGCGTACCGTCAAGCTCTGGGTTCAATACTTTAAGCAGCTGGCGGCGCAGTTCGTATGCCTGCGCCTTGTCCCTTGTGTTGATATGCCCCAGTATATCAATGTCCCGTGCCTCGATACGCTGCCCTACGTAGGTGTCGCCATGCTGCCCCATACTGTTTGTGCTGTATACCACATTCGTAACGCCCGCTATTCCCTCTACGTCCTTGCTTACGTTGCAATGGTACACGCTTTCTGCGCTAAGCTCTACGCTCTCGCCTCTTTCATTTGTATAAGTCAGTTTTTCATATTCCATAGGCTACACCGTCCTTGCTATCATCTTAAACTGCCTTGCTGCCTCTTTCTGCTGCTTTGCATAATCTGTGGTATTTGCGTAAATATTCTGGATAACGGTAAAACCGCCACCAGCTGCGCCGCCTCTTGATCTTGGTTTTGGCTTGTCCCCGTCGTCGTCAAAATCAATGTCTTTTCTTACATCAACCTTTACGCCAGTGTCAAACTCTCTCGGTATACTCTTCTCAATCATTCTGTTTACGTTGTCCATTTCATCAGAAAAGCCTACGCCAATACCCTGCGCCATGAATTTACCAACCTCGTCACGGAACTTTTTTGACGGGCTTTCAATTCCCAAAGCGTCCTTTGCTGCGTCGAGCAAACTATTTGCAAGGTTTGAAACTTTATCTTTCAGCCAATCCCAGCCAGAGCTTATGCCGTTCCAGATACCGCTTACAATATTGCTGCCGATTTCTGCAAATGTACTTCCAATATTTGAAAATACGCCCGTGATACCGTCAAGCACCATTCGCATACCCTCTACGGCTTTGTTTTTTACCTCTGTCCCCCACTGGGCTACTTTGGAAATTGCGCCGGATATGCTGTTATAGATTTTTTCCGGCACTTGTGTAACCACATTTACAATGCCAGTTACCATATTACCCATTACCTCACGGGCTTTTGAAAGCATATTGCTACCCCATGTGGCTACTTTTGTAACTGCTCCTATAATGCAGTTCCATATTTTTTCTGGTGTCTGGGTTACTATTGTCACAATTCCCGTAAGCATGGTATTCATTACCTCTTTGGCTTTGCTTACCATGTTTGCGCCCCATGTGGCTACTTTTGTAACTGCTCCTATAATGCAGTTCCATATTTTTTCTG
>ERZ1673736.1316-NODE-1316-length-33778-cov-5.091718_pt1 | contig 33778 bp, 26 predicted proteins | sample MGYA00580212_ERZ1673736 | MGnify/ENA primary metagenome ERZ1673736 (study PRJEB41218, sample SAMN15661752) | gut metagenome | host: Homo sapiens | place: Canada: London | collected 2015-08-20/2019-03-30 | study: EMG produced TPA metagenomics assembly of...
CCTGAATAGGTATGAACTACATACCATTTTGCCTCTGACATAAAATCACCTTTCTTGCATGCAGTTTATCAGTTATCTTACTAATAAATCTACACCGTACTGCACCAGGAAATCAACGATTGCAATAATCACTCCTACTGCTACAGTCACAGAAACTACTGCCGTTGTCTGCTTTGCAAGTGTCACTTTATCTGGCCAAATGACTTTCTTAAATTCTGCCTTCATTCCTTTGAACCAGCTTTTTTTCTGAGTCTTCTGATCACTCATGAAATTCACACTCCTTCTTGACGACTATTTCGTTTCTTTGTGCAATGTGTGTGATTTACAGAATCTACAGTACTTCTTGGTTTCCATGCGTTCCGGATGTTTTTTCTTATCCTTGGTCATGTTGTAGTTACGCTGCTTGCATTCTGTACATTCTAATGTAATTCTAGTACGCACAACTTCCACCTCGCTTCATATTTGTAATATTAACGTGTTACTCCCGACAGCTTGCAGGGCTGCCGGATTTTAGGCATAAAAAAAAGACCTACTTCCATCGCCACAATACTATATCATAATACCCACAATGAAGTCAAGCCTTTTCTCTTCTTCTATTCTTTCTCTTCCGGCTCGTACCGGTAATACTCTCCGTATCCTTTCTTACCATAACTGGCGCCGTAATATTTATTGTAATAGCCGCCCTGTTTTTTGCGGTCCACCTTATTCAGGACAACTCCCATAACGGTACATCCTGCATTCTCCAGCTTCTCTTTTACATTCTGCGCCAAACGGTATTTCGTCTTCGCAGATTCTACCACCATGATTGCACCGTCGCAATTCTTCGCAATAATCGCAGCATCAATTACCATACCAAGCGGCGGAGAATCAATAATAATGTATTCATAAACTTTACGCAGTGACTCTATCATACTGCGGAAACGCTTTGTAGACAACAGTTCCGTAGGATTCGGAACCAGTGGTCCGGCAAGCATTACATGCATCTTCGGCACATTTGTTTCTATCACAATATCCGCAAGAGAACACTGTCCGGACAGGAAATGGGACAATCCTTGTTCCACGCCCTGAATCTGAAGTCTGGAAACCATCACCGATTTGCGCATATCCGCATCAATCAGAAGTACCGGTTTATTCAACTCTGCGAACGTATATGCAAGCTCAATCGCACTCCGGGTCTTTCCTTCTCCCGGCACGCAGCTCGTCACAAGGATTACTCTTTTATCATCCCCACAAAATTGAACATTGGTACGCAATGTCTTCAACGCCTCTCTTGTTGCATATGCCATTTGTCGAATTTCAATCTTTGCCTTTTTCATAACCCTCTCCTGCTTTAATAATATTAAGCGGGTTTTTCACAAAAACCCTGTGGACATACTCCCGTCCATATCTGCGCTCCACATATGCGGAGCACTTTCCCAAATTCGGCTTTCTTCTTTTTCCGTCATGTGCGTCCGACGCAATGAAATCCACCAAATCCTCATCCATAAGACCTTTTATATATTTCTTTGTCTTTCTGCCGCTGCCTCCCAGAACCGCCCCTGCATTCACCTGAATATAAGCTCCTAATTCTCTTAGTTCCTGCACAAGATCCGGCATCCTGCAGCAGTCATATCTTTCTATGTGCGCAACAATCGGATTATAGCCCCGCGCAACAAGCTCATATATATGATTTCGTATCGTCAGGAAGGTATCATCCGGAGCGAATTCTATCAAAACATAATCCGAACCCGCCATCAACGGATGTTTCCCAGCCTCAATATCTGCGGCCATCTCTGCATACCGGTAAAATTCACACCCCAGATACAGACGAATCCCTTTCGCTTCCGCCGCCTTCTTCATAAGCTGATAATACTTTTCTATTCGCTCCGCCGGAGCTTCAAACATATGCGGCCGGTAATGAGGAGTTGCAATTGCGACGCGCACACCCTCATCATACATGGCGGCGAGCACTTTTCCTGCCTCTTCCACCGTCTCCGGTCCATCATCTACTCTGGGAATCAGATGACAATGAATATCTACTAATTTCATAATGAGGTTTCCTTCCAAAAAAAACTCTTCTCACGGAGAAGTCTCCCAGAAGAGTTTTCTTTCTAATCCACTCAGACTATCTTAATACAGATTTTTTCTTCAGTCCGCACAAAGCAACTACCGCAACGATTCCCATCAACGCAATCGCCGTTGATGAAGAAGCGCTTGTCTTCGGAGAAACAGTAGTCGTAGATAAAGTTGTCTTATCTACTACAAATGCCAGCAAAGATGCGCTGTTAATTGTAAATGTAACCGTTCCGTTTCCTACCGTCACTGCTAACTTCTCCCAGGCACTTCCGTTCCAGCAAAGTACATACACCTTGCTTCCCTCTGTAACGCCGGGCATATTAACCGTCATCGTTACCGGGAACTCAACATCGCCCTCTACCTTTGTATATTTGACATCCGTAACAATCATATTCGCATTCCAATCTGAACCCATAGCATTTTTCAGGCCGTCTTCTGTCCTGATCTCAGCCGCCGGTGCCTGATATTCTTCCGGTATTGAAGAATCATCCGTATCTACCAGAGAAATCTTACTGGTAACATCCTGTCCGTTTGCATCCAGGGCACGCGCAACACCGCGTACACGGAATACAGTGCTTCCGCTCGGGCTGTCTGCCGCGCATACGGACATTCCCAAACACATCACAACCGCCATTGTCAGCGCCATTATTCTTGTTAATTTTGCTTTCATTTTTATTTCCTCCCTACACATCATCATCACAAAATCATTTTTTGCTGTACTACTTTATAATATAACACTTTTATACTTCTTTGTAAAAGTATTTTACAAGAATTGTTTTCATTTCTTCCGCATTAACAACAAATTGCGCATACCCGTCCTTTTCTGTCACCTCTCCCGGAAGCTCCAGCATGTCCTCTGCATATTTATATTCCGCAAGATCTGCCAATTCATCCGCTGTCATGTTCGTAGTTACATAAGGTTCTATCTCCTGATACATAGATACATATTCCTCTTTTTCCAGAGAAAGATTCCTCATTTTCTGTATCAGCGCTCCCATAAATTGAGACTGTCGTTCCATTCGCTGATTATTGCTGTCCAGGCTCTGCACGTCTCTGCTCCGCACATATTTTTCCGCCATCCCACCATCCAGCGTAACTTCGGCGCCCGCATAAAACGCCGGGTCAATCTCCGTATAATCCTCCGGAACCGTAAGCGTCACGCCGCCGATAACATCCGTCGCAGCCGCAATCCCATCCAGCGACAACGCTATATAGGAATCCACTTCTATTCCTCCCAGCAGCTCGCTCACACGCTCACCCGTCAGACGGCAGCTCCGGTTCTTTCCGTCACCAAACGCATACTGGAGCGCGATCTGCCCTTCTGTCGTCATCAGCAGCTCATTATTGGTATCGTAAATATCCAAATCTACTACCGTATCCCTGGAAATCTGTATGATCTTCCCTTCTTTGGTTTCACGGTTCATTACCAACAGATTCAGGCTATCTGTCTGTCCCGCATCACCAGGCTGATTTCCAACCTCTGCCTGCGCTTCCTTATCTACACCCATAAAAAGCACCGTATAGATATCCGGATTCCTCTTATACTTCTTGCCATTATACGTAAGATATTCTTCCTGATAATCCTTTTCTTCCGCCGGCTCCTTCTGACTTTCTTTTCCCTGATAGACCGTGTAGCCGACACCACACAACAACGCCAGGCAAACCAGCCCCAATAAAACCAGAAGTATATTTTTACTTTTCATCCACTAACACTGCCCCTAACAAAAATCTGTGATGCGGTTCCGACTCCAGGCAGGTACTCAGTGTAATAATCCGATCCTCTGGCGTAACCTCCACACCTTCCGCAAATTGATTCCGCACATCCTCAGATGCATATAGGGAATCCAGAAATGCCTGCCGTCCTGATTCCGCCGAGAAATCAAAGGAAACCGGAATCAGTCTATCATCATATACCACCGCTGCAAACACTTTATAGCTCCGTATATGGTCTCTTGTATAAACCGTTATATTCTGATGGCTCTTTAGGTAATCCATATCCATATAATTGTGGACATCGTGAAACATCGTCTCATTGCCATTTCCCATTCTATGTCCATAAATCACTGTATTATAATCCGTAAAATCAGCCGCATTATACGTCTGTATAAAAATAGCCCCCGCCGGAGAATAATTTCCTTCCCAGGAATGCTCCAGATAGAATTCTTCATCCGTTCTGCTTTGGACGATTGGATAATCAATATGTGTATCTTCTATTCTTATCCATGCACACACTTCCGGATTCTGCGCCTGGAGCGAAGCAAAATCAATAGGAATTTCCACAGGCTCCGCCGCTTCCGGTGTCTCCTCATTACTTTCTATCTTATACTCTTCATACTCTTCTGCTGTCCCCATATTTTCCCGGGGCATCCAGATATAATACCAAATAAGATATGCACCGCAGAGCACAGCAATCAGCGAAAAAACACCCATCAATATCTTGCGTATTCTATCACCCAACTATTTACGCCTCTTTTCCAGCGGCATCGCTGCAAGTGTATGTAAACCGAGATATTTTCGCACATCTTCTTCCGTCTGGATCGTGTCATTCATCAGATACTGAACCAGAATAAGCAGACACGCCAGCGCTGCGCCTGCCAGACCGCCCATCAGCACATTCTTCTGAAAATTCGGGCTTGCAGGACTTGTGGGTTCTACCGCTCTCTCTGCAATATTAGGCTTATCCGTATTCATAATATCCGCAACCTGCTCCGTCATAACCTCAGCGTAGGCATTAGAAAGCTTTGCTGCCGTCGCAGGATCCGGATCGGTTACTGTAAGCTTCAGCATATGTGTCTCTGAAGGATTTTCCACGTTCATACGGGATACCAGCTCCGAGTAGGTCAAATCCATCCCCGATGTTTCAATTACTTCGTTCACCACAGTTCGGCTCTTAGCAAGCATCTGAAAATCCGCCGTCAGCTGTGTGCCAAGCTGTAAATCAGTCACAGACGTGATACTGGTCGTCTTGGACAAAACATAAATCGTAGATGTAGCAGAATACTGGGGCGTTATCAAAAGCTTGGTATAAAGCCCCGACACCAGCACTCCAAGAACCAGACATCCGATAATCAGCCACCATTTACGCAGAAATAAATGAAACACTTCTATCAGATCTATCTGTGTTTCTTCTATTTTTCTCGTTCGTTCACTTTCATTCATATACTCTTCTCCTGTATAACTATCTTTTCATACATCTAACATCGTCCATTCTAGCATGAAAAAAAACCCTTATCAACCACAAAAAGATTTTTTCCATTAATTGTACAATTTCCGCCTGAAAGCGGTCTGTTTTTGTATAAAATTTACTCATGTCCGACACTGTGCCTTTTTAGTGAGAGACACAGTTTCTCAATCATCGCTTCCTGGTATGCCGCTTTCCTTTCTCTGCCGATTGCTTCTTTCATTTCCTGAAGCTCACTGATGCGGACACGTTCCAGCTTCTTCACCCTTCCAGCATCCAGCCTTACTTCTGACAGATGTTTCTCATACCACGGCACGCAATAATTCCATAATTGCAGGCGTTCCTGATACCGTTCCTTCAGCCGCTGTGCAATCAAAAGCCCCTCCGGGTCAAAATCCCCGGCGTACCAAAACACCGTCTCCTCCGGGAATTTATCCATCAGGGCGAGAACCGCCAGCCTGAGCTGACCATTCCCACAAAGAAAAGTACCCTTAGGGAATTCACTAACCAGAACAGAAAACACCGTGGGATTTTCCACCACATAGACCATTCCGGCCTGCCCTTCTATCCTTTCAAGGTTCCCGATTGTCTGAAGCGTCAATTTCACCGGCTCCTGATTTTCCAAAAAGCCTTCCAATCCCATATGAACAGTCCCGTCCGCCCTGTACCCATGGATTCCATAGGCAAGCACGTCATTTGACACCCCGTCTTTCAAAATCCCCGCTTCATAATAAACACTGTATTGATACTCTGCCCGGGAAACTTCCTTTGGCCTGCTCTTCCCAAAACGCTCTTTCAAATAAGCAGACAAAAGTTTCCCGCCCACACGGCCGTCATCAAAATAATGAGGATTGCCTGTAACCTTCGAGGCAAATACTGCCAGAAATTCCGGCTTCTTCCTCTCTGACTTCTCGGGCAGGCATGTATCTGCCTTCATCACATATCCCAGGACATCTGAAAGCTTCTCCGGGCTTTCCCGATACAGCTGCATAATCAGCAGATAGCCCTCCGTCCGCTCTCTCAACACGCTCTCCAGCCAATCCTTCCCCTCTCCCTCCGGGTACCCGGAAAGCAGTTTGCCAAAGAAATCCTTCCTTTTTTCGCTTTGCTTCTGCCGTTCTTCTTTCTTTACTGTCAGCGGCTCTCCAAAATATGCTTCCAGAATTTCTTCCCATGTTATCTCTGAAAACCTGCTGTCCTGCAGGCATTTTTCCATAGCTCCCGCAGAAATGGTGATACTCTTATTTTCAGCATAATCTTTCTGGAAAAAACCGCTCAGCTGATTCCTTTCCTCCCTGTCAAGGCCGGCAAGCACAATCGTGCCTCCCATATGCCCCAGGCTTCCGTATTTATCCCGCACCTTTCGAAACAACTTTTCATAAACAGGGCGGGCTTTAAAATATGCCACGCACTCTTCCAACACAGCGCTTTCATTCCTTTTATCCATGCTGCAAATCCTTCTCCGTTACCATGCTTTTTATTTTCCCATTCCATACATAACGGATGACCGTAACATACTTTATGTTCTCCGGGCGCAGCAATTGATGGATTGCCAATCCCGGCACCGTATCATAATCTCCCCACAAGATCTGGGAATTAATCATGAAGTTAAAGTCAAATTCTACCATTAGCCGGAACATATCCCGGATATTCATCTCGTCTACCCCTGCAAACGCTTCATCCAGTGAAATCAAGCGGGGCGCGTCTTTTCTGGCCCCCGCATATTTCGCTACAACTGCCGAAAAAAGCGGCACATACATAGCCATCGCCTTCTCACCGCCGCTGAAGGTAAAAAATACCCGGTCTGTCAATTCTTTCTTCTTCTCTCCGGTTTTCTGGCATTCCAACTGGAATTCAAACCACTGGCGGTAATCCAGCACTTCCCGCATCACTGCATGGAACGACTGCACATTGCCCGAATCATTCGACGCTTTCCGCGCTTCCTCTATCTTAGAGCGGAAATGTCTCGAAAGCTGCTCTGCTTCTTCCAGACGCATGATTTCCGTATCTTTCTGTAACAGTTCCACCAGTTCCCTGGTGTCCAGCTGCTCCTCCTTGTCTGCGCGCTTGTTCTTCCAACGAAGGCTTAAGGTAAGCCCGCTGGAAGTCTTCATGGACTCCATGAGGGTATTCATCTTTTCCACCCAGCGCTTGCTCGCCTGGATTTTCCCCCTGATTTTTTTACTGATTGTATTCGCCAGAATATCTTCAAACAGCTCTCTATCCTTATCACTCAGCAATCTTTGCTGAATCTGCGCATCTTCACGCATCCCGGCAATCAATTCTTTAAACTTCACAGGCACGCCCCGGTATTTGGCGCCAATGTCAATCCGCCGCATCCCTGTATCAAAAACGCCTGTCTCACTGTCCAGCTCTTCAAATAACGTATGCAGTGTAATCTGGTATTCCAGCAGATATCCGCGGTTCTGATGATACGCTCCCTGGAGATTCTCTAATATCTCGCTCTACTTCTTACTTCCGAACCTTCCGGCAAGCATACTGCACAGCTTCTTCGCCAGGATCTCCGCGTCATCCTCCCCGAATCGACTCTCCACATAGCCCAGCCGGTATTCCAGCTCAAAGGCACGCTCCAACCGCTCTTTCGTCTCTCTTGCCTTCCCGGCAGCAATCTCCGTCTCTGTCCGCTTCTCCAGAAGCTGCCCCTCCATAGACTTAAGCTCCGACTTACGCGTAACAGAAGCCTCAATCTCTGAAGGAAGCTTTTCCAGCCGCCCCACACAATACTCCAGCCGTTCCCGGATTTTTTCATAATCTGTCAGCGCAAGCTGGGCAAGAACGGATGCCAGGCTCTTTTCGGCCTCTCTTTCCTTCTGCGCCGTCCGATTGAAATCATAACGGATATCGTCCAGATCTTTATCAATTTCTTCCAGATAATTCTCCTGCACCCTGGAAAATGCAATCCCATTGGTATACTTGCCGTAAGTAATCTGAAGCCCTGTCAGCTCTTCTCTATAAGCAGCCAGCGATTCCATGGCTTTCCGGAACACATCCAGCCTCGGCGTAAGGTAACATTTCCGGCATGCCTCCTGCACCTTCAGCCGCACTTCATCCAACGCCCGGCGCTCCGTCTCAACAAGTTCCTTCTGCCTTTTAACCTTGCGTTCTATATCCTCCAGCACAGACTGTTTTCTTTCCAGCTCTTTTGCCGCCGTCTTAAGATCCTGCTCTTTAGGAAATGCTTTCCACTCTGCCTCCAGGGCTTCCTTCCGCCTCCGGATTCCTGCCAGCTCTTCTTCTGCCTGCCGTATTTCCGCCTCCAGCTTCCGGCACATTTCTTCCAATTCCTGTATTTTCTGCTGCTGATACCTCTCTCTTGCCAAAGTGCCAATAAAACAAGGCTGATAGGTGCCGGTGACGGTTCCTTCCACAATTCCCATACCATAATTTCCATTTTCATCAACCCAGGAACCTTCCGCACGCTCTTCTCCTTCACCGTTTTTCCATCCAATGGCTGTAAGAATCCTGGAAACCTGCTGATAAAGAAAGATATCGCCCTCTTCATTATCCACGTCCAGACAATCCATGATATTGTTCCGCACATGGGAGACATCGCCGAAAATGTAACGGTCACATACGCCATCCCCCATAGACAGCGCCTGTTCCCTGTATTCTTCCGGAATAATCAGCGCATCCAGAATTCCCATGTGAAGAAGCGCTTCTTCCAGATTGGCTTTCTGCGCTTCCGTCAGCCTCTTATCAAAATCAATCACCTTATAAAACTGCAGATAAGGGACTCCTTTTTCCTGCAGACGCCTGCGGTTTTCTTCCACCGCCTCACTTCTTTCCGGTTCCGGCTCTTTCTGGTTCTTCCATTGCTCCAGCTCTGCCAACGCCTCGCTGTACTCCGCCTTCTTCCCGTTCAGTTCCTGTCCGGCTTCCATAAGCGCCGCAGAAATCTCCTGGGTTTTCTCTTCAAATTCTCCATTCGCCAGCTCCCGCACCGACCAATAGTCCGTCTCCGTATCATACTGTTCAATTGCCCTTGCCATTTTCTGCAGGGTTCCCGCCGACAAATGCAGCTCTTTATTTCCCTTTTCCCACCGGTAAATATTCTCAATCGTCTCCTGCTTCGTCTCATGCAGAAGATTTTCATACTGTAAGACCTCCCGCTGCGCACGGTTCTTCTCTTCCTGATAGCCATCCAGTTCCTGCAAAAACCTGCTGTATCTCTCCTGGCAGGCTTTTTCCTCCTCCAGCGCCATTTTGCCAGATTCTACCCTCTGCATATAGGTACGCAAAAGCTCTATATGAGAAGCAAAAGAATAGGCGCCGCCCTTCGCGTCCGTCAGTTCTTTCCGCATGAAGGAAAAATCATCAAATGGGATCTCACCCAGTTCTTCTTCCATAACTTTCAAGCTTTCTTCAATGGATTGCCAGAGCAGCTCATTTTCCCGGGACTGTCCTTTAAGCTTCTGCTCTGTTTCCAGGAATCTCTCCCTTTTTTCTTCCTCCTGCCGCTTCTTTTCCTTTAAGGCTTCCTTCGTCCCTTCCAGCTCTCTGCGGATCTCCAGCTCCCTTTCCTTCAGCCTCGCCGCATCGCTGTCCGCAAGGGACTCTCTCTCCTGCAGGCAAATCTTCTGCTCCTGCTTCAGTTCTGTATAGCGCTGTTCTTCCTGCTCCTTCTGCTCCCTGCACTGTGCCATCTCCTGTTCCAGCGATTCCGCTTTTTTCTGAAGCCCCCGGTAATCTTCCGCCGCTTTTACAAATAGCAGCGATTTATCATACAAGGTAATCTCATTATATTGATTGTATACCTTTTCAATCTGCTCTGCCGCATGGATACTATCATACAGCGTATCCAGATTCGTCTTCAGGCTGTCCATATTCTCAATCGCTTCCGACATCGGACGCAAATCATCCTCTGACAGAGTCTGCAGCGAACTGCTTAAGATTTCATTTATCACAGTAGGCTTAAAATCCTTAGAAAGCTTCGGCGTCCTGAGCTGAATCAACAGATCCAAAAGCTCTTTATATTCTTCCATGGTCTCAAACCCAAACAAAAGCCTGTTCACACACTGAGCATACTCTCCCTGCGAATCCATCACCTGCCCGCCGTCGCCAATACGGTTGCGCAGCTCCAACTTCGTACATGCAATCTTATTCTGGCCTTCCTTATAAAGGAAAAAATCCTTCCCCACTCTCCGCCCGTCCGTCAGGCAGAAATACCAGGATTCCAGCTTCTTGCTTTTCCTCGCCCTGATTCCAATCCCGAGCGTAAGAAATTCTTCGCTCTCCCTGCGTTTCAGCTCCATGTAAAGATAACCGGTGCGTTCCTGGCGCTCATCCCCTTCTTCCAACAGGTAATTCTCCATTTTTCTTGCCCTTGAGCCAAAAGGATCCAAGCGCTCCGGCCGCATATTTCCATCCAGAAGCAGTGGAATAAAACTCTGCATGGTAACGGACTTCCCGGAACCATTCGCCCCTCTCAGAAGCATCCTTCCATCTAGAAAATAGAATTCCTCCTCGTCATAGTACCAGAAATCCAAAAGCCCCACTCTGTATATCTGCCATTTACTATTCATCTCGTCCTCCGTTTTCCAGAAAATCTTTTGGATACCGCCCGGCAATCTTCCCTGCAGCCGTGCTAATTCTGACATCCTGTCTGTCCTGCTCTATCAGCCCCAGTTCTGTCATATAGGCCTGCACCTCTCCACAGAATTCTCCGGTGGTCATATCTCTGTAAGTCTTAATAAATCCCTTCCCATACCGTTCCTTACAGCTTTCCAGAATCTCCCGGAACTTCTCCCGCGGCAGCCGGATTTCTTCCTGTACGCCGGGTTCTATCCTTCCATCCCGTATCCATTCTCCGATAATTCCATGGATTAACATGACAATATCTGACAGCGTATTTTCTTCCGGAAAACATCTTCCCATCCTGCACTCATCTCCCAACACGAGAAATGCACTCGTTCTGTGCACATGAAGCTCACAATCCAGGTACTCTTCCAAATCTCCCTGAATCATATTGCGGTAATTACGCACATAGGCAAAATCCTCTTCCGTCTCCGCATTTTTATACATTCCCATCGTCATCAGAAGTCTCCGGTAAACCCGTTGCCTTCTTACAATCCCCCGGTCTTCATCCACATCAATCCACTCTTGCTTTTCAAAATCTTCCGGGCTGGAATACCCCATAATATCCTGGGTAAAATTCTTCATAAAATACCGGGATACCCCTGTATTTTCATAGAGAACCTCACTGGTATCATCCTTTGCAAAGCTCTCCTCACTCCCATCATTCACATTCAGCATCCCGCAGCCCACGCAATACTTAATCACCTTAACCAGATGCCTGCGGTAACGGTACACCGTCCAGTCAATCTGCTCTTCCTGATATTGTCCCTGAACATACTCCGTAAGCTCCGACAGCACAAACTGCTCCTCCGCCTCCTTCTCTTCCAGGAACATCAATATCAGGCACAGAAAAACATACTCAATCTTCCGGTTGAATTCCAGAATCCCCATCCAATTCTCCGGCTTCGCCGGCATTTTCTCCACCTTTACCAGATACGAATTCACAATCACCTGATAGCCAAGCTTCTCCATCAGAAATCTCTTCACCGTCCCCAGCTCGTCCTTCATCTGGTAGTACAGCTCTCTGTCCCTGCTTTTTAAAATCCACCGCCTCTCAAGCAATATTTCTAATGTTCTCATAACATCTCCTCAAACACAATCGTATATGCCGGCATCTCAAGATTTCCATCCGGCGATTTCAAAATACAGGTTTCTCCGGGATTCTCCTGTTCCAGGTGATAGATCTGCCCGTCTTCCGTCTTTCCCCGCAGCTCCTTATTCTCCAGCGCCTTCGACAGCCAGGAAAGAAATACATCCCTTACATGCGGCTCTATCTCAGGAAGCCCGGCAAAAGAAAGCCTTCCGTCTCTGATATATCCCTTTAAAAGCTTCCGCTCCTCTTCCATTCTCCGGATTGCCGCAAGGCGCATCTCTTCCTTCTCTCTGGAACGGTCAACAATCCCGCTTCTCATCGCCTTCTCCCTGTAAGTCCGGATTCTCGGCGTCACGGTTACCACATAAGGCTCTTCCTCAAACACTCCGCTATTAATACTTTCTGTCTGCCGCCCCGGAATCCCTTTCAAATGCAGCGGCTTTTCAATGCCAAATACCGATGCCGCCAGGCGGTGCGCTTCGTAAATATCCCGGCACTTAGAAAACATAACTGCAAGCTTGCGGTACTCTTCCCGCCGATTGGCGCCGCCATTGCTGCGCTCACTGATCCTCGATGCATACCGGGTAATCTTCCGGATAATCTCATTCGTAGTATCAAAAACCTTCAAGGCCTCCGATTCCCTTCCATCCACACCCACAAACCACTCTTCCAGACTATCCCAGCGCCCATTTATCTTATCCGTAATCATCTCTTCTGTTATTTCCGTATCTATCCGCGGAATCGCCAACTCATACTGCACCACTTCCGTAAGAATCCCTTCCAGCTGCCCCCTGTCCATTTCCTTTAAGCACTGTTCAATTGACGACACATTCATCTGCAGGCTCCTCACAAAATTCCTCAGATATTCAATCAAATGGTCCTTAAACACAAGAAACTCCTTCGTCTTCATCATTTCTTCTGCCTTCACACTATTCAATTCCCTCATATAATCCTGGTAATTCTGATTCAGCCGGATAAAATCATTGTTCAGATCATTCCACCAGATATAGATATTGTCCTGGCTTTCCCTCGCAATCTCAGGTATTCTCCGAAGATTCATACAGATTCTTTCCAGAAGTGTCGGTTCCAGCGAAGAACTTTCAATAAACAGATTTTCAACACGAATCATCATCCGCTCAATTTCCACGCAAACCTCTGACAATTGATACCGGAACTTCTTATTCTTAAATTCCTCAATCGTAGAAACCTTCTTCGTGTCCTGAATCGTCGAAAGATTACCCCACGCCGTCAAAGCCGCAAGATCCTGCTGGCACTGCTCCGGCGTATAATCCTGGAAATACGGATCCTCCTTCAGTTCCGCATACACCTCTTCCTGATACAGCCAATATTTCAGCTTCTCATACTGCAAATAAAAAAGCCGGATGATTGGGCGGTACCTGTCTGTGTTATCCACATTCAGATATTTCGCTTCCATCATCGGCTTTCTCACCGTCTCCTGTATCTTCATGTATCCGTCCTCGCTCCCTGCCGAACCTCTATCGCTATGTTGTTCCTGCCTCTGTCTCCTGATTTTAGCACAGCAGTGGGCGATTTTCTATAATAATAACGAAAATTTTCGAATTTTTTGTTGACGCCATCGGGAAATTAGATTAATATGTATATGTGACGTGACATAAATATTGGAACTCATGCATACAATGTGCATATGATGTATATATATGCACTTTTGTTTTTTGGAGGTATTCTTATGAAAAAGTACTATACACGGGCAGTTGAATTTTCTCAAATAGATACAACACGCAACTGGTCCCGTGAGACAAATATTACCGATAAGGAGAATTCTTTTTCGCCTTTCTGCGAAGATTCCTTTTCATCCGTTAGCGACTCCCCTATCATGATTGCTGATCCAGCTCTGTACAATATAGAAACCGGAATCTTATAACCGGAACTGCCCTGACTGACCGTTCCGGTTATAAGCCTGCCTGTATTTTACTGGGTCTTTAATTCTTTCAACAGAAGTTCTTCTATTCCATCTGTATATTCCTTTATCTTTTTTATAATGGAAGCATAAATGCTTTCACAGCTTTCCGTTTGATCATAAAACATATTGTATATGTCTCTGATTTCCTGTACCTGCTTCTCATGTTCTTCTTCCAGAAGCCTTTTTTCTAGTTTCCTATAACAGGTTTCTGCATAATCATACAGCAAATCAAAGGTACAATTGAACGCATACATATTTTTATATATATACACAGACCTTGATGTTTCTTTTTTATTCTCCCCTTGAGTTTCTGCAGACAATTGTCTCGCTATTTTTCCCTCCGTCAAACACCGGATAATCTTTCGCCGCATCTCATATGGAGCGTCTTCTCTTCCTTTGACAAGTCTTCCCTCTGATATTCTGTATGCCTCCTCATATTTGTCTACATCCAATTGCAGTATTGCATACGCCGCAACATCTGAAAATACTTCCTTGTATATCTCCAATAATTCGGATATGATTTTACTGACAACTCTGGTTGACACAATTCCTTTACGGTTATCATCAAACTTGTTTTGCAGTCGGCAGATACAATTCAACTGTTCGATCTTTTTCTCACGCTCCATCATTTCCGGGTCAATGGTATATATATTTTTATAAATCACCCCTCTTTCATCCGTCAACAAAGAGGTACAACATTCTTCTAAAACATTCTGTATCACTGACACATGGTATTTCCCATCCGGAATTTTTTGTTTCACCGCACTTCCCAGCTCTCTAACAAAATCCCGATACATCTGTTTATTATTAATCTTCAGGAACCCTTCTGCTATTACTTTTTCCTGTTGGTTTTCCATTTGATCTGGCAGCTCCTTCGAGATAATCCCCTCGCAAATAATAAACGCCAGCGTTTTTATGATATTGCTCAGCCTTACCTCTCTGCACCGCACTTCATTTCCAATATAATGCGCTATTTCATGGGTTAAAATAATCATCAGATCTCTCGGCATATATAACGACCGCTGTGACACTTTGATACGAATCAGCCTACTTTCTTCTTCACTGTCCGGATACACCAGCCCCGTAGCCGGGATAGACTCCATCACCGGAGACAACAAACACTGATATTCAGCACCCTGATTATCATTCAGCAGTTTCTTCTCTTTCTCCAACATCCACATATACAGCAGGCACAATTTTATCGGAATTGAAAACGTGGTTCCTGTATAGCCCGGCACCATCAAAAATACCTGATCCGTATGGACAATATGGTTTACAACAGAATCAACTGCATCAACAAACTGGCAAATTGCCTCCGAAGCAGCTTTCTCCTGTGTTTTCTTCGGTTCTTCTTCCATGAAATCAAGCGCTGCGTACATCTGCTCTGTAAGCATTTTAAATGCAGGGAACACAAGATAGAAAATATCCTTAGATAATTTAAATTTTTCATACTGAGACAGCATATTCAGCGTCTGTATTAACGCCTGAAAATACGCATAAAAACTTTCGTCTCCTTTCTCCAGACTCAATGGCATTTTCCTAATATATTTTTCTATTTCCGACTCACACCATCCTCTACATTCTTCTTTTTTATCATTCTGATGATACCTGTCCCCGCTGCTGCAGGCTATATTCATCAACGAAGCTTCTCCTATACGAACCGAGGTTTCTATATTGTAAATCCCTTTGCCATACAACGGATTCTGATGTGTCGCAAATCCTTTCGGATACAATAGCTGCAAGAATGTGTTTGTATCAGTATTCCTTATACAAATCACAATATTTTCATGTCCGGTAACTTCAGAATATGTTACACTCCCCTTTCCTGGAATAATTTGTACGTCCATTTCCTTTTTAATTCTTGAGATTATGCCTAAATCCCCATCCGTTGCAATTTTCATAGAAATTTCAAAAATATCGTCATTTAAATGGTAAAACGGTTTCTTTTCTTTATTTTCACATAATACAGACAGGTACTTCTCCGAAACTCCCATAACAGAATGAAGATATTTCACTTCCGGGCTGCCTTCTATCAGTCTTATTGCCCCCTCTAAATTTACAATAGAATTTCCCCGCACAAAAACGACCAAATCCGCATTATCAAATGTACAATATGCTATAACTTTTATCGTGCTTTTTTTCCCCACAGAAATAATCTTTTTCGATATTCTTCTGCAGCCTTTCATAATTTTGTTTATCTGCAAGCTGCAGAAAGCACACTGCTAAAAACGGAAACTCCAAACCAGAATCCCAGAACCTTTCTACATTCGCCTCCGCTTCATTATCAGAACACCGGAAAAGCCCTATATCCTGTCTGCTATGTCTCCCTGTAAGCTTCCTTGCTGCTTCAACTGATGCATACCACAATTCTGATACCGGAGACTGCGAAGTCTTTGTATATAATCTGCTTCGTGTCTGATCTACTTTCCTTATATCCATTCCATCATAATATCCCCAGCAGGAGAAGTCGCTTTCCATAGGATTTTCCGGATCATACGAATCCAGATAATGCTGCTTATATAGCGTTAACATTCTCAAATCTCTTGTCATTCTTTATATATCCATCCTTTCATTAATTCAGTATATAAATGGTTTCCCATTCTGCTATCCTCGTCTTTCTCAGACATTCCATCCCAACACCTGTTCAAAAATTGTTCTTCTTCAACATTTAGTCTATGCTCAAAATCTCCCAGAATTGATCTGTCAACATTCTTCTGTACTCCTGTCCCTCGTATTTCATATGATAACCATTATATACAAGCCCCCAGATTAAGACTCTTCTGCGATTCTCGTATTTTATATTCAGGATTTTTTCTGAAAAGCAGTCAAATCCTATCATTTCTACATTGTCAAGCGCCGCCCGCATAACTCCACACTGCGCAGACAGCACTTTCTGCCCGCACAGATATTCCCTTATTATATCTGTCAACCCCTCTTCCTTTCCATTTGCCTTTATCATAGCATCCACAATTTTCGCCACATAATCCCGGATATTTTCCTCCAACTCTTCACTCATATCATCTGCATTCAATTCGCCAATCACAGTTACCAGTGAGTCAAGGCACAAATCTTCTTCTGCATATTTTATATTCTTCACTAATTTAAGAATAATCCCCGTTACCTGCGCATTTTCCTGAATGTCCTTCTTCATCTTCCCTTTTACGGTATCACGAAAGTTCGTTGCAGACGGCTCTAAACAGATTGCAGCAAATATATACACTACCGACACAAATAAGATGATCGGCAAGACAGCCAGCGTAATTTCCCAGTTATATGTAACGGACAAATACAATTCCATCAGCTCAAGCATATAAATTCCAATCAAAGCCGCCCTCTTTTTCACAGAAATATTGGTAAAAATAATATCAACATTCGGTATACCATACTGCTTTTCCTTAAACATGCCGAGCCAAAACACAAGCAGAGTTCCTATAAACACCCAGACAGCAATTAAAATTGCACTTATCACAGCATAGGCATCACCTGCTTTTTGAAAAAATTCTTCCATCACCCTCGAACAATATTGCATCGGAACCAAATCAAACAGAACAGGGATAAGAAGCCCTGCATAAATTACCTCATAAAACCACCTGGATTCCCGTATCTTTTTATACCATTTGAAAACTTTTCTTTTTACAGCATCTTCCATCATCGTTTATCTCTCTTCATCCCTCTTAACTTAATAAAACTTCCGCAAGCTTTACAAATCTTACCGCGCATTCTTCTTCAGTTCTTAAATCGCACTCCTCATCCCATACAAAGATATTCTCTTTCAACACTTTATCCCATAGCCAGAACATCCTATCCTCCACATTTTCATGTAATAAAACCGTTCTTCTTCTGGCATTTAAAAAAGTAGTATTTCTTCCTTCAATTCTCGTTATCATTTTCTTCATAAAATTACCCAGCTTCAAACCAAGCATCCCCAACTCGTTGCCAGTAATATTCAACTGCAATATCCAGGAAAAGTCCGAACTTCCCGTCCGCAGTCTCAATCCAAACCACAGAACTTCCAGCCACATCAACGAAGCGTCCCTTTTCTCATCCGTTTCGCAGACAATTCTATGTATCAGCTCTACATTCTCCATAATTTTTTCCTGCCGCCTGATATCATAGCCGTCAAACAAAACATAAAACATGTTTTGAAATTCCCCTTCCCCATCAGGAAATTCCCGAAACAGCTCAAAGTAACTGCTATACTTTTCATAAAAACCTTTTGTCATTTTACCTTTATCCAGCTTAAGCGTAAAATCAATAAATTTCTTTAAATATTGACTCGCCTCCGTTTTCTCTCCAAATATTTGTTTAACAGAATTCTCAAGCTGCTTCTGATCAATTGCGATTATTACAGTTATATTAGGAATCCCCTTTAACAAATGATGCAGCCGCTCCAATACTTTAATTGCATAATCCGGCAGACACCGATCCAGTTCATCCACCACCCAGATAATAGGTTTATATTCCGCTATCTTCTTCAACTGTTCCCTGACGGTCTTCAAAGTCTCTTTAAACGTAGATAAATTATCAAACTTTTTATTTTCTTCCGCTATGCCCTCCCCTTTTTCCTTAATCTTTTCTAATGTACCAACCACATCAAAACCTATTTTATTCTTAATAACTTCTCCAGCTATCTCCTTCACCGCTTCTCCGGCCGTCTTCATTGCACCTTCAATAAAACTCTCTACTTTTCCCGAGAAAAGATTTTCCTTTTCATTCACAGTGTCAAGCATCGCTGCCACAATTGCGATAATCGGCTCCTCATAATAATCATATTCCCAGCAGTTATAATGAAAAAGGAAATATTTGTCACCTGCTTCTTCCTCTGATTGAAGCGACGCTATTTTTTCTTCAAACATCTCCAGAACATAAGATTTTCCAGAACCCCACTCCCCATCTATTGCAAACATTCTGGCTCCATCCCGGGCAGAAATTGTTTCCACTATTTCAATCAAATCCCCCACAAATTTGCTCCGGTTCAAAATGTCTTGCTTTTGCATTCTTGCCCCTCCTTTTTTACTTAAAAAAAGGTAAGCAAACAAAGCAGTCTCCACTGCTTTATTTCCTTACCTTGATTAGCCTTTTTTATTATAACACAGTTTTATACCTTTTTCGACAATTCTTTTCCGCTGCTTTAAATAAAGTTGTAGCGCTAATGCAGAAAAATTATATATGTTACTTCAAAATACCCTTTATTGTTCCGGACGAAAGATAATAATTCAAATCTATCGATTATTTAAGACAAACTCTTCTCTGCCTCTAAATTGCAAATGAACCAAAAATACATAGACAAACCATAACTCTGTCCGATGTGCTAATGACAAAATAGCCGCACAAGGATATCTCCCGTTCATCAGCTTCTTTCGAAATGCTGTGATAAATGTAATACACTGACCCCCGTATTTTTGCAAAAATTTCCGCAGAAATACGGGGGATTTTTGAATTTCCTTTTTCGTTAGGGCTACTCAGATTTGGAAGTTAAGGATTCCGGTCAGACCAGCCACTATTGTCCGCCCATTACGACTCTGCATTCCTTTTCCCAGAATGCCATGCCATATTTTATGATTTTTGCAGCCTTTCTTCTTTCAAGAGCCGCCGTATATTTCCGTTCCTCAATCTGTCTGAGTGCATCCGCACAGCCTTTTTCCAGGTTCCCGTCATCTGCATACTTCAGTTCGATCACGATGCCGATCTTATCCGGCGTGTATACCAGGATATCACTGTACCCTTCCCCTGTCTCTGCATTTGATCTGACCAGCCAGTCGCTTCTGCTCTGCAGGAGTCCCAGAACCATGCCGTGGTAGAAGTTCTCTTTCATGTTCCTGCGGACAGCGGTATCACGCACACTGATGGAATCCCACAGATATCCGTGAAGCATCTCTTCTATCCGTTCTGCATCCCCATCCGGAAATGCCGCGCAGAATTTTTCTATTCTTGATATGTCCGCCCGTGAAGTATCCCCGAACCATTCCCTGACCTGCGTGACAAATAAATCCCTGATTTCAGCGTTTGGTATGGCTAATGTATAATCTTTTGCAGAAACACGCCCTGTGGTCGTCAGATATCCGGTCATCAACAGCACGCTCCACAGGTTTTCAATACTGCTGTCAATTTCCCTGTACGTCAGTTCCTGCCGTATTCTCTTCCGGACAGCCCCGCCGGCAATCAGCTGTTCAACCTCGTCCCTTGTGGACTGGTCTGCTTTATCAATAAAATGCCGTACAAGTTCATTCCCACTTGTATTTGCCCAGTAATTATCTGGCAATGCATTCTTGTTTCTCCGAAGAGCCTGCGTATACTTGATGACATCCCAGGGACAATAGATAAGCCTTTCTCCGAACCGGTACCCGTCATACCATTCACGCATGATATCTGCTGCCTCCTCCCGTCCGTAGTATACCAGCAGCTCTTTTACCTCGTCATCCGTAAATCCGAAACTGTCGCTAAAATATTCATCCGTGACGGTCATGACATTAAGGTTGTTCAGTCCGGTAAAAATACTCTCTTTCGAAACACGCAGACATCCCGTGATAACTGCAAAATAAAGATCCGCATTCGACTTCAGCGCATTACCGAAAAGATTTCTGATAAGCATGACCATCTCATCATAATATCCATTCTGGAATGCCTTATCCAGCGGCACATCATACTCATCTATCAGAAGGATCACCTGTCTGCCATAATGCTTTGACAAGAGCAGCGAAAGCACCTTCAGGCTTGTCAGCATGACCGCATCCGTCATCGTAAATACGCTGCTCTGCAAACTCCCGACTTCAATCAGCTGGCGGTACATTGCACGTTCTTCTTCTGACAGCCTGTCGCTTTCCAGCAGGAACAGGAACCGCATGGCCTCAATCCCTATCACGGAGCGCAGCGCAGCACATGCTTCCTGGTAATTTTTCCCGTCAACACTCTTCAGCGTTATGGAAATCACCGGAAATTTCCCCATATATTCCTCGCAAAGTTCTGTCTCCTTTGAAATTTCCAGCCCGTCAAACAGCGTCCGGTCACATCCGATCTCAAAAAAAGCCTTCAGCATGTCCATTGTAAGCGTCTTCCCGAAACGACGTGGGCGCGTAAACAGGTTTACTTCACCCCAGTTTTCCAGAAGCTCTGCTATGAACATTGTCTTATCCACATAATAAAAGCCCTGCGTCCTGATTTTTTCAAATCCATCCACACCTACAGGCAGTTTCTTCATCATACTGCAGCCACCCCTTCCCGGTATCATCATCCGGCATGGATAACCGTCTTTCCCTTTCCTGGAACCAGTGCCGGTGTTCTGATATTTCCATCTTACCATCAATGCGGACAGTCTGCAAGATTATAAGCTGCGGCTGCCTGTTTATTTCAATTTTTCTTTCGCCAGCTCTTCCTGGATATATACCTGAGACGTAATCGGGTTCCCGTTCATCAGCCTCTTTCGAAATGCTTCGTTTGGGAGCATCATGGTGTCATCATCAACACATAGTTTACCTATCGTTGCTCTCTAACTCAGGCTTTCTTTTACTCTGTCCAACAGCATTTTTAACTCTTGATCCTGAGGGAACTCCTTCTCTATCCACTTCTCGTTCATCTTCAGCCGTTCCTCCATCTTCTCTCGTTCGTGAACGCCAAGCTCCTGACTCAAAATAATGTAATTAAGACTCGTCTCTATAATATACCTGTTCACTTTAAAATTATTAATCTTTATAAGCTGCTCAGCCAGAGCTGTAGATTCGTCATACAGCTCTCTGGCTTTCTGCAGATTCTGCCGTTCTTGCTCATATTGTCCATATTCATTCGTTACAATGCGGATATAATCGCTGATCACTCTTCCGTGCTGCTCTCCTATATCTTTTTCCTTTATGCCACGGAGAATCTCCAACGATGTTTCATACAAATCCCGGATTGTTCTGTCCTTCGGCTCCCATCCAACCTTCCGACATACAGTCCCCAGCTTTCGATAAAACATCGCCTCCCGCGGAAGGATCCCATACTCAATTCTATTCCGGGTATTCACCAACAAATACGGCTCCGCTTCCTCCTGCTTTTTGATCCACGTCATTTTCTCTGTAATCTCATCATATTTTTCTGCTATTTTTTCAACCGCCCGCTCCTTCTCAAATATGACGAGCAGCCGTTCTGCCGCCTGTTCATACAAATTGCACCCCGCGATAAAATCCGTATCGAGAATTTCCTCAGTCAGACGATAACTCTGCATGAAAAGTTCCTCCACCTCTTCAAGGCTGCCCTTCTGTTCAAGCAAAAAAATTCCTTTTAACGAACAAAACTTAGACTGCAATTCCAATGCTTTCGTCTCTTTTCTTTCCATAGCTTTCAAAATCTGGATTCCTTCCTCAAAATAATCCAGGATTTCTTTCTTTTCTTTCATAGCACGGGAATCCATGCTTCCACATCCCCACGTCTGCCTATAAATATCCTTTTTATGAAAAATATAATTATTATAAACAGCTACCAACAGCATATCATCCTTTACATTCTGTTTTTTCAAAATCTCAATACAAGCATCAGACATTGCTATATCCAAATCTTTTACATACCATCCGATTTCCTGTGTAGGCATAAATTTTTCATATTGAAAAATTGCTTCAGCAAACTCTCTCCGATATATTCTTCCAACATTTTTTCTGCTGACATCTTTTTCTGTCACATACCTGTAAATATTTCCGTACAGGTAAATTGTCGAAAAATCATAATCTATTTTCGGATCATACTTTCCCTGCGGCAAAAAATAATTCCGATACTGAGATTCTATAAAACCAATCCACTCCTCGACAAGTTCATCCATCAAACCGCCAAACTCCTGAACAATCGCTTCCTGATACTTCTCATTTTTACATTCAACAATAGTATGATTATTAATCTCAGCTATTCCTGTCCTTTATAAACAAGGAGACTTTCAAACATCTGTAAAATCGCCAGGATTTCCGTTATATTGCCTCCTGTTTCCATCTCTTCAAGAAAAACACAGTCCTTTACTGTAAGCGGGCAATATGCCGTCGCAATAATCAGCAGAATCCGCCCCGCTTTATGATATACCTTCTCTCCAAGCACCTGACGCATGTAGGCAAAAAATGCTTTCCGGCCATCCTTTTCACCAAAAATTGTCCATATATTCCGATGATTCTTTACCGCCTCTTTAAATAAAGTTACATAAAGTCTGAAATCCACAAAGCGGTATTTTGCCTCCTCGCACATTTTTTTCAGAACCGCCTCTTTCTCTTCCTCAGGCACCCCTTCTGCTCCGCTATTCTTACACGCCTCAGTAAAATAACTTCTCAACATCCTGCCATAGAGCTTTTTATCCGAATTATTTTTCAATGTAAAATTGCACTCTGCGCACACACTTTCCTTTCTGAGCTGCGCCAGTTTGCCTTGTGTAAAATCACTCAGACTTTCCGTATCTCCATTTCTTGAGGTAAGCAGTATATAGACGCCTTCCGCAAGCTGATCCCGCAACGGTATAAAGTCGAAAATATTCTTTTTATTTCCTTCTTCATAAATCTCATCAATTCCATCAATGATAAAAAGCAGCTTCAGCGCTTCATTCTGACGCTCTTTCCTCACACATTGCAGCACATCCTCTAAACACTCTGCCATTTCCTTCTTTCCGTCCAGCCATTTCAACTGTCTGGACTCCTTTCCGACCGTCGTCTGCCCGGAACACTTCTCCATTTTAAACAGACTATTAAATTCCGTCACAAACTCCTCCATACTTCGATATTTCAATGCACTGCAATAATACGCTCTTATATACAATTTCTCCTCATATTTATCCGCCAACAGTTGATTTAAACTAGACACAAAAGCCGTTTTCCCCATTCCTCTGTCCATCGTAAGAAGAAATACTCCTTTTGGTTCCTCCTCCATCACCCTATTCAGCCATTTCATAAGCTTTTTATTGTCCTGATACATTTCCGGTTTATTCAGCCTTTGAAGATTCATAACATCCTCCCATTTCCATCTTGTATCCAACTGAACCTTCCTGTATCTTTCCAATTCATCGGCAATCTCCTTTTTCTTTACAACATCCCTATACCATGCGTTGTCTATATCCAGGTGTTTTCCGTTCATATAGTTCAGAGAATGTACATTGTAATTTAAAGAATTGAATTTATCAAAGAAAAATTCTTTCTCAAAAATATATCTTTCCAGGCAGATTCTCTTTCCACTTATCTCTGCAACCACATTTTCTTCCTGCCTCAAAACAATTTTCTCATAATCCTCTATCGTTTCTTCCAGGCACTCGTCAATTCCCCTTGACAAACGGCGCATATCATAAATAAAATCATCCGAATCCTCAAAAGGCAGCGCTCCATGTCCAATCATATCATTGCGCCATTCAACAATCCGATAATCACTCACAAATCTACCGACAACCTTCAAAATATGATACACCTCCGGCATATCCTTTTTAAGCACATCATATCCCAGCAACTTAACCAAAAACTCTTTCCACTTACCCAGGCTCAGCGATTTTGACAGCAAATCCTTCACAATACCTCGGATTCTCATATCTTCCAGATTTAAATCCTCATAAAACAAACAGGAAAAACCAAGAAACACCGGAAATTTTATTATCAGTTCCGCAATATCCCTCAGCTCAAACCAGGCACCTGCATACTGTCCCCTTTTCACCAGCTCATAAAATCTATTATATTCATGACTTATAAAATATGGAAACACACCTTTTTCTATCGCTTCTTTAACAACTTCATTTTCTTTTTTTAACATAATAAATCCTCCCGCCGCGAACATGCACAAACTGAGGCCGGCAATAAAATCGCCGACCTCAAGCTTATGTTAAATAATCTGTGCTTTAAAACAAGCATGATCACTTAACGATGCCTCCACCACTATCTCTCTCCCTGAAATCACTCCAACAAAAATGGACGCAAGGATAAGTAGCAGACACATCCTATTCAGAACGGCTTTCTGTTTGCTTTTCTTCCACTTCTTCATCTAACATTACCTCCTTCACTTCCTCTGGGTGTATAAGTTACAGCCGCAGATCTAACAAAAGCTGCAGATGGACAGGCGACTCCTCCAAACGAGGCCGGAAAAGAATTACGCCCGTCTTATGTAATGGTTCAGCAAACAAACAGCCAATGAATAGCAACAAAAAAGGTAAGCAAACAAAGCAGTCTCCACTGCTTTATTTCCTTACCTTGATTAGCCATTTCTATTGTAACACAAACTTATATATTTTTCGACAATTTTTCAAAAAAATGTCGTTTCCAACCTTACTACTATACCGGCTCCCCAAACGTGTCCGGCCGCTCAGGATTAAAGATCTCATTGCAAGTCATGACAGTTACCAAATCCTCCGTGTCAGACAAATTAATAATATTATGCGTCCATCCGGGAATCATATGGATAGCTTCTATCTTGTCTCCACTGACCTCAAATTCCACCATTTCTCCGGTGTTAATATTTCGTTCCTGAATCAGTCCATGTCCATGCACTACAATAAACAGTTCCCACTTGGAATTGTGCCAGTGCTGCCCTTTCGTAATACCTGGTTTGCTGATGTTAATACTTACCTGTCCACAATCGGCAGTATGCACCAGTTCCGTAAAACTGCCGCGGTCATCCACATTCATCTTCATCACATACTTGAACTTTTCCTTCGGAAGATAGGTCAAGTACAAGCTATACAGCTTCTTCGCAAAAGAGCCGTTCGGCATCTTCGGCATCAGCAACGTCTGCGGCTGTTGTTTGAACTCTTCCAGCAAATCAACTATTTCACCCAGCGTAACTTTATGGGTCACCGGTACATAGCAGTATCTTCCATTTTCATCGGCAACCGTTTCAACACCCTCAAACTCGCAATGTGCCTCTTTTTCCTCCAGCAGGTCGAACATTCCCTCCACCAGATCGTCGATGTAAAGAAGCTCCAATTCGATATTTCTGTCATTAACAGTGAAAGGTTCATCGTTTGCCACCGCCCAACAGAAAGTAGATACTGCAGAATTGTACTTCGGCCTGCTGTGTCCCATCAGATTAGGAAAACGATAGACAGCAACCTTTGCACCGGTTTCCTTCGCATAATCGAAGAACAATTCCTCACCAGCCTTTTTACTCCTACCATATTCGCTATTTCCAAAACGTCCGGCAAGGGTTGCCTGGATGGATGAAGATAACATAATGGTTGCCTTATTATCATACTTCTTCAGATGATTCAACAGCTCCGAAGCAAAGCCGAAATTGCCTTTCATAAAATCCTCCGGATTCTCCGGGCGGTTCACTCCGGCAAGATTGAATACAAAGTCCGCTTTACGGCAGTACTCGTTCAATTCTTCTGATGTAGAATTCAAATCATACTCATAAATTTCCTCAATATGAAGATTTGGTCTGGTTCTGTTTTTGTTATCACGAATATTTTTCAAGTTGTTACAAAGGGCAGTCCCCACCATTCCCTTTGCTCCGGTTACTAAGATATTCATAACCTGATACCTCTTTCTTTTCTTCCGGTGTGCTTATTAAATATCTTTTCTCCACACCATCTTATTTACTACACCTGTATAACTCTGGATGATCTTGACCACCTTGTCTGATACATTCTCATCCATATAATCCGGCACAGGAATGCCCAAATCACCGTTTCTGTTCATCTCCACAGCTACATCCACTGCCTGAAGCAGTCCCTTTTCATCAATACCGGACAGGATAAAGCAAGCCTTATCTAATGCTTCCGGGCGCTCAGTAGATGTGCGGATGCACACCGCAGGGAAAGGATGTCCAACGCTGGTAAAGAAACTGCTTTCCTCCGGCAGCGTACCGCTGTCAGATACCACAGCAAATGCGTTCATCTGCAAACAGTTATAATCATGGAAGCCAAGTGGTTCATGCTGAATTACGCGCGGATCAAGCCGGAAGTTAGTTGCTTCAATTCTCTTCCTGCTTCTCGGATGACAGGAATACAAAATCGGCATGTCGTACTTCTCTGCCATTTTATTAATGGCACTGAACAGCGCGAGAAAGTTCTTCTCAGTATCAACATTTTCCTCACGATGAGCAGAAAGAAGGATATACCGTCCTTTTTCTAAACCTAATCTCTGATGAATATCGGATGCTTCAATCTTAGCAAGATTATTATGAAGTACCTCTGCCATCGGAGAACCGGTTACATAGGTGCGTTCCTTCGGCAGCCCGCAATCTGCAAGGTACCTTCTTGCATGTTCAGAATATGCCATGTTCACATCTGAAATAATGTCTACAATACGACGGTTAGTTTCTTCGGGCAGGCATTCATCCTTGCAGCGGTTACCGGCTTCCATATGGAAAATCGGAATATGCAGACGCTTTGCTCCAATCACCGACAAACAGGAATTGGTATCACCAAGAACCAATACGGCATCCGGTTTGATTTCTTCCATAAGCTGATATGATTTTGCAATGATATTGCCCATAGTTTCACCAAGATCTGCACCCACTGCGTTTAAATACACTTCCGGAGCATCCAACTCCAGGTCATGGAAGAACACACCGTTCAGGTTGTAGTCATAGTTCTGCCCCGTATGTGCTAAAATCGTATCAAAATAAACGCGGCATTTCTTAATCACCGCAGAAAGCCGGATAATCTCCGGGCGTGTACCGACAATGATTAATAACTTTAACTTTCCATTTTCCTTCCATTTTACATTATTAAATACACTCATCACATTTCCTCTTCCAATCAGTTTCAAAAAACATCTTATTTCTCGACAAACCTTAGCTGTTCCTGCACATAATCAGTCGTAAGAATCTTTTCCACCGTTCCATCCACATCTAAACGTCTGGTATTGTGACTGGTGTATGATTCGTCCGCCTCTGTATGAGCTTGTCCCTCTATAAAAAATTTATCATAATTCAAATCGCGGCTATCTGGCGCCACACGATAATATCCACCCATATCTTCAGAACGCAGCCTTTCCTCTCTGGTCATCAGCGTCTCATATAGCTTCTCCCCATGCCTGGTTCCAATGATTCTTGTCCCAGTATCTCCAAAAAGCTTCTGAACAGCCTGCGCCAGAACACCAATCGTTGACGCATCCGCCTTCTGAATAAACAAGTCCCCCGGATTTGCATGCTCAAATGCAAACTTAACCAAATCCACAGCCTCATCCAGGTTCATCAGAAAGCGAGTCATATTCGGGTCTGTAATCGTTATCGGATTGCCTGCTTTTATCTGGTCTATGAACAACGGGATCACACTTCCGCGACTACACATAACATTGCCATAGCGAGTACAACAGATAACTGTACCACCCCGTTCTGCTGCCACCCGGGCATTGGCATAAATGACATGTTCCATCATTGCCTTGGAAATCCCCATTGCATTAATTGGATAAGCTGCCTTATCTGTTGATAAGCATACTACACGCTTAACGCCACAGTCAATTGCCGCATGCAGCATATTATCAGTTCCTTCCACGTTTGTGCGAACCGCCTCCATTGGAAAGAACTCACAAGACGGCACCTGTTTCAATGCGGCAGCATGAAACACGTAATCCACGCCCCACATAGCGTCCTTAATCGCCTGTGCATTACGCACATCACCTATGTAAAACTTCACTTTCCCCGCATATTCCGGAAAACGCGCCTGCAAATCATGACGCATATCATCCTGTTTCTTTTCGTCTCGTGAAAAAATACGAATCTCTCCAATATCTGTTGTTAAAAAATGTTTTAACACGGTGTTACCGAATGATCCTGTTCCTCCTGTAATCATTAAGGTTGCTCCTGAAAATGAACTCATTCTATTTTCCTCCATATTTTTTATCATTAAAATTTATAGTAGTCCATATCTATTTTATATGAGCAAATGTCTATACATAAATAGCATTTAACGCACTTTCCACTTATAAGTTGGGGATACAAAAAACCTTCCTCATCTTCTACCATTTGAATCGCTGACTTAGGGCATATCGAATAACACGCTGTACATCCACAACACTCATTTTTATTTTCAAAAAAAACGGGAAATTCTTTATCTATTAACCTTGAATTTATCATATTTTCCCCCTCTATGTAGCATCTTCTTAATCACACGCTTTAATCTGACCTTGCAAGTATCTCTCGCATATTTTTTTATAATTTTTGTAAATTCCAGACTATTATAATCTTTCCAAAATTTTTCTCGTTCATCTGGCCTATTACAAGGTCTGCATAACGGCTCTTGCAGCATATCTTGAGAATCACATTCTATCATTTCTAAATCATTGCCTATCTTTTCGAAAACTGCTTTTCCAACTTTCGAATTAAGGATTACCAAAGAAACTCCCTGATCATCATCAAATTGATCTTCACTCTTTTCAATCCCCCAGCAATCCGCTATAGTTATATCACTATAATATTTTCCTTTATATGGGCATTGATAACATGCAGGTCTCAGAATCAAATGTCTATAAAATAGATATCTAAAATATGTACTATGAAACACAGAACCATCACTGAAATATATAGATTCAACATGATCGGCCCATCCAAAATCTTTTTTATTTCGAAAATTCACAGAACTTATTTTTTTTCTCTTTTTTTCCTCTATCCATTTCAAATAACTCTGCCAGATTTTGGGACTCGGCACACCATGACAAACAATATCTAACAGAATCAAATTCTCTAAATAATCTTCACATGCAATAGTTACATAACGTCTTATTGCCGCCACCTGACACGGCGTTCCTGAAAAAAGTACTAATTTCCCATTCTTTAAATCTTCAGATATATTTCTGAAAGTATTGCCCATATCACTTTGTATATATTTTGAGCCTCTAAAAGCATCCCTTTCTTCTTTTGTATCTGCCCAACTATGACTCGCCAAAAATCCATCTGTAATTTTACAGCCGTAAATTCGCCCACCGACCTCCAATACATAATCAGAAACTGCAGTAAACACCCCCCCAGACCTCGAGTTTAAACGAATATTATTATTTCTATGTTTAACTGCATACCAAATTTCATTTTTCTCAATTCTATGATAACTTAAATTAATATTATTATTCATTCGGAGAAAGCACACTCCTCTCTAAGAAGAATTCTGATTGTTTTCTCATTTCATTTAAAGCTGTATTCACTTTTTCCCATTCAATTGGATTTTTTCCTATTTCAACCGTACTAGTAATATCTCTTCCTTGTATTCCTGCTATTTGTATCAGCGTCTCAACTCTTGAATTAAAATTATCCTTACACATAGATAATTGATAATATACTTCTCTATTATATATAAGCGAAAACGCAATTCCATGAAATGACGATGTTACAACATAACTTGCGTTTTTAATTAATGTTAAAAAATGCGGAACAGATACATTTCGAAGATTAACAACTCCTGCCTTTTTAGGCTTGTCCACATTTATATAAACTATCTTCAATCCGGTTTTCTCAGACAATTTTTGTGCAAACTTATATAATTCTTTTTCAAATGCTATAACATAAATAAGAATATACTTTCCTTGAACAATATTATGATTGCTTTCAATAAATTCATAATCACTTTTGTCAAGTAAAAAAGCTGGATCTAGAACTCTTTGTGTTTGCTTATATCCTTGCTCAATCATTATATCGAACAATTGATTTTCTCTGACCGAAATATTGGAAAATGTGTCCAACGTCGATTTGTACTCCGCTAATTTTGACAAAAAATATTTTTCAGATCCAGCGCTAGCAGCGTAAGCAATTTTTTTATTTCTTTTATTAGAAAAATCCAAAAAATAGGTTTTATCATCTAAAGTTAATAAACCGTTCCAAACTTGATCGCTTCCCGTAATAAGAATATCGTAATCATTTTCTATTTCACTAACATTTTTGTAGTCATATTTTTTACAACTAATTGGTAAAAATGTTTTTCGGAACACATTAAAATTAAGTTGATTTTGTATTAAATATTTCCGTATTAATATATGTTTAATTTTGGTTTTTAATCTCGGAATTTCACTTAGAGTCCTTATGTGATATCTACTATCTATGGCTTGGTTAACATAGTCTATAACTTCACATTTACAATCATATTCTTTATTTTGTATAATCTTGCGTACCGCATGGGTCAAACCGTAAGCCTGTAGCACAGCACCATAATTGTCGGCTCTATGAAATGTAATAATTCCTATTTTTTTTGTTGTTTTTTTAGGTAATTCACATTCAACTATTGCATGACTTGGACCACGTGACTTTTTATCTGGCTCTGTATTCATATAGTCCCCAAATGTTTCTTTTAACCAATTTTCATAATCTTTTACAACGATAAACTTTTGTTTTCTAAAATTCAATTCTGTATATTCTTGAAATCTTTGTACTTTAATAGGTCTATCGTTATATGTTGGATTACATAGGTTTAAAACGGTTTCCTCTTTTTGGGTAGATATCATTGTATTTTTTATTGCGTTATTCAGCCTCTTTAAAGACATCCTACTTACAATCTTATATAACAGCGCTTTACATTTTGATATCTGAGGACTTTTATGTAATGGTGATAAAAGAACCTCTAATTTAACATTTTTAGCCCCATTTAATAATCCAATCAAGTGTATCTTCGCACGATAGTTTTTTTCATTTACATAATCCAAAGGATATAAATCAAGAAATAGTCCCTGGTTTATATCCAAAAACTCATAATTCCTCTGTACATATTTACTGCCTATATATCTAAGTTTAGTATAATTTAATGGAAAATTTTTCTCTGTATCAGAGTTTTGTAAGAAAAACTCTTTGCTCAATTCACTTTTGCAAATTTCAATAAACCGTTCATATTCCGCTCGGAGCATAACTACATCCAAGTCGTCATCCCAAGGGACAAAATCGCCATATTTAGCAGCCCCCAAGAGAGTTCCACCTTCTAAGCTGTACTTTATATCATATTTTCTACAAATTCTGTCTAATTCTTGAAGTATTTCAAATAGATATCCTTGAATCTCGCTTAAAGAAATATCACATATTTTATATTCTTTCATTTTTAACCTCTTCTAGTATATCATTAACGGATTTTTCCCAAGTCTCCCAATTTAACGACGAAGCATAATATTTTCTTGCCTCACTGCAAAGTCTTTCATATAAATTTCTTTCCTTTATACACCGCTCAATACAATCAGCAAATTCCAAATAACTGGATCCTTTCGGCAGTTTAAATCCATTAACCCCATCAATTACATATGTTCCAACTCCTCCTGTATCATAAGTAATTGATGGAATGCCATATCCACTTGCCTCCGCAAATACGATACCTGCACATTCAGCAACTGTCGGTAACAATAAAAAATTCATATTGCTATAAATTTTTTTTAGTTGCTCTCGCTCATTTTCCTTATTCTTATCCAAAAAACCAATTGAGTGAATAAAAAACTCTGTATATTCTTGCGGTGATTTGCATCCAACAATATATAAATGTGCATTTATATTTCTACTTTGCAATTCTTTTACTGTTTCAACCGCCACAGTCCCTCCTTTACGGTTCCAATCAATACCACAAAAAAGAAGTTTTATCTGATTTTCTATTTTTTCTGTCGAAACAATTTCATCAATATTAGCACCAAACGGAATTACTTTCGTTTTTCTTTTACTTTTCTTATATTCTTTAATTATTGATTCCTGAGTCCACGAAGAAGCACAAATAACAAAAGAACTCTTATCTATTGCTCGCTGTTCAATTCTTTCTCCCTCATACACTGTTAGCTTAGAAAGATTAGTTAAATGTTCATAATAATCAATCATTTGAGAAAAAGTTGCATCTGTTAAATATATAATTGGAATATTAAGATTCGTATATGCAATACTGCTACTTTTAGCAGGGCAAAAAATAGCATCCGCTTTTCCTAATGTAAATACACATTTTTCAACTTTTTTTGATTCCCTTTTTGCATTAGCGATACTATATATTGCATTATACTTTTTTTTGAAAATCATTCTAATTATTTTAGCCAAACACTTATGAAATTGCATTAAACTATTAGAATGATTTGACACATCAATAACGATTACTTCATGCTCTAACTTTAATTTAGTATACATTTGTTTTACTGTGCCCGACCAAAGTCTATTATCATTTGGATCTCCATCTGATATAAAATAAATTTTCATTACTTCATCCCCTATTTGACTCCCTCTTTATTTTTCGTTGCATAGACTTTAAAGTTCCTAATACAAGTTCTTTTTCGCTCTTATCCCATGCTGTAATCCACATTAAAAGCACATAAATAATAGCCACAATTCCGCATTTACATAAAAATATTATCCATCCACTTTGAGGAATAATCCAAAATAAAGCTATTCCGGCAACCGCTGTTCCCAATAACGCTCCAAACATTTTAATATGACAATTAAAAAAGAACTTTTTCATATTCAAATTTAGCACTTTATGAAATACCGTTGTCATTAAAATAAGTCTTAATGTATATGTTGTTCCAATTGCAATACCCGCTCCCAAAACTCCTAAAGTAGGACATAATAACAATGCGATAATTATATTAACGATACAAACAAAGATATAAATATAAGCCTGATAATTTATTTTGTTTTCTGCAATAAGTGTTGTCCTTCCTATTTGTTGTGGACAATATACCAAATCAGGGAGAATCATCAACATTGTACATATGTATACTACTGTATATCCATCTCCAAGCCACAGTCGAATAAACTCAATACCTGCGACACCAAAGCCAATTACTATAAGTCCCACAATCGACAAATTAATTCTTCCTACCTTAATCATTAATCCAAGCAAATTTTTTTCCCGTTCCTGCGAATATGACGCTCTTACTGTTTTTGGAAGGAACATACCATTAATTGCATCCGAAAAAGTAAATACATACCCTTCTAAAGTTGAAGCAATTCCAAATAAAGCTGCACTTTTCGCTCCCGATACTGCCGCTAAAATCGAAGGCATGATATTAAACACCAATCTAGACATTATGCTAATAACGGTTGCCCACACTGAAAA
>ERZ1673736.1325-NODE-1325-length-33540-cov-8.580140_pt1 | contig 33540 bp, 25 predicted proteins | sample MGYA00580212_ERZ1673736 | MGnify/ENA primary metagenome ERZ1673736 (study PRJEB41218, sample SAMN15661752) | gut metagenome | host: Homo sapiens | place: Canada: London | collected 2015-08-20/2019-03-30 | study: EMG produced TPA metagenomics assembly of...
CTTCAAGGTGTTGAACCCCGATCTGGTGATCTGCCACCTCGCGCCCGGCACGAAGATGCAGATGACGCTGACCATCGGCAAGGGCCGCGGCTACGTACCCGCCGAGGAGAATACTCCCGCCGAGTGCGAGTTCGGAACGCTTCCGATCGACTCGATCTTCACCCCGATCAAGAACGTGAAGTATTCCATCGAAAACTATCGTGTCGAGCAGAAGACCGACTACGAGAAATTGAATTTGGAAATTACTACCGACGGGTCGATTCACCCCAAAGAGGCTCTGAAAGAGGCCGCGAAGATTCTCATCCAGCACTTCATGCTCTTCTCCGACGAGAAGATCACCGTCAACATGGAAGACACGAACGGTGCCGAGGAATTCGATGAGGATGTACTCCACATGCGTCAGCTGCTGAAGACGAAGCTCTCGGATCAGGACCTTTCGGTCCGCGCCCTGAACTGCCTGAAGGCCGCCGATGTCGATACGGTGGGGGACCTCGTGAAGCTGAACCGCAACGACCTGCTGAAGTTCCGCAACTTCGGCAAGAAGTCGCTGACGGAGCTGGACGAGTTGCTGACCTCGCTCAACCTGAAGTTCGGTATGGACGTATCAATCTACAAACTTGACAAAGATTAATTATGAGACACAATAAGAATTTCAACCACCTTGGCCGCCAGGCAGGACACCGTAAAGCGTTGATGTCGAATATGGCTTCGTCGCTCATCCTGCACAAGCGTATCGAGACCACCGTTGCCAAAGCCAAGGCCGTTCGCCAGTTCATCGAACCGCTGGTGACCAAGTCGAAGGACGACACGACGCACTCGCGCCGTATCGTTTTCTCGTACCTCAAGCAGAAAGAGGCCGTAACCGAGTTGTTCCGCACCATCGCGCCGAAGATCGCCGATCGTCCGGGCGGTTACACCCGCATCCTGAAGACCGGTTTCCGTCTGGGCGACGCTGCCGACATGTGCATCATCGAGTTCGTCGATTTCAACGATGCTTACACGCTGGGCATCGCTCCCGCAGCCGCAGCCGAGGCTAAACCCAAGACGCGTCGTTCGCGCAAACCCGCAGCGAAGAAGACCGATGCCGTCGAGGAGGCTACCGTTGTCGAGGGCGAAGCCAAGAAAGCCGCACCCAAGAAGGCCGCAGCTCCGAAGGCTGCGAAACCGGCCGCTCCCAAAGCTGCCAAGGTTGCCGCTCCGAAGGTTGCTAAGAAGACCAACGTGGGCAAGAAAATGTAGTTTTCCGTTTAATCGGAAAACGATCGGAAAATCCGGATACCCCGATGGGTGTCCGGATTTTTGTCGTTTGTGCGGGTGAATCTGTCGTTTATGCGAAGGATTTGTCGTTTGTGTGAAAGGATTTGTCGTTCGGCGGAAAGATTCGTTGTCGTGCGGGAGGAGTGCGGCGGATGGTTTGTCCGTTACTCCTGCCGGCGGGCGGAAACTTTGCCGGTTCGGAGACATTCTCTTGTCCCTTGTCCGTCCGTCGTCCGGCTGCCGGGGCCTATTGGCGGTTCAGCCTATGGGTGAAGGCCGGATAGACGAGGCCCGTGTAATTCGCTTTGGCGGATTCGATCGTGGCCGTCGTACCGTCGTAGGTGTCCGTGAAGGAGACTTCGTAGAGGAAACAGCCGCGGTAACGGTTGTTTTTCAGCAGTTCGTAATAGAACTCTCCCCAGTCGATCAGTCCTCCGTCGTAAGGCTGCAGGTGCTTGTCCAGCGTGCCGGATTGCCCTTCGGCGCCGCGATTCTGCTGGATGTGCAGCGTGCCGAGGCGTGTGCCGAGCTTTCGGAGTATGGCGACGGCGTCGCCGTTTCTGGTCGGATTGATATACGACCCGTTCAGCGGAATCAGGGCGTGGCCCGTATCGAGGCAGACGCGCACCTGCTCCAGCCCCTCGCCGCTGAGCAGGGCGAGCATCGTTTCGGCATCGTAGGCGACGCTTCGGGGACAGTTTTCCACGCAGAGAATCGTGTGCAGGCCGTACGTCGAATTGCAGGACGCGATGTGGGTCTGTAATTCCCTGAGCGATTTCCGGCTCTGGACCTTGCGTGCCGCGAAGTCGCTTCCGGTGGTGAGTATCGTGCCGGTGGAGGGGTGAATTACGAAATGCTTGGGTGACATGTGTTTCATGGCGCTGGTTATCACTGCTTTGAGTTTCGCTACGGCCGTGGTGCGGGCCGTTTCGTCGGTTGCCGAGATGTCGTATGTCCGGTAGGGCAGATGGACGCCCCACAGGTTTGCGGCGGCGGAGCCGATTGCCGCTCCCGCCTCGGAAAACAGTGCGTCGAGTTTCGCGTCGGTCATTCCTTCGGCGAAGACGGTGGCGTCCTGTGCCATGATGTCGATGCACATGCCGGCCGCTGCGGCGCGTTTGCAGTTGGTCGTGTTGACCTGTTTGAGTGTAATCAGTTTGCCCGGTTTGAGCTGCAGCCGGGAGATGTCGTCGTTCGGGGCGCCCAACGCCGTCATCGGTTCGACGACGGTGATTTTGCCGTCGCCCGTTTCCGGACCCTTGTCGTCGGAGCCTCCGCAGTTGCAGAGGAGCGCGGCGGCCAGCAGCGGAAGTATCCGCGTTTTTTTCATTTTGCAGGAGGTTGATTGTAAACGATCGGCGGGCGGGGGATTGTCCCTCCGCCCGCCGGATCGTGTGAAAGTGTTCGTTTAGTTTTTCCTGACAACGATGTTGTCCAGACAGATACGGCCGTTGGCGCTGGTAGATCCTGCACCTGTCGTATCCCAGCATATCTGGGTTTCCGCCGTCGCGCCTTCGATGGTTATCGAGAAATTGGACCATTTCTTCAAGGCCTCGTTTCCGTGTTTGGGGCAGTGCGCCGATGTGATATTGATCGACTTGCCGCCGCTTTCCGGAGCGATCGACGCGGCCGAACCGCTGCCTTCGACGACCACTTGTGCCGAAGCGATTGTTCCGGCATTCAGTACTTTGACGGGAATGTCGTGTTCCGATGCAAACCGGACGGCGTCGAATGTGACGGTGACGGTCGATGCCGCGGTCAGTTTTGACAGTTTGGGCGTGGTCAGCACTCCGTAATACATATTCGAACCCGAAGCCGAATTGGAGAGACGGACATATCCCGGAAACTCATAACAGTATTTGATGCCCCAATCCGTCAGTCCCCGGTTTGCGAGATAGGCCGGTGCCGCATCCTTGTCGGAACTGATGTTTATGCCGAACGTCGTGTAACTTGCAGTAGCCGTGGCAGGTTCGGTGCCGTTGATGGCCGCAGGACTCGTGGATGCCAGTTTTCTGCCGCTGCTTGCCACTTTCCCCGTCTGGATCCAGTCGCCTCCGTATACCATCAGATCGAAATACTGTTCCAGAACGATCGACGGATCTTCGTTCTCGACGAGTTTCAGACGATAGCGCGGAGTCTTGTCGGCGTTGGTGCAGTCGATCTCGACGTCTATTTTGCAGGTCGATCCCGAAACATTGACCCAGAATTTATTTATATCAGCATCTTCGGTCTTGGCCGTCATTTGTCCGAGACTTTCCCGCACGTAGTATACGGCTGCCGGGTAGGTGTAGAACGGGACGGTCGCATAAACGCTGTTTACGGTTCCGATGCCGCCGTTGCCGCTGTAAGCGGTGAACCCGTAAGGCGTGTTCTCAATCAGGATGGTGATGTCGTCCGAGGCCTTGCAGGTGATCGCAGCGGTATAGATGCCGGATTCCGACTCTTTGAGTTCGTACAGGCTTCCGTCGGAAGTCCTTGCCCATACGCCCTCCGAAGTGTCGATCAGCTGGAACGGAAGCGTAAGCTCCTCCGAATCCTCCGAATCGGGCAGTTGGCCCTTGGCGTATATGGTAAAGGTGTTTTTCGCTTCCGGATCGAATCCGCTCTTGGTGATTTTCAATACGTCGGCTCCGACTTCGGTCCATTGCGTCTCGTCGTTGAATTTGTAGGCATAGCCGATGGCGCCTTTGACGGCTTGCCATGTGACGACGACCTCGTCTGCGGCTTCGCCTCTGGTGCATGACGGCGCCGGAGTCGGAAGCGTCGGGTCGATGTCGAAATCGATGGTCCGTTCGGCCGAGTCGGTCGTGTGTCCCTGATTGCCGACGGCATAGATGCGGAACGTATGCGAACCGCGCGAAAGTCGGGTCAGTTTCAGTGTCGTAGTCGCAGCGTCGACGGTCGTGTATTCGGTGGAGTTGTCCAAAGCATAGGCATAGCCTTCCGCTTTTGTGACGGCATCCCATTTGAAAGAGGCGGTCGCCAACTCGGTCGTAACCGCAAGTTTTTTGGGGCTGACCAGTTCGATGCTCATGATTTCGTCGTCCGACGATTCGCACGAACTCAGGCCGAGCGCCAGAAGCAGGCAGGGGAATAATAATAACTTTTTCATATAGGTTCGGTTCTTAGTCTGTTTTTAATAATCCAGATGATATATGCCGGGATGCGAATCGGGGTCGGTGAAGACCGTCTGTTCGTATTTGTTGCCGAAGCGGTCGATCGCCTCGACCTTTACGTCCGCAGCGGGATTCGTCAGCGTGTAATAGAACATGTGATCCGTGGACTTGTTGTAGCTGCTGCTGTTGTTCAGGATGCCGATGTGGTAGGCCACCGTCCATGCGTCCTTGTCCGAATACTGGGTCATGGTGCCGGTTTTCGCGCCGTTTTCATAGACATTGACGGTCCAAGCGGGGTCCCAGTTCCAGATGTTCGCGACGATCTGGCCGGCGTTTTTCTTCGAGAAGTAGTACGAAGCGTCGCCGCCGCCGGTGAATTTGTCGGAACCGCGGTAGAGCCGGATCTGGAACTCTTCGTCGTGCTGCACCGATTTGTAGGTCCACTCCTTCATCGCGGCCCCGTCGATGCGGTAGATGCCGAAGCCGATGGGCGTGCCTTCGGTGCAGACGGTCGAGCGCCACCATGCGCCGCAGGAGGTGCCCGTGATGTGCTCGAAGATCTCCTTGCCGTTCTTGGTGTGGATGTGGTTGATGTTCGAGTGGGTGTGGGCCGACATGATCGTTGCGTATTTGTACTGCGAGAGCAGCTCCAGCACTTCGTCGTAGTTGGCGTAATTGCTGTTGCGGAAGGGAATGTGAACGCACAGGATCACCATTTTATCCTTCGGAACATAGCTCAGGTCCTGCTTCAGCCATTCGTATTGCTCGGCGCTGAAACCGCCGGTGTAACCCGCGCTCTCCTGACATTCGTGGATGATGTTGTCCATCGATACGATATGCACGTCGCCGCGATTGAACGAATAGTCCACCGGACCGAAGAAGCTTTCGTATTTCGCGCGGGCCTCCTTCTCGTTGGCCGTCGGGAATTCGTGGTCGTGGTTGCCGATGGTCGAGAATACGGGGATTCCCGTCTGTTCGGGCTGCAGGGCCACCACCATGTTGCTGTAGAGCGCCCATTTGTTGTTCACCAAGTCGCCGAGGTGGATGGCGTAGCACGGAATGTCGGCCGAGGCGGAATACTCCCGGATGTCCTTGGCCGCTTCGCGCTTGAACCGGACGGCGTGCGCCGCCTCGTTGATCTGGGGGTCGCCGATGCAGATCAGGTCGAACCGGGTTTCGGGAGCGTCCAGCGCCGTCAGCGTGAAGTCGTAGCGGGCGGTTTCCGGTTTGAGTTTGGTGAAGAACTTGGGCAGTTTGTAGGTCTTGTGCATGTTGACCTTGTAGCCCGAAGGCAGGGAGTAGAAGACGAAGCCCGATTCCGCGTTGCGGGTCAGCACATACTGGCCCTCGGCGTCGGTCTGCGTGCAGGTGAAGCCGTCGCTGACGACAACCCCCGGAACGGGGTTGCCGTTTGCGCCCGTGACATATCCGTAGGTGTCGCCGCCGTCGGGAACGATCTCTCCGCCGTTTCCGCCGTTATTGTCATTGCCGTCGCTGTCCGAGCAGGCCGCGAAAACCGCGATCGAGCAGAAGAGAAGCAGCAGTCTGTATAGCCGTTGTATCATAGTGTGTTTGTTTTTATTGTTATTCCTCGATTGAATGGCCGGCATAACCGGGGTTCTGGGTTATCAGCGGATTGGCGATGCGCTCGTCCTCCGGAATGGGCCACAGGGCGTCTTTCATCGGGTCGTAGGACATCGTGATGAATCTGCGCAGGTTCATATCCTTGCCGTCGAACGTCTGGCCATTGTAAGTTACGTGCCAGTCGGAGTCGATCGTCGGTACGGCGTTCGATACCGAACCGTCGAGAGCCGGTGCGTAGAGCGTTCCGGAGATGACCGATTCGGCCATATCCCAGCGGCGGATGTCGAACCAGCGGAAACCCTCATTGCAGAGTTCGACCATACGCTCGTAGCGCAGTGCCGAACGCAGGCCGTCGCGGCTGAGGTTTTCACTGAGACCGGGCATGTGTGCGCGGCTGCGGATCGTTTCGATGTCGGCTTTGGCGACGCTGAGGTCGCCGCCGTTCCACTCGATGTTGGCTTCGGCGCGGATCAGATAGAGCTCGGCCAGACGCATCAGCGGATAGCTCAGCACGCATACCGAGCTGGTGCCGAATGCATTGTTGTATTTGTACTCCTGAATGTCGAGGTATTTGCGCCACAAGTAACCGCACGGGCCTTTCGAACCGTTGGCGCCGTATTCCGATTTGCTGCCGTAGGCTTCCGAGTTTGCGACGTCTACGCCTTCTTCTTTGTCATTGTAGTTCTTGATGGTCTGGGCGGAAGGATTGGTCTCGAACTGCATGCCCAGTACGCGGGAACCCGGACGTACGCAGAAGAGATCGAGACGCGGGTCGCGGTTCTTCCACGGATTCTGGTAATCGAACAGGGGCGATTCCACGATCGACTTGCCGTCCGTGCACTGGATGGCGTCGAGGAAAGCCTGCGTCGGGCTGAAGTAGGAGCAGCCGCCTGCGATACGCGGCGCCGCATAATAGCCGGCATTGTGCTGGTTGCTGGAGATCGCCGTATTGTACTGCAAGGCCCAAATCCATTCGTCGCTGTTCTTGTGACCGTTGATGCCGAACAGATTGGAAGGAGTGGGTTCGCCCTTCGTGTGGTCTTCGCCGCAGTAGCGGATGTCGTATGCCTGAAGGGAATATCCGCCCTCTTCGGCCAGTTTCAGCGCTTTGTCGGCATAATAGGCCGCCTCTTCGTAATATTTCCAGTTCAGACAGATGCGGGCTTTGAGTCCATAGGCGCCTGCGCGTCCCAGACGTGCCGATCCGTAGCTGTTCTTGTTGTGGCGGATCGGCAGAAAGTCGAGCATTTCGTCCGCAAGATCTTCGTTGAGAATCCGTGAAATCACCTCTTCTTTCGGCGTGCGCGTGTAGGTGTCGCCCAATTTCAGGGTGTGGTCGATGTAGGGGATGTCGCCGTAAAGCTGGCAGCCCCAGTCGTAGAGGAAGGAGCGGACGAGCAGCAGCTCGGCTTTATACATATTGTACTCCTGCTCGCTCATCAGCTCGCGGACGTTGTCGATGCCGTCCAGTACGAGATTGGCGCGGGCTGCGGTTTTGTAGATTTGGGTGTAGACCTTAGTCACCCATGCGTTCGAAGGCGGGAGTTTCGACTGCTGCTGGTAGTTGTAGTTGGCGGCGTTGATACGCGATGCGCCGATGTCGGAAGCATTGTCCTGAATGCCGGGGAACGGCGTCGAGGATGCGTCGATCAGGGTAAGGCCCTTGTAGGTCGCGAAGACGCCCGCTTCCACCTCCGATTTCGTAGCCGGGAACGTGGACGCATTCGGACCGTTGAGATATGCTTTGTCGAGCGAGCAGCCCGTGATGAAGAGACTGCAGAGCGCTATGCCGGTGATTATTTTGTTTTTCATGGTTGTAATGCGTTAAAATTTGAGTTCGAGTCCGACCGTAACGATCTTTACCTGCGGATAGTTGTTCGCCGAGCCGAGTTTCACGACGTCGAAGTCGCCGCTCGAATCGCCTCCGTAACCCACCTCAGGGTCGTAGCCGTCCCAGAAGTTGGTGACCGTGAAGAGGTTCTGTGCATTGACGTAAAGATAGGCCGAATTGAGACCGATCCTGTGCATCCACGACTTGGGCAGTTCGTAGCCCAGCTGGATGTTCTTCAGGCGGAGGTAAGCGGCGCTTTTCATCCAGAACGACGAGTCGTACCAGTTGTTTTTGTTCGCACTCGTCAGACGCGGAGTCTTGCCGTTGGGATTCTCTGCGCTCGCCCAGTCGAGGTGCTCCTTGCGGAACGTACCGCCTTGGTTGCTGGGCATTACATAATAGGTGTTCAGATAACCGTCCGTTTTGCCGACGCCTTGGAACAGCAGACCCAGACGCAGCCCTTTCCAGCCGAAGTTCAGGTTCAGGCTGTAGGTGTAGCGGGGGATCGTGCTGCCGACGATGTCTTTGTCGTTCTCGTCGATCGAGTTGTTGCCGTCGATGTCGGCATAGCGGATGTCGCCGATCTGGACGGTTTCCTTGAACTGCGGACAGTTGGCGTTGACCCAGTCGGCCTCCTCCTGCGTGCGGATGATGCCGAGGCTTTTCAGCGCATAGATGCTGCCGATGGAATAACCCTCCTGATTGCGCAGCACGCCGCTGGTCGAGGTCTTGCCGCGCATGTCGAGGATTTCGTTCTTGACGTCGGACAGGTTGGCCTGCACGCCGAACGAGAAGTCGCGCCACTGGTTGTTGTAACCTACGCTTACCTCCCAGCCTGTGTTGCGGACCTTACCCGCATTCTGGTAGGGAGCGTTGAGACCGATGCCGAGGGGCATGTCGAGTTTCATCAGAATGTCCTTGGTCTCCTTGCGGTACCAGTCGGCCGTGATGTTGAGCTTGTTGAAAAGCGAGAAATCCACGCCGACGTCGAGCATCGTGGTGGTTTCCCATTTAATGTCGGGGTTGGCCAGCGTGTTGAGGGTGACGAGCGAGTAGATATTGTCGTTCATCGAGATTTGTCCCATCGCGAGGTTCTGCGTGGTGGGATAGTAGCTGGCTGCGTCGCCGCCGGCAAGGTTCTGGTTGCCGAGCGTACCGTACGATGCGCGGAGTTTCAATCCGTCGATTATGTGTTTGACATCCTGCATGAACGGCTCCTCGGAGATACGCCATGCACCCGATACCGAGGGGAAGTAACCCCAGCGGTTCGATTTGTTGAAGCGCGACGATCCGTCGATACGCAGGTTGGCCTCCAGCAGGTAGCGCTCCTTGTAGTTGTAGTTCAGACGGCCGAAGTAGGACTGTATGGCCCACTCGTAACGGCGGCCGGAGTTGTCCATGTTGTCGATTTCGCCTACGTCGATCTGGTCGTAGTTGTAATTGAAGACTTGACGGTAGGCCATCAGGTATTTATAGTCGTACGTGTTGCGCTCGGCGCCGAGAATCAGTTTCAGGTCGTGGCCGCTGAAGTTGTGCTTGAGCGTTGCCAGAAAGTTGTAGTTGCCGTAGAAAGCGCGCGAACCCGATTCGGTGAGGGTGGCATAGGACGCGGAGGTCAGCGTGGAGGTGCCTTTGTAGTCCTGATAGGTCGTAACGGGCTTCTTCCAGTTGTGGCGGTTGGTGGTCGTGTAGCGCGGCGCCAGCATGCCCTGCAGGGAGAGCCATTTTGCAGGCTCGTAGGTCAGCGTGATGGCTCCCGAAAGCCGTATGGTGTTGGTGTTGTTGCTGCCGCCGTAAAGCATCAGGGCTACGGGGTTCATGCCCTGCATTCCCAGACCGTTGTAAAGACCGGTCGAAAATTGGTTGGGAATGTCGGCCGGACGGGTGTTCATGTAGTTGAAGATCGTGCTCTGATAGGGCGAGGCCTTGCGGTCGTCGTTCGAGAACGAAAGGTCGAGTTTCATCGACAGTTTGTCGTTGAACTTGACGTCGGCGTTGTTGCGGAACGTGTAACGCTGGAAGTCCGCATTTTTGATGATGCCTTCCTGATCCACGTATCCCAGCGTGGTGAGCATGCGTACGCGCTCGCTGCCCACGCTGAGCGAAACATTGTGGCTGTGGGTGAAGCCCGAACCGGTCAGCACGGCGTCCTGCCAGTCCGTATTGGGATAAAGATCCGGGTCCTTGCCCCAGTTTTTGCGGTATAGCGCCATATCCTCGTCGTTGTAATCGGGAATGGGGGTGCTGCCCGGCTTTTCGCCGTTGAGGTCCACGCCGTCGTTGAGGTACATGGCGCGTGTCAGCTCGCGGAATTCGAGCGCATTGACCATGTCGGGCAGGTCGGTCGGCGACTGCCAGCCCACATAGCCCTTGTAGGTGATGGAGAACCGCTCCTTCGAACCGCGCTTGGTGGTTACGAGGATCACGCCGTTGGCGGCGCGCGAACCGTAGATGGAGGAGGACGCGGCGTCCTTGAGGATGGAGATGGATTCGATCAGGTTGGGATCGACGCTGTCCAGACTGCCTTCGATGCCGTCGATGAGCACCAGCGGCGAGGTCGAGCTGCCGCCGAAGGAGTTGATGCCGCGGATGCGGATCGCGCCGCCGTCATCGCCCGGTGCGCCCGACTGCGTGGTGACGGTGACGCCCGGAGCCATGCCCTGCAGGGCGGCCGAGGTCGAGACGATCGGGCGTTTGTCGAACGCCTTCGAGTCGATGGTGGCCACCGAACCCGTCACGTTCACCTTTTTCTGGGTGCCGTAGCCCACGACGATGACTTCGTCGATCTGCGCATTGTCGCTTTCGAGCCGGATGTCGTAATCGGTCTTGGTGGTTACTTCGACCGAAGTCTCCTTGTAGCCGATGTAGGAGACGGAGAGCCGCTGGCCGGGAGCCGCCGCAATGGCGAACTTACCGTTTGCATCGGTCGTGGTACCCCCCCCCGGCTGAGTGCCTGTAATGACGATCACGGTAGCTCCTACGAGAGGCATGCCGTCCGCGTCGGTGACTGTTCCGCGGACTGTCGTCTGGGCGTGCACGGCCACACTCAGGCAGCATGCGATGACCGCTGCCAACAGTTTTGTTAAGGTGCGTAGCTGTTTTTTCATAGTTGGTGAAATTAGTAAAATTTTAAGGTCTTTGGTCTTGGGATAAAACACCACGGGGCAGACGCGATGCGCCTGTCCGTCGGAAGGAATCCGGGTTATTGGCCCGAAAAGGCCGGAAATTCAGGGTTCATAATGCGATGTCGTTTGTCTTGGTTGTGTGTGCGGGTGTTTTCTCTTTGTTGTCTGAATTATGGGTGTAGTTTCTTTTTGTTGTTGTAAGGTATTCTTTAGGCGAAAGGCGCGCTCGAAAGAAAATGCGCGTCGGATTATGCGGAAATTCCGAGTCCGATACTTATTCGGGGCGATTTCCGTTTGTTGTATAAAATATAGGTATAAGGCCGGCGCATTGAAAAAGGGTTGTCGGAGGTTTTCGCCGCATGAGCTTCGGAGAAACCGCCCGGATTACAGCGAAATGCCCGGTCCGCCGGATATGCCGTCCGGAAAACGGAACGTCCGTTTGCCCGGCAGGCAGAGGATGAGGTCATCGCTGTAAAGTTAGTCATTATTTGCTTTTATTTGTTTTTCTTATCTTTTTCAGGGGTGAATTTATATTTATTTTTTTGTATTTGCAAAATTTATTGCCGAAAATTTTCTTTTTGTAGCAATATTTTAATATATTCGCAAAGTCAAATAAAGGGTTTTGCTCTCTTTTACCTTTCGTTTACCGGACGATTTGCACTGAAAACAAGCTATAATGGAACACCTGTACGTTATTGGAATAGACTACGGCACCGACTCGGTGCGGGCGTTGCTGGCCGACGCCGAATCCGGCGAAGAGATTGCCGTCGCCGTCTGCAATTACTCCCGCTGGGGCCGGGGGTTGTACTGCGATACCGCGAAGTCGCAGTTTCGCCAGCACCCGCTGGATTATCTGGAGGGGCTGGAGCAGGTGCTGCGGCAGGTCATTGCGCAGTGTCCTGCGCCGGAGGCGATACGCGCCATCGCCGTGGATACGACCGCCAGCACGCCGTGTCTGGTCGATCGCACCTGCACGCCGCTGTCGCTGACGGCGGGTTATGAGGAGAATCCCGATGCGATGTTCGTTTTGTGGAAGGACCACACGGCGCAGCGGGAGTCGGAGGAGATCACCGCCCTCTGCGCCCGCGGCGAAATCAATTACGCCCGCCGTTCGGGCAACCACTATTCGTCGGAGTGTTTCTGGTCGAAGGTCCTGCACCTGCTGCGGGGTTCCGAACGGCTGCGCCGCGATGCGTGGGCCGTCGTCGAGCTGTGCGACTGGATTCCGGCCGTGCTGACCGGCTGCCGCGCTATGGAGGATTTGCGGTCGGGGCTTTGCGCCGCCGGGTCGAAGGTGATGTGGGCCGAAGAGTGGGGCGGCTATCCGCCCGAAGAGTTCTTCGCCGGACTCGACCCCGTCCTGCTGCCTATCCTGCGGCGCCTGCCCGTCAGGACGTACGGCTGCGACACTCCTGCAGGTACGCTCAGCCCCGAATGGGCGGCGAAACTGGGGCTGTCGGAGCAGGTGGTCATCGGAGTGGGGAATGTCGATTGCCATTCGGGCGCCGTCGGCGCGGGCATCTGTCACGGGACCGTGGTGCTGAATCTGGGCACGTCGGCCTGCTACATGGCCGTCATGCCGCCCGAAAAGATGGGCGACCGGATGGTCGAAGGCATTTTCGGTCAGGTGGACGGCTCGATACTTCCCGGCATGGTCGGATTCGAAGCGGGCATGTCGGCCTTCGGCGACGTGTACGCGTGGTTCAAGCGCCTGCTCTGCTGGCCGTTGCGCGAAGTGCTGCTGCCGGCCGATCCTGAGAACGAGACGCTCCGCGCACTGGCCGCGCAGACCGAAGAGCGGTTGCTGGCCAAACTGGCCGAAGCCGCCGCGCAGCTGCCCCTGCGGGCCGATGCGCCGCTGGCGACCGATTATCTGAACGGCCGCCGTTCGCCCTATCCCTGCAACCGGCTGACCGGTTCGGTCGTGGGGCTGAACCTCTCGGCGACCGCACCGGAGCTTTATTACGCCTTTGCCGAGGCGACGGTTTTCGCGACGAAGGCCATACTCGACCATCTGGCGGAGAACGGCGTGGAGATCGGACGGCTGGTGGGCATCGGCGGCATTTCGCAGAAATCCCCCTTTGTCATGCAGCTGCTCGCCGATGTGACGGGCATGGCGATCGAAGTCTCCGGCAGCGCGCACTCCTGCGCGCTCGGCGCCGTGGTCCATGCGGCCGCCGCCGCGGGACTCTATCCGTCGGTCGGTGCGGCGCAGCGGGCGCTCTGTCCGTCCGTCGCCCGTGTTTACACGCCCGACGCCGCGAAGTCCGGCATATTGGCGCTCCGCTATGAGCGTTACCGCGCCTTGGGCGCTTTCACCGAGAACCTTTTTATAAACCGATAAGACAAAAGAAACCCGAATGAATTTACTTCAAAACCCGAACAAGCGTCGTTGGTATATTGTGGCGACGATTTTCGTCGCAATCATCTGCAACTACCTCGACCGCCAGCTGCTGTCGATCCTCAAACCCGAAATCCTGACCCATTTCGGCATCGAAGACCTCCAGTACGCGTGGATCGTCAACGTATTCCTGATCTGTTACGCCATCATGTATCCCATATCGGGCATTCTGGTGGACCGCTTCGGGTCGAAGAAGGTGATGCTGGGTGGTATCGTCGCATGGTCGTTGGCCTGCATCGGCGGCGGCCTTTCGACCAACGTCGTCGAATTCACCATCTGCCGCGGCATCCTCGGACTGGCCGAGCCGACGATCTTCGCCGGACAGATCGTGGCCGTCACGCTCTGGTTCGAGAAACGCCACCGCGCCACGGCCAACAGTCTCTGTACGGCGGGCGGTTCGCTGGGAACGGTCATCGCGCCGCTGGTCATCGCGTGGATGGCCCGGTTCCTGCCGTGGCACGACGTCTTCATCGTGGCCGGTCTGGTAGGTCTGGTGATCGCCGTGGCATGGGCGTTGATCTATAAGAATCCGCCGCAGGAGGTGCTGGCCGTCACGATGGCCCCCGACAAGGACGAAGTCGCGCGGAACAACGGCGAACAGCAGCGGGCCTTCACGTGGGGCGAGCTGTGGACGACGCGCTCGCTCTGGGGCGTGCTGCTGATCCGTCTGATCAGCGACCCCGTCTGGTATTTCTGCTGCTTCTGGCTGCCGGGATACCTGCGCAGCATGGGCGAAGCGCAGGGGCTCTCGCAGCAGGCTACGCTCGACATGATTCAGTATATCGGCGGACTGCCGTTCCTGTTCGGCGCCGTCGGCGGCATCCTCACCTCGGTCTGGTCCGACTGGCTCGTGCGCCGCGGCATGCCGGCGCTGAAGGCCCGCAAGACGATGATGATCCTCATGGCCTTCGTGGCGCCGCTGTGCATCCTCACGCCCTATGTGAGCGAGTGGCAGGCCGTGTCGTTCGATGCGCGCATCGGACTTGTGGTGGCGATCTTCAGCCTGATCGCGATCATGTGCCTGAGCTGGCTCTACACGATCTGCGTGGTCATCGCCGAGGCATTCCCCGTGAAGAACGTCGCCAGCGTGGTCGGCATCACGGCCGGCGCGGGAGCCGTGGGCGGCGCGGTGTTCAACATTTTCATCGGTTCGCTGCTGGCGACGATGGGCAACGTGCTGTTCGCCGTCATGGGCGTGATGCACCTCGTAACGGCCGTTATCCTGTGGCGCATGGTACGCCACGAAACTCCGAAAACCGTAAAATAAACCTAAAACATTGCAAATATGGCAAATCAGAAAACAACGATTACGGAACCCCAGCGGGAGATTCCGGTTCGCGCCGAGGTGGACGTGCTCGTCGTGGGCGGCGGCCCTGCGGGCATCATGGCCGCACGTGCGGCGGCAGGCAAGGGCCTGCGCGTCATGCTGATCGAAAGCCGCGGCTATCTGGGCGGCAACCTGACCATCGGTCTGCCGATTCTGGGCTACCTCGGACGCAAGGGCAACCAGATTATCAAAGGACTGCCCCAGCTCTTCATCGACCGCCTGCGTGCGCGGGGCGCCGCCGGCGAACACCGTCCCTGCAAGCTCCATGTGAGCCTGACGATCATCGACCCCGAAGAGGCGAAGACCGTGGCGCTGGAGATGCTGCAGGAGGTCGGCGTCGAAGTGCTGTTGTACGTATTCTGCGCCGACGTCGTTAAAAACGGCGATGCCGTCGAAGGCGTCGTCATCGAGAGCAAGGCGGGACGCGAGGCGATCCTCGCCAAGACGGTCATCGACTGTACGGGCGACGGCGACGTGGCCTGCCGTGCGGGCGTCGAGTGCCGCAAGGGCGATGCCGACGGCGGCATGCAGCCTCCGACGCTGATGTTCTGCATGAAGGGCGTCGATGTGCAGAAGTTGCGCGATGCGCTGGTCAGCCAGCCCGATGTCTTCGACATGGACACCATGCCCGCCGAGCAGTTCCGGACCGGAAAATTCATCACCGTCGGCCTGCGCAACCAGATCCGCAAGGCCGAAGAGGCGGGGTATAAGATTCCCGTGGCGCGTACGATCCTCATTACCGGCATCAAGGACGACGAAATCTGGGTGAACATGTCGCGCGTGAGCGGCGTCGATTCGACCAAGCCGGAAAGCTATACGCACGGCGAGGTGGAGGGCCGCAAGCAGATTTACGAGCTGGAACGCTACCTGAAGAACTTCGTTCCCGGCTTCGAGAACGCATGGCGCGAGAAGGTGGCTCCCTTCATGGGCATCCGCGAAAGCCGCGTGATCGTCGGAAAATACATCCTGACGGCCGAAGATATCCTCGCCTGCCGCCGCTTCGACGACGCGGTCGCCGTGGCCAGCTATCCGGTGGATATCCACCACGCCACGGGCGGCGACTGCACGCTCCATTGGTGCGAGGACTGCTACGACATTCCCTACCGTTCGCTCGTGCCCGCCGCGGTCGAGAACCTGCTGGTTGCGGGCCGCTGCTCGTCGATGAACCACGAAGCGATGGCTTCGACGCGCGTGATGTCCACCTGCATGGCGCTGGGCGAAGCCGCCGGACGTGCGGCGCGCATCGCGCTCGAAGAGGGCGTACGCCCCTCGACGGTCGATGTGGAGAAGGTGCGGGAAGAACTGCGCCAGACCGGTGCATACCTTCGTTGATACGGTTTTTTGGTTAGATAATGTTTAAACCGGGTAAGCCTGCGGCGGGCCGGATTTTTGCCCGCTGCAGCGCTTGCTTTTAAGACTTGAACCGATGAAGAAGAGCTTTATGCTTTGTCTGGCAGGCTGCTTTGCGGCCTGCGTTACGGCGGTCTCCGCAACTGCGGCGCGTCCGGCGTCCGGGCAGCCGGTGACCCGCGTCATGACCTGCAACGTCCGCATCACGGGACTGCCCGAAGACGAGACCGCTGGCCGCCGCTGGGAGGACCGCCGCGAGGTCTGCCTGAAGGCGATCCGCATGTACAGACCCGATGTGATCTGCATGCAGGAGGTGATTTACGATTCGTATAACTATTTCAAGGAGAAATTCTCGGATTATGTCGCTTACGGATTCGCAGGTCCGGAGATGGATCCCTATACCGAAGGTTATCACTTTATCGGCAAGAACGTGATTTTCTTCAGCAAAAAGCGCTACGAGTTCGTCTCGTCGGGCTGCTACTGGCTGTCGGAAACCCCGCTTGCCGCGGGCAGCTGTTCGTGGAACACGATGCGCGCCCGCCACTGCAACTGGGTGCGCCTGCGCGACCGGAAGAGCGGCGCGGAGTTCCGCGTGCTGGACATCCACCTCGACCACAAGTCGGACGATGCGCGGCGCGAGCAGATGAAGATGATCGTCGGGGAGTGCGCGCAGTATGCCGACGGCTTCCCGCAGATCATCTGCGGCGATTTCAATTCGGGAATCGAGAATGCACCCGTCGCGTGCCTGCGTGACGCCGGGTGGCAGGAGGCGTACGAGGCCGTACATGGTCCCGGCGAAGCCGGCTTTACCTACCACGGGTTCAAAGGCCCGGATTACAGGAAAAAGAACGCGCGCCGCATCGACTTTATCTTCGTGCGCGGCAACCTGCAACCCGTTGCGGCGGAGATTCTCCGCGACAAGGTCGATGGTCTGTACCCCAGCGACCACTACTTTCTGATGTCCGATTTTATCATTCAGTAACCGAACGAAAAACAGATGAGATTTACAAAACTATTCGCGGCCGTTCTCTGCTCCCTCGCGGCGCTGGCCGCTTCGGGACAGAACCTCCGGGACGAAATAGCTGCAAATCCCCGCAAGTCCGGCGGCGTATATTATGTCTACACCTACGACAATCCCGTGCTGACGCCTGCGCCGAAGGGTTATAAGCCGTTTTATATCAGTCACTACGGCCGGCACGGTTCGCGCTGGCTGCTGCACGACAGCGAATACGACGAGGTGATGGCCGTTTTCCGGGCCGCCGACGCCGCGAATGCGTTTACCGAGCGGGGACGCGAGGTCTACGGCCGGGTGAAGCGCGTCTACGACGACGGCATCAACCGGGGCGGCGATCTTTCGCCCCTCGGCGCCGAGCAGCACCGGGAGATCGCCGGGCGCATGTACCGCAATTTCCCCGAAGTATTCCGCTCCGGCGCGGTCGTCGATGCGCAGGCGACCCTCGTGGTGCGGTGCGTGCTGAGCATGGCGGCTTTCTGCGAGCGGCTCAAGGAGCTTAATCCCCGTCTGGAGGTGTCGCGCACGGCGGGCCGCAGGACGACGCGCTACCTCAATTTCTACAGCAAGCCGACCAATCCGACGCTCAGCCGGGAGTACCTCGACTTCATCGACAAGGGCGGTTGGCAGGAGGAGTACGAGCGGATCGGGGATCGGTTCGTGCGTCCCGGCCGGCTGATGTCGGAGCTGTTCGCCGACGGGGAGTTCGTGCGGACGATCGACGCGCAGAAGCTGATGAAGGGCCTTTTCTATTTCGCCGCCGACATGCAGAACGTCGGTCTGGGGATTTCGTTTTACGACCTCTTTACCACCGACGAGCTTTACGGGCTGAACGTGTACGACAACTATAAGTATTACGTGATCCGCGGCCCTTCGCCGCTCAACAGGCGTTTTCCGCAGTATTATGCCAAGGCGCTGCTGGAGGATTTCCTCACGCGCGCCGACCGGGCCGTGGAGGGCGGCGCGGTTTCGGCCGACCTGCGGTTCGGCCACGACGGCAACCTGATGACGTTCGTGTCGCTGCTGCAGTTCGAGGGGTGCGACGTCGTGGAGAGCGATCCCGAAAAGATCGCCCAAGCGTGGCCCTTGTACAGGATTACGCCGATGGCGGCCAATATCCAGCTGGTTTTCTACCGTAAGAAAGCTGCGGACGACGTGCTGGTGAAATTCCTCTACAACGAACGCGAGGTGCGGATTCCCGTCGCAAGCGATCTGGCGCCTTACTACCGCTGGAACGACGTGCGCGACTTCTACCGGAACGTGATGGAGAACCTGCCCGATCCGGCCGCGAAATAGCCTGCGCCGTTTCGGGGCGGGACGCTCCGGGACGATATGAAAAAAGCTCTTCCATTACTGGAAGAGCTTTTTGTTTGCGGTCGGGGCCGCTTATTTCGCAAAGCCTTTGCCGATGCCGAGGAAGTCCTCCGCCTTGAGGGCTGCGCCGCCGATCAGACCGCCGTCCACGTCCTCCTTTGCGAAGATTTCCGCCGCGTTCGAGGGCTTGCACGAACCGCCGTACAGGATCGCCGTCTCTTCGGCTGCTGCGCCGAACTTCTCGGCCAGCACCTTGCGGATGTAGGCGTGGATCTCCTGCGCCTGCTCGGCCGTTGCGGTCTTGCCCGTGCCGATGGCCCAAACGGGTTCGTATGCGATCACGAGCTCCTTGTACTGCTCGGCGGTGAGGTTGTAGACGACCTCTTCGATCTGCGCCTTCACCACGTCGAAGTGCTTGCCGGCTTCACGCTCTTCGAGGTTCTCGCCCACGCAGTAGATCGGCGTCAGGCCGTTTGCGTAAGCCTGCGCCATCTTCTTGTTGAGCGTCTCGGAAGTCTCGCCGTAGTACTGGCGGCGCTCCGAGTGGCCGAGGATCACGTACTTGCAGCCCAGCGCCGCGATCATCGAAGCGGCGATCTCGCCCGTGTAGGCGCCTTTGGCTTCGGCTGCGCAGTTCTGCGCGCCGAGTGCGACGTCCGAACCCTTGAGCGCTTCGGCAACCGTCGAGAGGTGCGTAAACGGAGGGCATACGATGAAATTAACGCACGAGCATACTTCGCCGCGGCCTGCGACGATGTTCTTGGCCAGTTCTACACCTTCGGCGGGAAGCGTGTTCATCTTCCAGTTGCCGGCAACAATTTTCTTTCTCATATTCGGTTTGTTTTTATAAGTAAAATAAATTTTCCAAGCGGAATTATTCCTCGCACCATTTTTTGACCTCTTCGATCGAGGGAGCCTTCAGGCCGAGTTTGTTTTTCTTGTTGAAGCCGCACAAGTCGTTGAAAAACTTGCCCGGAGCGAGCTTTTTCAGCGCTTCGACCGTGATGTAGCCCATTTTCTGGATCACGGGCACCCACTCTTCGGGAACGCCGATCTCGGTGTATTTCTCCACCGGATCGCTCACGGCTTTCTTTTCGGGGCGCATCTGCGGGAAGAACAGCACGTCCTGAATCGAAGCCTGATCGGTCATGAACATCGTCAGACGGTCGATGCCGATGCCCATGCCCGAACACGACGGCATGCCGTATTCCAGTGCGCGCACGAAGTCCATGTCGATGAACATCGCTTCGTCGTCGCCCTTTTCGCTCAGCTGGAGTTGCTCTTGGAAGCGCTCCAGCTGGTCGATCGGGTCGTTCAGCTCGGAGTAGGCGTTGCAAAGCTCCTTGCCGTTAACGAACAGCTCGAAACGCTCCGTCAGTTCGGGGTTCGAGCGGTGACGCTTGCACAGGGGCGACATTTCGATCGGGTAGTCCGTGACGAAGGTCGGCTGGACAAGCTCCTCCTCGCAGTACTGGCCGAAGATGGCGTCGATCAGCTTGCCCTTGCCCATCGTCGCGTCGGTCTCGACGTTCAGACGCTTGCAGGCTTCGCGCAGCTGCTCCTCGCTCTGGCCGGTGATGTCGTAGCCGGTCTTTTCGCGGATGGCGTCGGTCATCGACAAGCGGCGGAACGGCGCTTTGAACGAAATCTGCTTGCCGTCGAGCGTCAGCTCCGTCGTGCCGTTTACGGCCACGGCGACTTTTTCGAGCATCTGCTCGGTGAACTCCATCATCCAGAGGTAGTCCTTGTAGGCCACGTAAATCTCCATGCACGTGAATTCGGGGTTGTGCGTGCGGTCCATGCCCTCGTTGCGGAAGTTCTTGCCGAACTCGTAGACGCCGTCGAATCCGCCGACGATCAGTTTCTTGAGGTACAGCTCACTGGCGATGCGCAGGTACTGGTCGATGTCGAGCGCATTGTGGTGCGTGATGAACGGGCGTGCCGAGGCGCCGCCCGGAATCGGCTGCAGGATCGGGGTCTCCACCTCGACGTAGCCGCGCTCGTTGAAGAACTGGCGCATCGTGGCGACGATCTTGGCGCGCCGGACGAATACGTCGCGCACCTGCGGGTTCACCACTAGGTCGACGTAGCGCTGGCGGTAGCGGACTTCGGGGTCGGTGAAGGCGTCGAACGTCTGGCCGTCCTTGGCCTTGACGACGGGCAGCGGGCGGATCGACTTCGAGAGCACCGTGAACTTGCGGCAGTGCACCGACAGCTCGCCCGTATTGGTATGGAACGCGAAGCCTTCGACGCCGATGAAGTCGCCGATGTCGAGCAGTTTCTTGAACACCGTGTTATACAGCGTGGGATCGCCTTCGGGGCAGATGTCGTCGCGGCGGATGTAGACCTGAATGCGGCCCGTATGGTCCTGCAATTCGAAGAACGAAGCGCTGCCCATGATGCGGCGCGTCATGATGCGGCCTGCGATGCGGACGTCCCCGTAGTTGCCCTTGGTCTCGTCGAAGTTTTCGGCGATCTCCCGCGCCGTGGCCGTCACTTCGTAACGGGCGGCGGGGTAGGGGTCGATGCCCAGCTCGCGCAGGGCTGCGAGCGACTGTCTCCGGAGCTGTTCCTGTTCACTGAGTTCGATGCTCATATCGTATGTTTTTGAATGTTTTGACTGTTAACCGTGCAAAGTTAATAAATTCTGCCGAAATACGAACCGGGCGCGGTATGGAATAAAAAGGAGCCGCATTTTTTGCGGCTCTCCGTATTGTCCGGGATGTGTCGTCCGGGCGAGTTGTCCGGGGGCATTGGGAAGCGTCGTCCGGGACCTGTCTTCCGGAGGGTTGTCGTCCGGGATGCGTCAGCCGGCGGCGGAATCCCGGCGGATCAGGCGGCGGTAGGCCCGCAGTGCGGCGTATCCGAGCGCGGCGCCGACCAGCGTGCCCCATACGAGGTCCATCGGGAAGTGTTTGCCGAGGTAGATGCGCGAGTAGCAGATCACCACCGAGCAGACGACCATCAGCCCCGTGAACCAGCGGCGGCGGATCGCGCCGCAGGCGAGTACGGCCAGCGCGACGATGGTCGCGGCGTGCGCCGAGACGGTGCCGTACATGCCGCTGACGGCTTCGGGCGGGACGTGGACCGCCCAGTGGCGGGGGACTGCCTCGCGGCGCATGACGCGCAGCGAATCGGGCGTGATCTCCAGCCCTTCGAGCGAGGGGGTGAACATCGGGCGCGGGCGCGGTTCGAAATCAAGGAGCAGGCCGCCCAGCACTCCGTTGCTCTTGAAGATGCCCGACACCATGTCCGCGAGTCCGATCGCCGCCAGCATCAGCGCCGTGAAGATCAGCATGCCGCGCCAGCCGCTGTGCCGCCATATCAGCCAGAGGATCAGGGCGTAGAGCGGGAGCCACATGGCGGTGCCCGAAACGGTGAGCATCACGCGGTCCATAGCGGTGCCGCCGTCGAAATTGAGGGCAGAGAAAAGGTCGTGGTCGAAGGTATACATGGGTCAATGGATTTGTCGTAAATGGTCGCAAGCCGTTTTGGGCGCATTGCCGGAAGCCTCTCCGGGGAGCGGGGCCGGACTTGCAGACACGGCCGGCGGCCGTGGGAGGAACATACCGGGATGCAAGGCGGCCGTCATACGCAGTTTAAAACTGAAAGTAGATGAACGGTTGTATGTCGCTCGACTTGACCTGCATCACGCACCAGATCATCGCCGCCGCCATGACGATCTGCAGGACCAGCGGTGCGTGCGACACCAGCCGCTGCGCGAAGCGGTCCGCGCGTCCGGGCATCAGGTGGAGCAGGAAGCCTGCGGCGATCAGGGCGAAGGCGCCCGCATAGCCGGAGACGACCTGCGGGATCATCGCGGCGTTGAAGTTGTAGAAAATCTGGTGAAGCATCAGCTCGACGGTCTGCATCGACTCGGCGCGGAACATCAGCCACCCCAGACAGACGAGGTTGAACGTGAAGAAGATGCCGGCCGCGCGGCTCCACCAGTGCATCCGGTCGCCCGTGGCCTTGGCGCCCGGCACGACCGCCATCCAGAGCTTGTGCAGCGCCAGCGCCGCGCCGTGCAGCGCGCCCCAGAGGATGAAGCGGACGGCGGCGCCGTGCCACAGTCCGCCCAGCAGCATCGTGATGAGCAGGTTGCCGTAGGTGCGCAGTTTGCCTTTGCGGTTGCCGCCCAGCGAAATGTAGAGGTAGTCGCGCAGCCATGTGGAGAGCGAGATATGCCACCGCCGCCAGAATTCGGTGATGGTGGCCGACTTGTAGGGGGCGTCGAAGTTCTTGGGGAACCGGAATCCCAGCAGCAGGGCGATGCCGATGGCCATGTCCGAATAGCCCGAGAAGTCGCAGTAGATTTGCAGGGCGTAGCCGTAGATGCCCGCCAGACATTCGAAGCCCGAATAGAGCAGCGGCTCGTCGAAGATGCGGTCGACGAAGTTGAGCGAGATGTAGTCCGAAATGATCGCCTTCTTGAACAGACCCGTCAGGATCAGGAAGACGCCCGTGCCGAACATTTCGCGCGTCACGACGATGGGGTTCTGCCGGATTTGCGGGATGAAGTCCCTTGCGCGGACGATCGGCCCGGCCACCAGCTGCGGGAAGAACGAGAGGTAGAACAGGTAGTCGCACCAGTTGTCGAGCGGCTTGAGCTGACCGCGGTAAATGTCTATGGTGTAGCTCATCGACTGGAAAACGAAGAACGAGATGCCGACGGGCAGGAAGATGTTCTGGAACTGCATGAATCCCTGCCCGAACATCTGGTTGGCGATGTCGATCAGGAAATTGGTGTACTTGAAGTAGGCCAGCATGCCGAGGTTCACCGCCACGCTCAGCACCACGAGCCACCGCTTTGCCCGCGTCGAGCGGGCGGCATGGATGCCTTTGGCGATCCAGTAGTCGCTCGTCGCGGCGAAGATCAGCAGCAGGAAGTAGATGCCGCTCGACTTGTAGTAGAAGTAGAGCGAAAAGAGGATGACGTAGACGATCCGGGCCATCGGGGCACGGCGGAACATGCTGTAGACGAGCATGAATCCGGCGAACAGAAACAGGAACAGCCCGCTGCTGAAGATCAGCGGCGACGAGGCGTCGTAGGTGAGCAGCGCCTGCAGCTTTTCCGGGATGCCGTCCAATGCGGGGAGTGTCATTTCAGCGGTGCGTTGAGGGTTTCCGGCGGAATGCCGGGGATCAGGTCGCGTTCGATCCGCCGGCGCCGCAGGCTGTCGAGCACGGCCTGCTCGGCCTGCCGGCGGATGCGTGCGGCTTCCGCTTCCGTATAGGCCCGGTTCGCCCCGGCGTTGAGGGCGTCGAAGAGCGACCACGCCACGCGCCGGCCGCCGGCATAATTGATGTGCGTGAAGTCCTTGCCGGCCCAGCCGTTGGCGACGAACTGCTCCATGCCGCCCAGCGAACGCATGGCGTCGCAGGTGGGCCAGAAGGCCGCTCCGGTGTTTTCGGCGGCGCCCCGCTGGTAGCCGAGCATGTGGGGAATGGCGTCCATCGGTTCGAAACCGGCGTCGGTCTTCACCGAACGGTCGCTGACGCCCAGCACCAGCACGGCGGCGGTCGGGAAGCACTGGCGGACGTAAGCCACCATCTTCTCGATCTGGCCGGCGTAGTTGGTGTAGTTGCTCACGCCCGTCTGCATGATGTTGAGTCCGTATTGCAGGATCACGAGGTCGTACCCCAGCAGGTCGTTCATCTGCGCATTGACCGACGGGTTGGTCCAGAACATCGCCTGCCCGTTGTTGCTGCGCACCGAGTAGTTGTCCACCACCACGCCGTCGGCTTCGAACACCGCGCCGTAGCCGATGAATCCCTCGTTGCCGGAGAGCACCTTGAACGAGAGCGAGCGGACGTGGGGAGCCGTGACGGCGATCTGGCGTATGTTCGGGGCGCCTTCGACCGTGAATTCACGGCGCAGCGAGTCGTTGAGCGTCAGCTCCACGCGGCTTTCGCCGGGGCTGATGAAGAAGACCCGCGCCGCGGTGCAGCTGTCGAGCCGCTTGCGGTAGTCGCTGTTTTCCCAGCGGGTCGAAGCTCCGGCCGCAGGCTGGCAGACCCAGCCCGAAACGTAGAAGTTCTCGCGCAGGTTCTGCGGCGCGGCCTTGCGCTGCATGATGTTGTAGGAGGTCCAGCCTTTCGACTGGGTTTTGATCGTGCGGCGGAACGCCGTCAGGGGCGAGGCCATCGGCGCGAAGCCCGCGCCTCCGCCGCCGTAAGCCTGCTGGAGCCTTTCACGCAGGTCGGCCGTGAGGATGTCGCCCTCGATGAACGAGTCGCCCAGTACGGCGATGCGTACCGGACGGCGGGCATAGAGCAGCGTGTCGTAGAACGCCCGGAGGCGTCCCGAATCGGCCGGGGCGAACTGTTCGATCGCCACGAGCGCCGGGTTGAGCCGCACCGTGTCGGGGACTGCCGCCCTGCGGCCGGAGCTGTCCTGCCGCAGCAGCCATTCGAAGGTGGTTTGCACGGGGCGGGGCGCTGTGTCCGCTTCGATGCGCTCGGCCTCGATGCGTCGGGCGACCTGTGCCATGTCGACGTGGAAATCGTCCTCGTCGAAGAGCGCCGGTTCGGCGGCTTCCGTCGCGGCGTCCTCGAACGACAGGATGTCCGACAGGATGTTGGCCCGGCGGAGCTTGACGCCGCCGAGGCTTTGCGGGGGGATAAAACTCACGGCCCCAAGCACTGCGATCAGCGCCAGGGCCGCGATCCATCCCCGGTGGGAGTAGTCTTTTTCGGGGGTATTCATCGGCCGTTTAGTCGCGTCGCCCTCCGAGGATCAGTAAAACCCAGTAGAGCACCGAGGCGATGGCGCTGAGGGCTGCTACGAGGTAGGTGCGCGCTGCCCACGAGAGGGCTTCCCGGGCTTGTGCGAGCTGGGCGCCCTGCATCGTGCGGCTGACCTGCAGCCATTCCAGCGCGCGTGCCGAGGCGTTGTATTCGACGGGCAGCGTCACCAGCGAGAAGACCGCCGACATGGCGATCAGCCCCACGCCGATCCAGCACAGCAGTTCGTTCTGCGTCGTGGCGAGGATCACCAGTCCGAGGATGATGACCCACGTGGCGGCGGTCGAGGAGAACTGCACGATGGGTACCAGCTGCGAGCGCAGCGTCAGGGGTGCGTAGCCCCGGGCATGTTGCACGGCGTGTCCGCACTCGTGGGCCGCCACGGCTGCCGCTGCGACGCTCGTTGACGAATAGACGCTGTCGCTCAGGTTGACGGTCATCGTCTGCGGGTTGAAGTGGTCGGTCAGGTTGCCGCCCACGTGCGTCACTTTGACGTTATGGATGTTGTTGTCGCGGAGCATCTTCTCGGCCACCTCGGCGCCCGTGAGGCCGCCGGGGAACTGCACCTTCGAATATTTGCGGAATACCGATTGCAGGCGTGCCTGCACGGCGTAGCCGGCGATACCGATGACGATGATCAGGACGAACATTCCCATCGTCGCCGCCGAATAGTGTGCCGCACCGGAGGCCGGTTCGGCGTAGTATCCTGCCTGGAGCAGGGTGAAAAGCATGTGTGTCATAGTCGTTTAGTTTTTTCTGTGTGTGTAATATGCGCCCGCCTGCTGCGAGGGCATCAGTACCATTTCATTAACGGTCATATGGGCCGGTAATTGTGCCGCCCATGCGATCGCCTCGGCGATGTCTTCGCCGGTGAGCGGCTCGACGCCGTCGTAAACCCGGTCGGCGCGCTCCTTGTCGCCGTGGAAGCGCACCTCGGAAAATTCGGTCTCGACCATGCCGGGGCGGATCTCCGTCACCTTGATTCCGCTTGACAGCAGGTCGGCGCGCATGGACTGCGAAATGGCGTGCACGGCGTGTTTTGAGGCGCAGTAGACCGCGCCGTTTTCGTAGGCTTCGGTGCCGGCGATCGAGCCGATGTTGAACACGTGGCCGCCGCCCGCGGCGACCATTTTGGGCGTGACGACCCGCGTGACGTAGAGCAGTCCCTTGACGTTGGTGTCGATCATGGCGTCCCAGTCGGCCGTGTCGCCTTGGTCGATGTGTTCCAGCCCGGCCGCCAGTCCGGCGTTGTTGATGAGCAGGTCCACCCGTTCGAGGGGGCTCAGGAATTTGCGGACCTCCGCTTCGCTGCGCACGTCGAAGACGAGCGCGGTGCAACGACCGCCCGCCGCTTCGATTTCGCGGCGGAGCGTTTCGAGCCGTTCGGCGCGGCGTCCCGTCGCCGTTATGTCGTATCCTTCGGCCGCGAGCCGGAGCGCCGTGGCGCGTCCGATGCCCGATGTGGCTCCCGTGATCAGTGCCTGTTTTTTCATAAAGTGGGTTTATGATGGGCAAAAATACGAAATTATTGTGTTACTTTGCATAAATTTTCCAGCAAATTAAGCAGCCGTGAATCTCGCCTTTTTCATCGCCCGCCGGACGGCGCAGCGCACCCCGGAGAACAAACCCGGTGTGATGGAGCGTATCGCCGTGATTTCCGTGGCGTTGAGCGTCGCGGTGATGCTGCTGGCGATGGCCGTGATCATGGGCTTCAAGCAGGAGGTGTCCCGCAAGGTGGCCGCCTTTTCGGGACATGCCGTGGTGAACGGCGTGCGGGGCGTGGGGACGCTCGATTCGGACCCCGTGCGCCGCAGTGCCCGCGCCGAGGAGCTGATCCGCACCACCGAAGGATTCGTGTCGCTGGCCCCCTATGCCGTCAAGGGCGGTATCGTCCGTACGGCGGATGCCGTGCAGGGGGTGATGCTCAAGGGCGTGGACGGGGATTACGACTGGTCGTCGTTCGGCCAGTGGCTGGTGGAGGGCGAGCTGCCCCGTGTGGGCGATTCGGTGCGTACGAAAGATATACTGCTGTCGCGCGGCATGGCCGAGAAACTGATGCTCGGCGTGGGCGACAAGGTCGAAATGCTCTTCGTCGAGACCGGAGACAGGCCCCGGCGCGACCGTTTCAAGGTGGCGGGAATCTACTCGTCGGGAATGGACGAAATGGACGACGCGGTGATCATGACCGACCTGCGCAACGTGCAGCGGCTGGCGGACTGGTCGGACGGCGAGATATCGGGCTACGAGATTTTCACCTCGGACTTGGCCGGAGCCGACGATTTCGCCCGCAGGCTCGGACGGACCCTGCTCTACGACGATGCCGACGATACGGCGAACCTCGCCGTGAGTAGCGTGACGGAGCTTTATCCCAATATTTTCGACTGGCTGAAGGCCCATGACGTGAATGCCGCGGTGATTATCGGCATCATGCTCGTGGTGGCGTTTTTCAACATGACTTCGGCGCTGCTGATCCTCGTGCTGGAACGTACGCGGATGATCGGCCTGCTGAAGGCGTTCGGCATGCGCAACGCTACGCTGCGGGAGGTGTTTCTTTGGCGGGCGGCGTTCGTCACGCTGCGCGGACTGGCATGGGGCAACGCCGCGGGGCTGGCCGTGTGTCTCGTGCAGAAATATTTCCATGTCGTGAAACTCAGCTCCGAGGGCTACCTGCTCTCCGAAGTGCCCGTCGCGCTGGGGTGGGGCTGGTGGCTGGCGCTCAACGCCGGCGTCGTGGCGGCGATCGTCGCGCTGCTCGTGGTGCCGGCCTGCATAGTATCTACCGTAAAACCCGACGAATCGATCCGATACGAATGAAACCGTACAATACCGAACAGACCAAGAAAGAGGAGGTCCGCGAGATGTTCGACAACATCGCGCCGAAGTACGACCTGCTGAACCATACGCTCTCGATGAACATCGACCGCATCTGGCGCCGCCGCGTGGTGCGCATCGTGCGCCGCTGCCGTCCGCACCGGATACTTGACGTAGCGACCGGCACGGGCGATCTGGCGATCGAGATGGCGCGCCGCATCCGCGGCGTGCAGGTGCTGGGCGTGGATCTTTCGGAGGGGATGCTCGACGTGGCGCGCCGCAAGGTGACGGCGCGGGGGCTCGACGGGCGCGTCGTGCTCGACGCGGGGGACGCCGAACACCTGCATGTGGCCGACGCATCGGTGGATGTGGCGACGGTGGCTTTCGGCGTGCGCAACTTCGGGGATCTGGATGCGGGGCTGCGCGAAATGGCCCGCACGATAAAGCCGGGCGGCAAGGTCGTTGTACTGGAGTTCTCGCGGCCCCGCAACCGGCTGTTCAGGGCGTTGTACGAATTCTATACCTATAAGATACTGCCCCGCATCGGCGGCATGGTGTCGAAGGACAAGCGGGCTTACGAATACCTCCCGGCGTCGGTCGGGGAGTTTCCGGCGCCGAAGGAGTTCATGGCGATGATGGAGCGCGCGGGGTTCAGGGAGTGCCGCGCCCGGAGCCAGAGTTTCGGGATCGCGCAGATTTACACCGGACAAAAGTGACGATGAACGCAAAACGCATACGACCGGGCAGTGCGCCCTCGGATAACCGCTTCTGCCGCCGGATTCGCTCTTCGGAAGAGGACGCTTCGGCGGGTCAGGCCCGTTCCTGTTCCGCTGCGGCGGGCGGGGGCGCGTCGGGGAGTCCGCTTTGTCGCCGGTCCGGGGCTGCGGGTGGCGTTTCGGGCTGCGGCCGGACTTTGGGGCGCATGCTGTTCTGCATACTGCTGCTGGGGGTCGTATTGCCGTTGGGCTCCTGCCGCCGGATGGCCGAGAAGGCGCAGCGAAACATCCGGCTCGAAGCGGTCGAGAAGGCCCGGCGGCAGGGGTTGTCGGGGGCCGAGATCGTATTGCGCGTAAAGAACGGCACGGGGCACAAGTTGAAACTGGAGAAGGCGTCGCTCACCGTTTACTATGCGGGAGGAGTCGTGACGAAGGTCGCTCTGCGCGAGCCGGCCGAGGCGCCCCGTCGTGCGACGGCGAGCGTCACGACGCTGTGGCGGATCCGGACTTCCGACCCGATGGCGCTCCATGTGATGACCAAGAAGATCCGGGAGGACGATATTTCGAAGATCGGCGTCTCGTTCGCCGTCGAGGGGCGCGGCGGTCCCGCGCGCGTAAAAATTTCGCGGGAGATGATGCCGTTGTCGGAATTTTTGAATATCTTTGGGCTGTCGTTGAACGACGTGAAAAACTATCTGGAAGAGTAATGCGCAGATCGCTGACCATCCTGCTGATTCTTTTTGCCGCCGCGGCTTACACGCCCCTGCGCGCGCAGTCGTTGGATGCGTTCAAGGAACGGCTGGCCGCTCCCGTGGCGTCGGACGCCGCATTCGGCACGGCAAAGGTCGCCGTCACGGAGTGCGGGGATGCGGCGCGGGCCGTGAATGAAGCTTCGCGGGCGGGCGCCCGCCTGCGTTTCCCCGGTTACCGGGTCTGCATCTTCTTCGACAACGGTCAGGACGCCCGTGCCGGGGCCATCGCCGCCAAGCAGCTTTTCGAAGAGAACTATCCGGGAATCAAGGTTTACATGGTCTATGAGAATCCCTACTTCAAGGTCGCGGTCGGGGACTGCCTCACCACGGAAGAGGCCATCATTCTCAAGGGCAGGGTGTCGTCTGCTTTCCCCAAGGCTTTCGTCAAGAACGAAACCCTCTCCATTGCCGACCTTTTGAACTGAAAAACTTCCCTTTTCGAAAATTTTTTAGTTTTTTATTTGCATTTATCCTGCTAATATCTAACTTTGCGGCGTTACAGAAAAACTAATAATTAAACATTTGACGTTATGAAAAAGATTTTCTCTTTTGTCGTCGTTATGGCTGCCGTCGCAATGGTAAGCTGCTGCGGTAATTCGAACAAAAAGGCTGCCGAAGGCGAAGCTGCCGCCGCTGCCGCTACGACCGAAGCCGCTGCCTGCACGGAGTGCACCGAGAAGTGCGACTCGACGGAGGCTTGCTGCGCCGAGAAGTGCGATTCGACCAAAGACTGCGCCGAGAAAGCCGAGGGCGAGTGCTGCAACAAATAGTTCTTGTCAGGCATGAGAGTGAAGGAGATTCGAAAGAATCCCCTTTTTTTGTGTCCGTATTTCCGGTCGCGGGGGCGGTGCGGCGCGTCTGTCCGGGCACTGCTGTTTTCTGAAAGCCATGGTCCGAGGGCCGAAAGCCATGGGCATGAGCTGAGTGTCGTGAGTCGTGAGCCGTGAGCTGGGATGCCGGAGCCGTTGAACCGGTGGGCGGCGTCTGCGGGGCTTTGCCGCGGCGGGGCCGTGCGGAGTTCTCCGGCGCGGAATGTGCGGTGTATAGCTGAAAAAATATATCTTTGCGAAAACTCTTGATACCATGAAAGTACTGCTGATAAACGGAAGCCCCCATCGCGAGGGAAACACTTTTATAGCCCTTTCCGAGGTCGCGCGGACCTTGGAGTCGGAGGGCGTGCAGGCCGAGATCGTCCATATCGGGACCAAGGCCGTGCAGGGATGTATCGCCTGCGGAAAATGCGCCGAGCTGGGGCATTGCGTCTTTTCGGACGCGCTCTATACGACGGTGCGGGAGAAACTCGCCGATGCCGACGGAATCGTCGTCGGTTCGCCGGTCTACTATGCCGGTCCCAACGGGTCGCTCTGCGCCCTGCTCGACCGTGTGTTCTATTCCTGCGGGAAATATCTCGCCTACAAGCCCGGCGCAGCGGTCGCCGTATGCCGCCGGGGCGGGGCGAGCGCGACGTTCGACCGGCTGAACAAATACTTTACGATTATGAACATGCCGGTCGTTCCGTCGCAGTATTGGAACAGCGTCCACGGACGTCTGCCGGGCGAAGCCCGCGAGGACGCCGAGGGGCTGCAGACGATGCGCGTATTGGCCCGCAACATGGCCCGCCTGCTGAAGGCGGGCGTCGGTCCGGCGCTGGCGCCCGAAGCCGAGGAGCGGCAGTGGACGCATTTTATCCGGTAGCGGAGCGCGGCCGGACGCGGTGCGCCGGATTGAGTGCGTCGCGGATATGTACGAAGGGAGCTTGGCTCCCTTTTTTTGTCGCACGGACTTCGTCCGGGGTGCTTCCGCGCTATTGTCCCCGCATACAGCGGGGTGCGGAAAAGCCCGAAAAAATATCGGCCGGAGGGGGGCGGTTTTATGGAAAAAAACGATAACTTGCCGCCATGAAAGAGACCGTGCTCGAAAAACTCAAGGTGCTGGCCGAATCGGCCAAATACGACGTCTCGTGCGCGTCGAGCGGCGTTACGCGCCGGCATCGCGCGGGCGGTGTCGGCAGCACGGCGGGGTGGGGCATATGTCACTCTTTCACGGCCGACGGCCGCTGCGTCTCGCTGCTGAAAATCATGCTCACCAACGTCTGCATTTACGACTGCGCCTACTGCATCAACCGGCGCAGCAACGACATTCGGCGGGCGGCTTTCACGCCGGACGAGCTGACCGAGCTGACCATCGAGTTCTACCGGCGCAACTACATCGAAGGACTGTTTCTCTCGTCGGGCGTCGTCCGCAACCCCGACTATACCATGGAAAGGATGGTCCGCGTGGCGCGCGACCTGCGGACGGTGCACCGTTTCAACGGCTACATCCACCTGAAAAGTATTCCCGGCGCCAGTCCCGAACTGGTGGCCGAGGCGGGGCGTTACGCCGACCGCATGAGCGTCAATATCGAAATCCCGACCGAACGCAACCTGTTGCTGCTGGCTCCCGACAAGAACTATGAAAGCATCTACCGCCCGATGAGCTACATCCAGCAGGGGGTGCTCCAGAGCGCCGAGGAGCGCGGCCGTTTCCGCCATGCGCCCCGTTTCGCCCCTGCGGGGCAGAGCACGCAGATGATCGTCGGGGCCACCGACGAGAGCGACTGCGACATTCTGCTGCTTTCGTCGTCGCTCTACGACCGTCCCACGATGAAGCGCGTCTACTATTCGGGGTTTATTCCGGTGAATCCCTACGACAAGCGGCTGCCTGCGCTGGACAAAGCTCCGCTCGTGCGCGAAAACCGGCTTTATCAGGCCGATTGGCTGATGCGGTTCTACGGATTCCGGGCCGAGGAGATCGCCGACGAGCAGACGCCCCGGCTTGATCTGGAGATCGACCCCAAACTGGCGTGGGCGCTGCGGCATCCCGAATTTTTCCCGGTCGATGTGAACCGCGCGGACTACGAGGCGCTGCTGCGCGTGCCGGGCGTCGGGGTCAAGTCGGCGCGGCTGATCGTCAGCTCGCGCCGTTACCGCACGCTGACCATGCAGTCGCTGCGGCAGATCGGCGTGGTGATGAAGAAGGCGCAGTATTTCGTCCGCTGCCGCGAGCTGACCACGGGGCAGGGGGTGAACGAACTGCGGCCGGAGCAGGTGCGCCGTCTGCTGACTGCGCCTAAGCGGCAGAAACCGGATAAAAACGAGGGGCAGCTGACCCTTTTCTGAATGCGATGTTGGTTTTTCGTTATGATAAATCTTTCGACGGGCTGCTCTCGGCGCTGTTCGACGCCTATGCGATGCGGGCGTTCCCGGAGCAGCTGATCGGTCCCGGAGAGCCGGAACCGCTTTTTACGGAGCGCGTGCACGAGGTCGCGACCGATCCGGCGCACGCCGCCCGTGTCTGGCGCGGACTGGAACGCAGGCTTGTCGTCCGGGCGCGTTCGATGCTCGTCTACGCATGGCACGGGGAGCAGGAGCGGAGCGATCTGCTGATGCTGCGCTGCATGCGCCGGGTTTTCGACGAGGGCGGAGGCGTGCTGGCCGATCAGGCCGATCCCGACATGAAGGCGCTGCACCGGCTGGCGCTCAAAGTTTCGCACGAGTGCGAGCGGCTCAGGCAGTTCGTCCGGCTTCAGAAGGCCGCCGACGGCACCTATTTTGCAGCCGCCACTCCCGAACACGACGCCCTGCCGCTGTCGCTGGATTACTTTACGGACCGTTTCGCCGACCAGCGGTGGCTTATCTACGACCGGCGGCGCGATTACGGATATTATTACGACGGGCGGACGGCGCGCCGGGTGACGCTCGAAGACGACCGCGGCATGATCGCCGACAAGCTCGCCGACCGTTGGCTGGCCGAGGACGAACGGCAGTTTCAGCTGCTCTGGAAGAATTATTTCCGGGCGCTGGCGATTCCCCAGCGGATCAACGAGCGTCAGCAGCGGCGCATGATGCCCCGCCGTTACTGGAAGCATCTGACCGAAATGGAGTGAACGGGAGGTGTTGGCGCCGGAAATGAAAAAGTCCGCAGAAATAATCTGCGGACTTCGGTTTTGCGGGGCTTGCGTGTTTCACGCCTCTGGCGGAGAGGGAGGCTCTCGAACTTATACTTTCACAAAATATCATAAAACTGCAAACAACTGATAATCAAGTGTAAATTACAATATAGAGTAAAACTAAATGTTTCTAAATGTCTTTTGCTATCTCAATAATTGGGTGTATATTTGGGTGTAGAATTTCAAACGCACCCAATTATGAATATCAA
>ERZ1673736.1328-NODE-1328-length-33484-cov-23.187083_pt1 | contig 33484 bp, 45 predicted proteins | sample MGYA00580212_ERZ1673736 | MGnify/ENA primary metagenome ERZ1673736 (study PRJEB41218, sample SAMN15661752) | gut metagenome | host: Homo sapiens | place: Canada: London | collected 2015-08-20/2019-03-30 | study: EMG produced TPA metagenomics assembly of...
TCTAGGCTGCACGCCAAACGCTCTGTGCGGCTGGTACCTGGAACACCCGCGCGAGGAATGCGGCCAACCGCTCACGGTTGAGGAAACGGAAATAGTGAACTGCTACCGTGCGAGCGCCCCGCAATGGCAGCAGAACATTGCCATGACCGCCCGTGCGGCTGCGGGCGAATCGAAAAAGAAAGCCGAAAATAATCTATCTGCCGCCGAAGAGCGCAAGGCGGTTTAAGCCGTGGAAACGTTAGCCGTTGTAGGCGTAAATATCGCGCTCGCCCTGCTCCAACTGCTCGATTTGCGATGGGTCATAGACCAAGCAACCTGCGGGAACATCACGCCGCTTTCAATGTGGACGATATTTGTTGCGTTCACGGGCTTCACGGTCGGCTACATCGTCGGGAAGAAGCGGGCGGGCTACGTGCCAAAACGAAAAATCGCTTGCGGGTTCTCGCAGGAGGTGAAACGCGCCGCCGCTAATGTCATAGAAGCTGACCGCCCTTTGGTGTTGGGGGAATATTGGGAATCGGTAATAGGTTTTTCACGTAGGCACGAAGATGTATTCACGTTCGCTTACCCCCTAGACGAGGTGGGGGACGCTGACACGTACGATCTAAGCCCGGAATGGAGAAGCTACCTTCGCAAGCACAAAAGACATTTGGAATAAGAAGAAGCCCCGCGCTGGTCGCCAAACTCACGCGGGGCAAACACCCAACCACTAGCAAGGTTAAAGGCAAGGTGATTTTATCATGGTCAAGCGGCGTGCCGCCATATACGCCCGCTTTTCATCGCACAATCAGCGGTCGGAAAGCATCGAAATACAGGTTGAGAACTCGGCAGCATACTGCCGCGAAAACGGGCTTGACGTTGTGCGCATCTATACGGACTACGCGAAGACCGGGCGCAATTCCGACCGTGCGGAGTTCCAACGGATGATGGAGGATGCCCGCCACGGGCTGTTTGACTTCGTGGTGATTTACAAGGTAACGCGCATCATGCGCAACCGCGACGAAATGGCGCTTGCACGCATCATGCTGCGCAAGGCCGGTGTTGAAATACTCTACGCCGGTGAAGAGATAGCGGGCGGCTCTAGCGGCGTGCTGCAATTGGGGATGCTGGAAGTGCTGGCGGAATACGAAAGCGCCATTGACAGCGAGCGCATCCGCGACGGCATACAGAAGAACGCGCAGCGGTGCATGGCTAATGGCCGCACGCTCTACGGTTGGGACATTGTAGACGGGTTCTATCAGGTCAACGACCGCGAAGCCGCCGTGCTGCGCAAGATGAAGAACCTACTGTTTAGCGGCTCCACGCTCGCGGAAATCGTGCGGGCTGTCGCCAACGAGCGCACGCGCAACGGAAAGCCCTTCAACCACGACCGAACAAAAAAGCTGCTGATGCGACCCCAGAACGGCGGCACGTACAGCTATGCAGGGGTGGTGGTCGAAGATGGAATGCCCGCCATCTGGTCTAAGACCGAACAAGACATGATCATTAGCATGTTGAGCAAGAAGCGCCCACGCCGCCGCGTAGACCACGAAGAGGAATGGCCGCTTACCGGCAAGCTATGGTGCGAGCATTGCGGCAAGACCCTTCACGGCACCAGCGGCACCAGCAAGAGCGGCAGCACATACGCCTATTACAAGTGCCGCCACTGCAAGCGGACGTTCAGGCGCGACATACTGGAAGACAGCGTTACCGATATGATCTTGTGCGCCGTGGAGCGCCCGGACGTGCGCAAGCGCATTGCATCCGGCATGGCGACGTACAACGCCATGATGGACAACACGCCACTTGAAAGCGAGCGCATCAGGAAAGAGATAAAGAGGATTGACAAAGCCTTTGAACGGGTCTGGCAAGCCATCGAAGAAGGGATAGCGCCGCCCGGTGGCAAGGAGCGCATGGCGGAACTGACAGCCCGCAAGGATGCGCTAGAAGTGGAATACGAAATAGCCAAGGCCAATGAGGGCATAGCGCCCGATATGTCGGACTTGATGGACTGGCTGGACAACATGGCCGAAGAACTTACGCCTACACAGATTCTTCAAATGTTCGTGCGTGCCGTTGAGGTCACCGAAGCCGAAGTGCGGTTGTTCTTCGCATTCGACTACTACGGCGACGGCTTTACACCGCCCAAATACAAAGACGAACACCAGTTGAAACGGTGTTCGTCTAATTCTCCTATGGTGGAGCCTAGTATAACTAAGGCGAACACGGTTATAAGCCTTGAAACCTGTTATTTGCAGATTAACCGCAATTGGTTTGCGGTCATAGGCAACCTGCAAAATACCAGATAGGCGGCTTGCGTATTTGCCCTGTAACGCACGAAAACGGGGCACCCCTTATCAGGGTGCCCCGTTTTAACGTCAGATTTTGAGCCGTTGACCCGGATAGATGATATTCGGGTTCGTGATGCCGTTTTTGGCGGCAATCTTCTGATAAGTCGTGCCGAACTTGGCCGCAATGCCTGAAAGCGTGTCACCAGATTTGACGGTGTACGTCTGGCCGCTTTCAACGTTGCCGTTGATAATCGCCATGACTTCATCATAGCGGTGCGCCAAGATCGCTTTTCGCTCTGAACCGTTGCGGTAATCGCCAGCCCACGTCTCTTGCGCCAAGGTTTCAGCCGAAGCGCTGCAAATGTGGTTGACGATCTTTTGCACCTCGTCATAGCGTGAGCCAAGCGCCTTGCACCGGTCATCGTCCTTGCCGTATTCGTCGCGGAACACCCCGGCCACAAGGTCTAGCGCGTCCATGTTCTCAACGCCGGTTGCTGGCGCGGTCGGTGTTGGCGCTGGCTGCGCCGCGCCGCCGACGGCTGCGAACTGCTGCCATTTCGCCGCGTCCATATAGGCTTTGTTCAAGTCAAGGTTGCCGCCCCAGCCGTCCAAGCGCCCGCAACTAGAGTATTGGCGAATGTCGCATGAATATGCGCCCTCGTTCCATGGGTTGCCTTGAAGCCCGGTCGTGTTGTTGTTGGCGTATTGCGCAACCCACGTGCCGCAACCGTGCTTCTTGGCAATATCCCAAGGGAAGACGCTTTGGCTTGCGTAGATCAAAGGCGTTACGCCGGTAAGCGCCTTTACCTTCGCAACCAGCGAATCAAGATAGCCGGTGTTGCCCCACGCGGCATTGTCGCCCTGCTCCCAGTCAAGCACGATAAGCGCTTTGCCAAGGTAGCCTTTAATGCTGTTGGCGAAGTGCTGCGCTTCCGCGTCAACGCCAGCGCCGTTAACGTAGTGGTAAACGCCAACCAGAAGCCCGCGTTTCATCGCCTGTTGCATTTGCCGGTCACAATCCGGCGAAACGTAGCTTGCGCCCTGCGTCGCTTTGCAGATCGCAAAATCAATGGCAAGGGCATCAAGATTGATGCCCTTCTGCCAATTGCTAATGTCAATGCCCTGTAGTGCCATAGAAACCACCTTCCAAGCATACGAAATAGAAAAGGTTTGCCGTTTGAAGTTCTTCAAGCGTCCATGGCCGCGCGGAATTGACGGGGCTTGCCGGGTCGCGAACCCACCACATACCGTTTTCATCGTGCCGCCAGATCGTTATAACGTGGCTGCTGTATTCGGTATCGCCGAACGCACCGCGCACGCCAGCAAAGCAGACCGCGCCAGCGTCAACCTTGGCAAGCGCTGATTGCAAACTGTAAATCTTGCCTGTGTGCGTAATGCCGTATGGCTCATAGGTCGCGGCAATCCACTGCGCGAACTTCTCCATGTCGTTTACGCCGTCAGTCAGACACGCGGTGCCGACAGCGCCCGCAACGGTGAGCGGCGTAACGTCCTGTGTCGTTATGTACTTGATAGCCATTGCGGCGCAGACAAGCCCGCACCCGCTGTCACCGATGGTGCCGCCCGCGTATCCGATATGTGACCACTGCACATCATCTTGAAGGTAGAGCGGCATATGAGTGCCCGCAGGTATAGGCTTGTACGTGGGTTCATCAACCGCAAAAACGATTTCGGGCGCTGCCGCTTCGCGCGGCTGGTCGCTTGCGTAGGCAACCATGAGCGCGAAGCAGACAACTATAGCCATGAGTGCCCCGCACGCAAACGCCAGAATCTCGCGCCACGTCCGTTTACTCGCTTCCATGGGTGGCTTTCTTGGGTTCGGTGTAGGTCATCGCCTGTTCACTGTCGCACAAACCCTCGGTGGTCGGGTCAACCACCACGCCAAGGATTACCAGCACGGCAAACAGCGCATCAACGGCGGCAACCACTCGGCCTTGCAGTTCCGACAAGTCGAAATTGAAGCCGAAAATAGCGGCCACCATCTGCACCAGCAGGAACAGCGCAGGGATTAGCGCCATCCAAAACAGCTTGTTCTTTGCACGTGCAAGAAAGTTGATTTTCAGATCGTTCATAATGTCCCCCTTAGTCGATTATTAGATAAGGCTTTAGTGCCTTAATCTCGTTCATGTAACGCTCACCAGTGCCATTGCCGCCTAGAAGCTTGTATGCTTCGTATTCCTCTAGCAGTTCGTCATAGGTCGAAATGCTCATTTTCTTGCCGTCTATGACGTACTTTTGATAGGCGGTTTTGATATGCTCTCGCGCTGATGCTTTGTCGATAATCAGCCGCGCCCGCTGGTACTTGGTCAGGTTCTTAACTTGCGCGATAAGGAAGCCTATAACGCCGCTGGCCAGCAGCCCAACGATTGACGTTATAAGCTGTTCGGTGGCGGCGCTAATCATTCGTCCACCACCTGCCAAAGCGTTTCAGTTCCAGCCGCCCCCGGCTCCCAAACGTTGTTGTCAACAAGCGATTGCCACTTGCTGCCGCCGTGGGTCACCACCGCGCCGGTTGGGTATCCGTTCGTAGCGTCCGGCTGCTCCCATGCGGGCACATCCGTTGCGTCCGGGCTGTCGGCTGCGGCAAGGTTACGCGCCCAAAGGCTCGGCGCGGCTGCTGGTGTCCAGTCCGCTTGCGACGTGTGCGGCTGCAAGCACACATAGAGCGTGCCGCCATGCTCCACGCGCTCACCGGCGGTGTAATAGTGGCCGTCGCCCGTCCACTGGTCGTAGAGCGCTGGGGCAATCTCTGCCACGTCATCGGACAATGACGGCGCTTGCGTCTTGTAAATTGCGATGATGCCGCGCAATGCGGCTTCCTCTTCGGCTGTGAATGCCATGTTTTGCCCCCTAACAATAGGAAAGCCCGCACAATGGCGGGCTTGGCTTGCTGTTGGTGTGTTTGTGCTGCTATCCGAAAAGCCGGGTAAACAGCGCATCCATGTTCGCGACGGTTCGCCGCGCGTCAAGGCGCATCATCGAACCGCGCCAAGATTGATAGCTTTGCAACGCCTGATCGCGCGTCATCTCGCCGCGCTCCACGAACGCCGCAAGCTTTTTCAGCTTGCGCCGCTCCCGCGTTACGGCGGAACGGCACGGGCGCACAATGACTTTGCCAGTCTCGCCATAGTTGAACCTCTTCTTTAGGAACGTGAAACCGCGCGTCAGCTTCACGATTCGGGTTTTCTTCTCGTTAACGACAATGCCAAGCTTCGCGCACTCGCGCCGAATGTCGGCAAGCACGCCGCGTAAGTCCGCCTTGTCAAGGGCGATGCAATAAAGGTCATCCATGTAGCGCCCACTTGCCAGCACGCAAGGCGTGCGCAGCAACATATGGTCTACGGGGCTTGGAAGGGCAACGGCTAGTATCTGGTTCGGCTCGCTGCCAAGCCCAAGGCCACGGGTGCCGTGGGAATCAACTTGCGCGTACATAAGCGCCTTGATTCGCTCGTCATCTAGCGCCCTGTCAATTAGCCGCTTGGTGGCCGCATGGTCGATGTTCCCGAAGAAGTTAGAGAAATCGACAAGCAGCACGTAACCTTCTGCGCCGTGCTTCTGGTAGTGCCGTGCAAGCTGCTGTTTCAGGCGCGATACGGCAAAGTCGGTTCCGCGCCCCTTGATGTTGGCGGTGCAACCCGGCGCGAGCGTCGGCCAGATCGCCGGTGCCAGCGCGTAGCGGTTAAGCGCCTTATGCACGACGCGTTCAGAGTAATGCACGGACGTGATATGCCGAAGCTTGCCCCGCTCGAATATGTCAAACTCAACGAAGCCGCGCCGAATGTCCTTGCCCGCCATCAAGTCGGCGTGCGTCTTTAGGACGTTCGGAAGGATGTTTGCAAGGTAGCGTTGAACGGCAGACTTCCACGCCACGCCGTGGGCGCAGTCGCGGGCGCACCTGTAAAGGTTGTCAATGTCGGCCACCTCTTCAAGCGTGCATGATTCAATGCGCTTGGCGCGGTTCGCCGCCCGCTTGGCATCGCGGCGGGCACGCCTTGCCGCCCGCCGCTCCTCGGATTTCATGGGCACCCCGCACGGCTTGCAATCGGCATCCAATAGCCGCTTAGGCACCGGCAATGAAACGCAAGCGAATGCCGAAACCTGCGCCATGCAAGCAGCGGTCTGCGGTACCTGCGGGGTGCATATTTACGGCCATGTGGCCGAACGTTGTACCTTCCTTCCTCTTGCGCACGGATTGCGGACGTGTCCGCAATGACTGGCAGTGCAAAGGAATCACGGGCGCGGGCGAATCCAACCATTCGTGGCCGAATTGTTGTTGGCATTGCCGTTGCTGTTGACATTGCACACGTTGGAAGCCGAACCGCCCATGACGGAACGAAGCCACCAATTGACGCGCTAAACAAGGCACAACGCGACGCTATTTTACCGCTGCCCAATGAGTTTCACACCCTTTCTTGCGCCCTTTATGAGCTTCGCCGCCGTTTCCACATCATCGGCGATGCGCACGCACCGGCTAACCTTGATGATGCCAAGATCAATCAGGCATTGTAGGTCTTGCAACAGCTGTTCGCAGTTGGCAACGGCAAGCGTCATGTAATGCCGCCGCTGCGTCACGTTGTGTTCGGTGTTGGGGTAGAACGCGTTTGCCGTCACAAGGTTGCTTACAAGGCTTCTTGCCGTCTCTGCCATAGGCACGGCCAGAACGAAGCGGTATGACTTCGGCATTGCCGCCGAAGTCACAAGCGCCGTTATCTCCTTGCACACCCTAGTTGCGGTGGTGAAATACTCGAAGTTGCTTAAATCGCGGTAGCGTTCCAGTACGGTACTCATTAGCTTGCCTTTCCAGTGCGCCCGCGCAAGGCGGGCGCGGGCATAGCGTCATGCAACGGCTTGTCAGCCTATGAGGAAGCACGGGCGCGGGCGAATCCAACCATTCGTGGCCGAATAGCCGTAGGCATAGCCGGAGCCGTTGACACCGCACACGCCGGAAGCCGAACCGCCCATGACGGAACGAAGCCACCAATTGACGCGCCCGCCCATGATGCGGCTTGCCGTGCTGTCGAACAGCGGGAAATGGCAATCCATGCCCACCGAATAGCCCTTTGAACCCCATACGGCGCACCCGTAAACTTCCATTTCTGACAACGACCACACTTTACCAAGGTCAGCCCAGCCCCACCCGCTCGCTTCGGTCAGCGCAGAAGAGCCGTAGCGCTGTTCACACAACGAACGGTGGTTGATAAGCACGTTGCGAAGCGCCGCCGGAAGGGCTGGCAGATAGTCGCTGATCTCCCAACCGTGAAGGTGGCTGGCAAGGTAGGGTTCTTTGACAGTGGCGTTTCCGTTGTTGGTGGCCGTGGTGTTCCACATGATATAGCTTGTGTTGGTGGCCTTGCTGCCGCTCACAAGAACCGGCGCGGCGGGCACGAACGCAAGGTGGTGCGGCATCGGCGAATCTGAACACTGATAGTACGGGTCAACAGCCGCCAGAAGATAGCGCACCGTCTGCGCGGGAACGTTGGAGCCAGCGGCAACGGGCACGTCCATGTAATCGCCGATGCGCAAGCCCGAAAAGTCAGCGTCCTGCACGCGCGAATGAAGCCACGCGTAAATATCGCCCTTCGCTGCAATCTCCGCCGCGAACGCGTCAGCGAGCGAGCGCCCCGGATACTGCCCAATGCTCTTTTGCCGGTCGAATTCTTCAAGCACCGTCGCGGCGCTTGCCGTCTCGCGTGCCGTATCGTCAACGACCCCGTAAAGTTCGCCTTTGATTCTGAATGCTTCTGCTGCGTTAGCCATGTCATGCACCCCTATTCAAGTGTGATAATCCCGTTTTCGTAGCTTGCCCGGTCAAGTTCGATGGTTCCGCCGTCCGTTGAGATAACGCGGCTTGCGGGCGTGAAAACGGTGTTGTCAATAACTATGTAATCGTCGGTCAGATCGACAAGCGCGGTTGCGAGCGTGGCCGCATCCTCTTTAAGCTTCTCAACCTCGGCGCTGTCAGCGCCGCCGCCGGACGAAGCGCCGCCACCCGTCCCGCTGCCAATGACGCTAAGCGCCCGTTTTGTGGCTTCGCGGGCATCGTCTGCCGCCGTGTGAGCGTCAGCAGCCGCCTTGTCTGCCTTGTCTGCTGAACCGTTGGCCTTTTCCGCCGCTTGGTTCGCGCCATTCGTGGCCGCTTCCGCGTCCGCTATTGCCTTGTCCACCCTGTCCGCTGCTTGGTTCGCGCGGTTTGCGGCGGTGTTGGCGGCTCCTGCCGCGTCGTTCGCGGCACTTGCCGCGCTGGTGGCTGCTTGCGCCGCGCTGTTGGCCGCGCCCGTGGCGGTGTTCGCCGCCGTGGCTGCGCTGTTGGCGGCTTGGGCTGCGCTTGTGGCCGCGCTCGCCGCGCTCGCCGCGCTGCTCACCGCCGTTTCAACGCGGGCGGCTGCCTTGTTGGCCGCATCGGCGGCGGTGTTGGCCGCGCCCGCTGCCGTGTTCGCGGCGCTGACCGCTGCGTTGCCGCGCGAAATGAGGTTGTCTATAGCGTCATCCCAGCTTTGCGCGGGCTTCTGCCCCTCGGTGACGCATCGCAAAATCTCGATTGCGAAGCGCTCCGTTGAGTAGCGCACGCCGTCTTTCTCGAACGCGAAATAGGCTTCGTCGGTGTAACCGGCGACACTGCAAAGCTTGTTTTCGTCCACGGTCACCGTGGCGGCGTTGCCCGAAATCGCGGCGGCTGCTCGGTAGTAGTTTCGCTTGTTCGGCAACAGCACTTCAAGGTAGGCCGTGAACCCCGTTAGCGCGGCTTCCGCGCCGCCGTCGTAGATAAGCGCCTTGATGGTCGTTCCGTGCTTGTCGCCCTGTCCGACCCTCACAAGGCCAGCGCCCAAGCCGTCCTTGCTAAGGTCTAGTTCAAGGGTGTGCGTGTTCATCTGCTCTCACCTGCCTTGGTGATCTCGCGCAGGGCTGTAAGCTTCTCGCCGAAAACCTCTATGGGGTCGCGCGGCGGCGCGGTCGCGCCCTCTGATGCCGACAGCGTGGCGGATTCGGGCAGTATGAGCGCGGCCATAGCGTCGAACACGTCTAGCACCGCTTCCATGCGGTCATCAACGTAGACGGGTTCAACCAGCGTGAACGAACCTTCAACGCCGCTTGGCGGTGTCACATCGCACGCCCTCACAATTTGGCGGTCGCCCGCCGCGTCAACCGCGACGAAGATAACGCCCTGCGCTTCCGCTGCGGCGAGCAACGCCGGGTCGAACTCCGACACCTGCATTTCGGTGTTGCTCAAAGCGTCATGCGCCATGTACATAACTGGTTTGTCCAATTGAAGCCCCCTAACCTGTGCCGACAGTTACACAAGACGTGCAAAGCCCGTCAGAAAAGTTGATCTTGAATGTTCCGTAATGCCAGCTAACGCAACCGTTGCCGTTGCTGTGAACCTCGGTGACGATTGGCTGTTGCATGGTGCCTGATTTGCAGATGGTCGCAACAACGCTTCTGTCTCCGCTTTCTGCCACGGATATTTGCGGGGTCGAAATCCTTATGCCGTGGTTGCCCAGAAGCTGCAAGCCGGTGTACTGCTCGCCGGTCTGAATGTTTCGGAAGTGCGCCGAAAAGTCGATTACGCCAATCTGCGTGCCGTTTTCAAGCCCCCGAATCTCACCGGCGATAAGCTGCAAAAGGTTTGACGCGTAGCCGCATGAGAACTGGCCGTTTGCGGTGATGTTGTTAGCGGTCATGTAGTTTGTCTTCAACGTTCCGTTGGTCAAATCCCATGTGCTGCGCCCTAGGTTGTCCGTCAGAAGCCCCGCGCGTATGCGGTCGGCTCGCATCGTCCCGGCGTTGATGCAATCGGCTGTCACGCTCGCGCCGGTTATAAACGTCTTCCAGTTCCATTGCCCGCTGCTCGTAAGGCTCGAAGCAAGGCGGATGCCGCGCCCGGAAATGTTCACGCACCACATACCCGACACGCTTTTGAGCGGCAAGCCGGTTTCGGGGTTCAATGGCACGTTGCTGTACAAGCTGCCAAGTTCAAAGGTTTCAAGCTTGTATGTCCCAACCGCGTTGAACTGATCGTTAAGCGCGTCTTGAAGCTGCACAAGCCAGCTAACCGACGTGCCCGCCACCGCGTCATAGGTCGCCGCCGCGCGGCTGCTGTTCTTTAGGGTCTGGCTCACGCTCTGCCACATATCGGCCATGCTGTTAATGAGGTTGCCGAAAGTAACGGTAGCGTCGCCGCCCAGCAAGTCGCGTTCGATCTGCGAAACGCGCCCGGTAAGCCTTATGCCCTCTTCGGTAAAGCCCTTGTCGATGATTGCCACGCGGTCACCCACCGCCACGCCTTCCCAGCTTCGCCCGAACGCGTACAGGTCAAGCACGCTTGCTTCATAGCTAACCTTCGGTTCGCTGACCTCTGCAAGGTACGCTTTCGTTTCCTTTAGAAGCTGCGCGGCATCCTCGCACTGCTCGTTCACGTAGCTTGTGCAAGCCGGAAGCGCCGTGCCGCGTGCGTCCGGGTGCCCCCAAATCTTCGTTGCGGCGGCATCCTCGACGTAGGCTTTGCCGCCGTTGACAGATTCGAAGGTCAAGCGTCTGCCGTAAGCGCCCGAATCGGTTTCAACGCCCTTGCCGTAGCCGTAGACGCGCGTTTTCGGGTTGTCGGCTGACACCGTGCGCGTGATGGTCTTAATGTCCTTCGTCCACGTGAAGCGCTTTGGGCTTGACTGGTTGCCGCGCAGCTTGCGCACGCCCACTTTGCGAGAAACCACAGAAGAACCGTTGGTTTCTATGGTGGTTTCCAACTCGCCGCCCCACGCTTCCAAAATCTCTGCCACGGATTCGCGGGCGCTCTGGTGGTACAGAACGACGCTCGCGCTTGCGGTCACGTCGCACGTGCCCACCGTCCAGCGCGTGCCCGTAAGCACGCGGGCAAGAGCCGTCTCAACCTGCCCCGACGGCCTTACATCGTCCGTCCAATCGTCCCAAAGTTCGGCAATTGAGTTAACGCCCGTGAACTCGGTTTGCAAGGTGCCGTCTTCGCCGTGGGTGCGACTCGCATCGTCAACAATGTGTTCATGGGTCTTGCCCTGCGCGTCAACCCAAACGATATAGTCACCCTTGTTCACGTCATCGGAACACGTCACCTTGATTTCGTCGGTGCCGTCCAGCGCTTCGGTGTGCGTCGCCGCCGTAACGTCCAGCCGCCCAAGGTTCACGCCCCAGCGCGAAAAGCGCGTGAAGCCAACTTTTCTGATTAAAGCCATCGTTCCCGCCATTCCAGCACCGCGCTTCCGCCGCTTAGTTGCAGGGTCGTGCGGCCATTGATCGTGAAGAAATCCGAATCGAGCGTGACGGCGGCGGCTTGGCTGTTGACGGTCGCTCGCTCTAGCGCCATGTCAACGCGCACGGTGCTTGTGCTTGTGACGCTCGACGCAAGCTTTACTTGCTCGCCCGTGTCAACGTTCCTGATATACCAAGCCGCGCTTGAAGACGGATTGGCGGTGATTGCCAGATGCGCGGGACGGTTGCCGCCCGCGTTCACCGTGAACGTTCCCGCCTTGACCTCAACGCGGCGCTTGTTGCCGTAATAGAACGGGTCGCCGACGTGAAACGTAACCGTTGTGCTTGGGCAAGCGTCCGTGATCTCGCCCAAGTCTGTTGACCCGCTCACGATTGCCAAAAGGTAGCGCGTGGGGTCATCCGGCAGCACCAGCGGCGCGGGTTCGTCGGTGCATAGCAGTTCCGCCAGCGCATGCCGAACCGTCGCCGCGTCGCGCCTGTCATCGCTTCTTAGCCAAATGTCAACCGGCAGGTCATAGCCCCCGAAGTAGGCCGATTTGAACAACTCCCCGTGACGGCCTGAAACGCTCTCGAAGTTCGCGTTTACAGGTGCCATGATTGGCCGGTTGACCTTACAGCTTACTAGGGCGCTTAGATCGTGCCCGTTGAATATAACGCGGTCTGTCTGCGCCCGCTTCATCCTACGTTGCAACGCTCACACCCCTTTGCTTTAGCTTGCTTGCAATCCCAAGGCCGATTTGCTGGCCTGTCTGGTACGCGTCCGCGTTGCCCGCAACCGTCGCGTTTACCTCTACGCTGACGGCGATTTGCTGCGCGGGCTGTCCGCCGTTGAACGCGTTGTTAACCGCACGTTCTATGAAGTCCCATAGCTGCTTTTCTGGTGCCACGTACTCGCCGCCAGCTTCGCCAACGCCGATGATCGAAGCTTTGTCGAAATAGCCGCCCTTCGCGTACCAGTCAACGGAAATGCTAGGCAGCTTCACGATGCCGCCTATGTCGTTCCAAGAAACGTTGAAGTGCGGCATCTTGATTTTCGGTAACTCAATCTTGATGCCGCCAAAGGCGTTCATGATCTTGTTCGGAATGTCCTTAATCCAGTTCCACGCGTTTTCAATGGGGTTCTTCATGAAGTCGCGCACGCTGTTGAACACGCCGTTGACCTTCTCGCCCAAGCCCGGAAAGCCAAGCTTGTTGCCTATGGCATCGGCGACGCGCACGGCGTTTTGCTGCGCGTTGTCCATCTTCTGGCTGATGTTGTCCCTGATCGCGTTAAAGGCGTTGGCGGCTTCGGCCTTTGCTGTTGACCAGTCGCCGGACAGGGCGGCTTGCAGGGCGCTGCCCGCGCTGCTGCCCACCTGCTTTGCTGTGTTCATGTCGTTTTGCACAGTGGAAGCGATGCCGCCGAAGTACGTTTGCGTGGCGGTCTGTAGAGTGTTCCACTTGTCGGAAACCCAATCAGCCGCCCCCTGTGCCTTTTCGGAAACGGTGCTTTTGATGTTCTCCCAAGCGTTGCTTGCGTCTTGCTTGAACCCTTCCCATTTGCTCGCAACGTCGCTTTTAAACTGCTCAACGCCGCTTGTCACGGTATCCCATACACTGCCCCAGAACTCACCGGCACCGCTAAGGAAGTCGCAAACGCCCTGCCACTTCTCCGAAATCCAGCCGGTGAAGTCAGCCCACATCTGCTTGCCCGTCTCGGTCTGCGTAAAGAACCATGTAAGACCGGCTACCGCTGCGCTTACCGCAGCGATGCCAAGGCCGATAGGGTTAGCGGTGATAAGCCCGGTTAGGCTCTTCCAGCCGCCGCCAAGGCCGCCGAACTTACCGCCCAGACCGTCGGCCTTTCCGCCAAGGTCAACGAAGCCGCCCGCAATGCTCTTGATCGCGCCGCCGATGGGCGCGGCGCTCTGCATGAACTTGCCAACGGCGGTAGTAACCCCGCCGAACGCCAGCACGCCCAACCCAAGGTTCTTGACTAGTTCCTGCTGCTCCGGCGAAAGCGATTTGAACCAATCCGACGCGGCTTGAAGCGCCGGTGTCAGCTTGCCTAGAATCTCGCTGCCGATCTCGGTTACCATCTGCTTTACCGGCAATGCTGCTTCGCCCATTTCGCGCATGGACGTTTCTAGTTCGTTTTGCGCGTCGCGGCTTGCTAGCAAGTCTTTGTTGGTTTCCTGAAACGCCTTGCCAGCATCCCCGTAAACGCCCGCCAAAGCGTCCGTTACAAGGGTCGCTCGTTCCTGCTCGGTCTTGCATGCCGCCAGCGCTTCGTTAAAAGCGTCTTCTTTGGTCTGACCCTCTGCAATGGCCTTGTTGAACGCCTCTTGCGCGGCAGAGTTGCCGGACAGCGCATTGCTCCACTGCTCGGCGCTCGCCGTTGACCAGTTGAGCGCATCGGCGAAACTGCCGGTTACCGCACCGGTATGTGCAGTTTCCTGCGCCGTCTCTGCCAAGTTCTCCAACGGCAGAGCGTCGCCGAACGTCGCATAGGCACCGGCTGCAATGTCAGTCCACTTCTTCAATTCCTCTTCGTCTTGCGTGAGCCTGATTAGGTTCTGGCTCGCTTCGGTGGCGGTGTCGCCGTCGCCCAAGATGCGGTAGAAGTTCGCATAGGTGGTCTGCGCTTGCTCAACGGTGCTTCCGGCGCTGGTGAAAGCGGTTTCAAGCTGATTATTCTTCGCTATGGCTTCTTCCTGGCTTTCCGCAAGGGCGGTCAGGCCGGTTGCCGCCGCCGTGATGCCGCCGGAAATAGCAAGACCGCCGCGCTCAACGCCCTTTCCTGCCTTTTCCAGCTTGTCGGCGTTGTCTTCGATGGTCTGGCCGAACTTGTATAGCTTGGTTTTCGACGCTTCGGCTTCGCGTGATGTTTCGGCAAGTTCCTTGCCGTATGATTCAAGCTGGTTTTCGCATTGCAGGATTGCGCGTTTAAGGCTGTCGTATTGTCGTTCCTCTTCGGCGGTCAGCCTAGCGCCGCTCTGCTGCTTCGCTTCAAGTTGCGCAAGCGCCTGTTTGTACGCGTCCAACTTCTGTTGCGTCTCGCCATAGGCGCTGTTAAGCGCCTTGACCTTTTGTTGCAGCAAGTCGGTGTTGCCGGGGTTGAACTTCAAAGACTTGTTAATTTCCTTCAAATCCGCTTGGGTCTTCTTGGATTCGCTAGAAACCTTCTTCAAAGCCCCTTGAAGTTCGGTAGTGTCGCCGCCGAACTTGATAACAAGCCCTTTGTAGCTTACCGCCATGCCGGTTCACCTTCTTTCAATTCTCAAAGTGCATGAGCGCTTCAAACACCGCGCCCGCTTGGGTGCGGTGCCGTGAAACGTTCACTAGCCCCAAAATGCCGCTTCTGCCTTACGCGCCTTTTCGTCATCGTCGTAGTTGGCGGCGGCATCGGCGTAGAACGCGTGAATCTCCAACAGGTCTTTGACCTGCCGGAAGCTAAGTTGCTGCAAATCGGTGATAGAAAGACCGCATTGCTGACAGTCGTACAGATAGCGAGCGTCGCACGCGTCTGACAGATTGCTAGGCAGTGGCGGCGCTGGCCGCTTCGGCGGGCGCGGCTTCCACTCCATCGGGCGTTGAAGGAAAAAAGTTGTCCTCGACAATGCCCATCACGTCAGCCGCCCAACCGTCCCCCTTCTGTAGGTCGAACGCGGCGGGCGGAAGCGATTTCACCCACTTGTCAAAGCCAAGCCCCCAACGCGGCTTCGCGGTCTTGATGCACGCATAGGCGATTTCAAGAAGCGCCGTCATAGACGGCATACCGCAAGACTGCATCGTTTCAACGATCATGCCCACGTCTTCGTTAATGTCCTTGGGGCGCGTCGCTCCGTTGGGCTTCTCAACGCTGAACGTGCGCGAAAACACAATGGGCGTGAAGCCGTTGAACGTGGCTTCAAACTCCATCCCTTCGCCGAAGTCGATAACCATTACTCGCCCCCGTCTTCACTCTGCGCGGGGTCGTCTCCCGTACCGGGCTTCTTCTCTAGCAGCCCGTCAAGGTTGACGGCATCGAAGAACGTGTCATAGTCCGCAAGACCCGTGAAGCTGTCATAGCCGCTCGTGCGGTCATCGGCGTTGCCGCCGGGGGGAACAATGGGCTTCCACGTAAAGGGATAGTCAAGCTGCGTGATCTCCGGCGTGTCGCTGTTGGTGGTGAGCGTCTGCGACGGCTTGGAAAGCTGGCACATCAGCAGACAGCGGCGGCGCCCTAGAACGTGGCCGGGCTGCTCGCACATAAACGCAAACTTCTTGGGCTTCTTGTTCGCGCTAAGGATGGTGCGCCCGTCCTCGGCAATCGTGTAGCCCACCAGATCGGCGATAAGCTGCCGGTTCTCCGGCGTGCCCTCGGTGTCGTAGAAACTCATTGTGCCGCTGCCGCCGTTGTCCTGCTGCTCTTCCAACCAAACTTCGTTGTCCGCATGGCTGGTGCCCGTCTCAACGCTCGGTTCCATGCTGATTTCGACGGTACCGGCCATATGCACCGGCTTTTCGTAGGTGAACTTGTCTTCGTCGGTGCAGATCGCAAAGTGAGAATTGCGAACGCCGAAAAAACCATTGCGTGCCATTTTCAAGGCTCCTATCTACTCGGTTACGTTGACGGAAAACGACGCTTCAATGAGCCGTTCGCCGTCTAGGTGTGTTATTGCTTTCTCGAATGCGCAGCCGGATGCGTCCAGCGCGTCGGCAATCTTGCTTTCAAGGTCATATGAGCGCTGCGCGGTGTAAAGCAAGATTTCGTAGGGCATCCAACGCGCCCAAGCGGCGTTGTCGGCATAGGCCGTTTCGCCGAAGCCCGCTTCAAGGCTCATGTAGGGCGGGGCGGGCTTGTCATCGTCTGAAAAGCCCTCGTTAGCCCAAGGGATGCCCAGACCGTCAAGCACGCCGCAAAGCTGGTCAAGCGTTATCACGTCGCATCACCGCCCGCCGCGAACTCGCGCCCCACCTCTTCGGCCACGGCTGCAATAACGCCGTCACCCGGCGCAACACCGTAGGTCTTGCCGGTCTGGTTCTTGACCTTGTGGCCTTTTTCAAGCAGGTGCGTTAGCTGGTATTGCTTGTTATGCACCGTCACTTCAACGCCCTGCTCCAAGCTTGCGTGGTCTGTGGTGCTAGTCCAGCCCTTCGCGTACTTGCCGGAACGCTTGCGGCTCTCGGCTTTCAGGCGCTTAACCGCCGCTTTTCCAGCGTCGGCGGCTCTCTGCTCCAACACCGCTTCGTTTTCGCCTATGCAGTCGCGCATGGCGGCGGCAATCTCGCGTTCAATATCGTTGCTAACCCTGCTCACGGTCGCCCACCCTCTCAACAAGCGTTAGCCGCACGTTGTCCGGCGAACGCTCCGCACGCTCAACGGCAAGCAACGCGCCGTTGAACTTCACCAGCGTTTCGCCGCGATAGGCGCACGCCCTCAACTCGATTACCGCTTGCGGCTTGATGCCCGCCGCGCTGGCGGCGTAGTAAGCTGCCGCGCTGATGCTGTAGACGTTGCACGGAACGTCCCGGAACGCAAGCGAAGTTGACACAACGCCGCGCTTGTCGCGCGTCTGCGTCTCGGTGGCAAGCTGGCACGTGCCAGCCCACATACTCATTGCGCGCCCGCTTCGGCCTTGCCGCCATGCTCGGTGCTTCCGGCCATGCGGCATAGCATTTCGCCGAATGAGCGCATGAGCCTGTCAGCGTCCGGGTTGTCCATGCCGAAGTTAGCCTTGACGTAGGTTTTCACGGCGACGCGCACGCTTGCGTCATCGTCGCTGTTGGCCTTAGCGTCGGAAACGCCGCCCGCAACCAGTGCGGAACGGGCGGCGCTCACAAGGTCGGCTATCTCTTCGTCATAGCCGGTGTAATCGGCAGGGATGCGCAGGGCGCTACGGCAAGCCGCCAGAAGGTCGGCTTTGTTTTCGTCTGCCATCGGTGGCACCCCCTTAGATCACTTAGGCGGATGCGCCGCCGATGGTAAGCTGCGTGAAGCCCTGCGGGACGGCAAGGCCGCAATCATAGAGCAGGTAGCCATCGAAGCAATGGCGCTGCGTGCCGTCGGTGGCGACGTAGCCGGTAACGTCGATGCCGTCAAAGACGTTGCCTTTGACAAGATCGGGATAGCCAGCGCGGATAACGCCGTCAGGCACGCTATCGTCCTGCTTAACGTACTTTCCGAAGATGCGGCCTTGCACGGCGGGGTCTTCGGTCTTCTCGTCAACGAAGTAGCTATTGCCGTTCTTGTCCTCAACCATGGCAATGTAGTTCCAAATGGTGTCATTGTTGGCGTAAACAATTGCGCCCTTCGGAACGGGATTGCCAAAGGTTTTCAGAAGCCCGAACATCTTAGTAATGTCGGCCTTGGTCAGCGTGCCAGCCTTGGCACACGTAATGAGGTTCGCGGCGGCAATGCCAAGCTTCGTATCAGTCAGGCGGTCATGGACAAAGGCGTTAGCCGCAACCGCGATGCGGGCGGCAACCTCTTTGATAAGCCATGCTTCGAAGCCATCCATAGACTGAACGGCCATCTTGCGTGAAAGCTTGGCGGTCTTCTTGATCTCTTCGCCAGCAAGCGCGATGGTGTCAAATTCGTTCTGCTCGTCGGCGGGCGCTTCGCCCTCTTTGGTCTTCGCCGCATCGCCCTGCGCAATGCCGGTGTGGCGCACCAACTCATACTGATGCTTGAAGTTGTCGCGGCTAACGTCGCCGAACAGCACCGCCGAATTGTCAACAAGGCTGATGATCTGACCTTGAATCTCCTTCGGAATGACGGCATCGGTGTTGGTGGTAAGCGCGGTGAACGCCGCACGCTCCTGAGGGGTCATGTCGTTGCCACCGCCAAGCTGCACGCCCGCGCGGGTCGCAACGTCTTTGAGCCAACCGCGCTTCGCGGCAGCGTCGTAGTCGGTCGTGTCGCGCACGACGGCACCGGCAGCGCTCGCGCTGCGTGCCAGCGGCACGGTGGAAACCTTCGGCGCGGCTCCGCTCTCGATAGCGGAACGGGCGGCGGCGACAGCGGCGGCGCGGGTCTTGCGCTGCTCGGCCTGCTCGGTGGTCTTGCGCTCGATCTCCGCCGTAAGTTCGGCCATGCGCTCTTCGTCCTGCTTGGCCTCTTCCTCGGTCACGCCCTCGGGGGTGCCCTCGGCGTACTTGTCAATCAGCGCTTGCAGTTCCTTCAACAGTTCATCCATGGTTCTAGCCTTTCTTTCTTGCGTTTGCAATTGCCATTACGGCGCACGCCCTCGCGTGCGTCATGCGCCGCCGCGCAAACTCCTTGCGCGTCTGCTCAATCTCTCCGTTAAGCAAGTTGCGTGCGCTAATCTCGGTGTTGGGGTCAGCCGGAAGGCTCACCGCCGACACGTCGAAAACCTTTTTGACCCGCGTAATAGTGGTGGTGCGGGTTTCCCTGTCGAACTCGTCAGCGGCCACGGTGAACGCCCATGACATACGCGTGATAAGTCCGGCGTCTATCTCTTCGTAAAGTTCGCGCGATGCTTGGCTGCGCGACAGGTCGGCGGCGATGAACAAGCCGTGTTCGTCCGGCTCGATAAGCAGCGTGCCGTTACTTGTGCGGGCGTACACGCGCCCTTCGTGGTCGTACTGCAAAATCACGTCCGACATATCGGCTTCGCGGAAAGCATCGGGGCTGATGATCTCCAAATACTCGTTGCCCGCGAAGTCGCAATAGATGGGGTAGGGGTCATTGAACGTGCTTGCGTAGCCCTCGACGTAGTAATCACTGTCAAAGCGCTTCTTCGGCTCTTCGCCGCCCTCGTCTGCGCGTTTGAGCGGCGCGAGCGTGGCGGTCAATGTTCGGTACTGTCTTTCATTCGGCTTGCTTGGCATCGTTGCCCCCTTGTCCCTTGTCCTTTGGTGCGCCTATCTGCTCCGAAAGCGCAATGTTGGCGTTGGTCTGCGCGGCGCTCGCGGCTTGCTCTGCCGTATGCTCGCTAATCAACCCAAGGTCGATATACTCGCCACGGATTACGTGGCGCTCTCCGCCCTCGTAGTGCGGCGATTGGAACACGTCGGCAACTTGGTTTCCGTTCCAGATTCCACGGTCGAAAAGCGCCGTTGAAACGGCAAGCTTCGTGGTGTTGCTGGCGAACTCCAAGCGGTTTGCCGAAAACATGATTTCGTTTCCGTGGGCAATCTCGTTCCTGCTGTAGGTCATCGCGGTTAGCACGTAGCCAAGCTGAACGGCGAACGTCTCAATGTTCCCTTCGTAGAACGCGTTATAGGTGTCCTCGTTCGCCTTGTTCAGCACCACATCTTCGTTGGTTCCGAAGAACCTATAGGCGCTCTTCTCGATGCGCTCCATCTGCGCCGCGTCAACCGTGTAGCTTGACGGCGTAATCTGCTTCACATCGTCAAAGATGCGGTCATACACGGCGATGCCGCCCGCGTTGGACGGGTCAAGCTGCTTGTTGAAGTCCTTTGCGGCCTGTTCCCTGTCCTTGTCGTTGCGGTTCTGGCTCAACTTGCCTATGAAGCGGATGAAAGCGCCTTGCTTAATGGCGTTCATTTCCCCTTCGGTCTGCGCGTGCATCAGTTCTAGCGTTGGATTAAGCACGTTGGTGCCGTCGCCGAAAAGGTCACTTCGGTACTGGTGGCGCGTCATAACGCCGACGCGTGACCATTCCACGTACACGCTTTCAGAAGTCGGAAAGTCAAGCTTCAACCAAAGTTCGCCGCCCACGTCATAGGCCGTGCATTTGCTCGGCAACACCGGGTAATAGCCAACGTGCGTTGTGTTGTCATCGGCGAACAGCGGAATAATCAACGCCGTGTCGTTCACCTGCAACATGGTGTAAATGCGCTTGATGAACTGCGGCGTTGTCATCCACGGGTTGGGCTGGTAGGCCAGCGAAGCCGTGGCGTGGCTCTGCGCGGTGCCGCTTACCTCTGGTTTCAGCTTGCTTGCGTGGTTCGCGCCGCTCTCGATGATTGATCGCGTCAACTCCGCTTCGTAAATGCCGCCCGTCCAAGTGGTGAAGCTTGGTTGGTAGGCCGTGAACGTTGAGAAGTAGCCGTTTACGGCTTGCATCTGCTTGCCGTGAAACACGGAATCGAACATTGAGCGCAAGCGCGGTTTCAGTCTTGCCAAGGTTTCAGCCCCCTATCATTGATTGGTATTCGTCGGCCATGTCTTTAAGGACTACGAACGCGTCACACTCCGCCGCCCATGCGTCAATGCGGTTGCGCGGGTCTTGGTTCTTCTTGTCCGGCGCAATGTTGCCGTTCGCGTCCGATCTGACGGCCACGTTTGAGCGGCACCACTCCGCAATTGGGTTGGCGTTGTCAACTATTCGGTTCTCCCGGTAAAGCGCCCGTAGTTCCTTCATGGGCATTGACAGGGTTTGCGCACCCTGCACGACGCGCCGGAAGTAGTCAGCGCCGAAGTAACCTTCGTAAGCTTCCACGGTCGGCACGTCGCGCATATGCCACGGGTCATAGCCGCAAGCAACGGCATAGATGCCGTATTTCTGTTGAACCTCGGCCACCCAATCAAGCACGACGCGCTTATCAATAATGGGCGTTGGGCACGTGCGCAAGTAGCCGTTGGCAATCCACGCATCATATGGCACGCCGTCACGCCCGCCGCGCCGCCCCTCGCGCTCCGCTTGCTCTAGCGCACGTTGCGGAATCCACGCCATGTGCAGCGCGTATATGTGCGGGTCGTTCGGGCGCTGCATGAGCAGACACGCCGCCGTCAGGTCGGTTGTGTCCGAAGCGTCAACGCCCAAAATCGCGTAGGTGAAGCCGTCCGACGGGTCAAAGGTCGCGTCGTTGTGTATCTCTGACCACGTAAGCCAAGCTTGGCTTTGGTTCTCAATCAGGTTGAAATCCTTAACAAGCAGCGTCGGCAGAAACGTAGGGTCGTTCTTCGCCTTGCTCACGTTCTTGCGAAGCGCTGGCAGTGATTTGATGGTGCCTAAGCCCGGATTGGCCTTGACCCACGCCGGTTCATGCTCCCATTCGTCGCGTTCGTCCAATTCGTAGATGAACGCAATGAAGCGCTCCGCGTCAACGCCGGTTGCCTGACCGTCAAGCCACTTGGCGGCGTACTGGTATTGCGCATCGAAGATGCCAGCGCGGACGAAGCCGTTTGTTGTGATCTCCAACACAAGCGGTTGCCTACGCGCCGACGTGCCTTGTATGGTCAGGTCGTACAAGTCGCGGTTTCGCATGGCCGCCAACTCGTCAATGATCGCGCCCGACACGTCCAAGCCGTCAAGGTGGTTCGTGTTCGCGCTAAGCGCCTTGATGGTGCCCATGTTCAAATCGCAATACAGGTCGCTTACGCGCTTGCGGATATGCTTTGACAGCGCCGGGGACGTTTTAATCATGCGCCAAGCGTTGTTGAAGCCCTTAGCTGCCTGATCGTGGGCGGTCGCCACGTTGTAGACCTCTGGTGCGCCCTCGTCATCGTTCACCTGCAAGTCAATTTCGATGCCGGACGCAAGCGCGGTCTTTCCGTTCTTCCTGCCCATGACCCAAAGCACTTCACGGTACTGCCGCAAGCCCTCTGCGTCTACGAAGCCGAAAATCACGGACAGAATGGCAAGTTGGAACAATTCCAGCTTGAAAGCGTGCCCAAGCTTGCCGGATGGTAGGCGGCAAAAGCGCTCAATGAAGTTAACGTGCTTGCTCGCGTACTCTTCGCGGAAATGGTACGGATAAAGCGGGTCTTTGTTGTCCATGTCGCGCAGAATCTTTGCAGCTACCTGCTTGATCTTGCGGCACGCCGTTATAGACCCGTCAAGCACGCCGCCGAAGTATTCACGTATAGCTTTCTCGCACCGCCCAGCCTTAGCGGCCTTAGTCATAGCGCGTTTCAGCTAGGTAATCCGTGAGCGCATCAGCAGCCGCCGCGCCGGTCGGCATCAGATCGCAAAGCTGCTTGATGCCACGCTGAAACGTAGTGAATAGCTTGTTGTAAGCGGAAAAGCCGGGATGCTCTCGCAAGCCCGATTGACCGCCGCCGTTGTCATACTCGGTGAAGATGCTTTCATAAAGCAGTTCGTGCCGCGCTTCGTCAAGCTTGACTTTCAGAAACGCGATGTTGTGGAGCATCGGCAACACAACTTTGCGCTTCTCGTCTGGTATTGCGTCCTTCGTGATGCGTTGAAGGTTGCGCACCTCGCTTTCGACACGCGATTGCATGGAAGCGGGCTTGCGCTTCGGCTTACTTTTGCCAACTTCGCCCGAAACTTGCGAACTATCGCATAGTTTTTGCTTCTGCACAAGACCACCCCCCTTTGAAAAGTCGGCACGCGAAAGAAATTGACTCCCGGCGTTGGTGCCCAAGGAATCGTTGCGCAGATTCAAACCGGGGGGATTGCCCGCCGCCCTGACCTGCTGTTTTGTGTTCGGTAATTTTTTCTTTGGTTTGCGTTTCTCGTCGCGCCGATCATTCGGCTAGGCAAATCAAGTTGCCGTCGGCATCAAACGCAAGCCCTTGACGGGTCGCACCGGCACGCGCCCACCCGTGCGTTTTCTTGTGGCATAGGTCGCAAAGGCTGACCAAGTTATCAAGGCCGCAAGCAATGTCCGGGTTGTCGATGTTGGCCGGTGTCAGTTCTTCGATATGGTGAACCATCGTTGCCGGTGTGATCTCTCCACCGGCAAGGCAGCGTTGGCACAAGTAGCTATCTCGCTTTAGCGCGTCTTCCCGCGCACGCTCCCAAGCCTTGGAATGATAGAACGCGTCACTAAACGGTTTAGCCATGCGCCACCACCCCAAAAGAAAAAGCGCCACGGCTCTAAGTCCGTGACGCTTTGCATAGTTCTAACCACCTTAGCGAACTTTAGCACAACATGGGAAGTGATGGGAAGTGTCAATTTCTCATGCGGTGCGAATGTGCGCGAAGCCTACGCCGTCGATATAGGCGAACGCCGCGCCCGACAGTTCACGGCACCACTTCACCGAACAGCGCATGACCTCGGCAACTTCCTTCCATGGCATCCCTTGGCAATACGCCATGCAAAGCACGTCGGCGTAGCGGTTGCCTTTAAGCTTCGCCAAGCCGCCGTGGTCATCGTCGCCGTAAAGCAGCATGGTTGCTTCGTCCAGCATTTCCGATGCTTCGTTGATTCTGCGTTGTAATCTCTGCTCAAACTCAATGCGCCGGTTTACCCTGTCCATTGCATCGCTGTTGCCGTTGCCCTGCTGCTCACCGTAGCGCTGAACCTTCGCGCCCTCGGAAGCTTTGAGCCGTTCCAACATTTCCTTTGAGCGCTCAATTTCAACGACGGTTTCCCGTATGCCCTCGAAGTATTCTTGCGCTCTCATTGCTTCACCTACGCAATGCCGGTGCTGCCGAAGCCAGCCGCCCCGCGCTCCGTCTCGGTCAACTCTTCGCAGGGCACCAACTCGCACGGAACGAACGGCATAACGATAAGCTGGCAAACGCGCGTGCCCGCATCAAGCGTGGTGGTTTCGTCCGACTGGTTCAGCAGCGTTGCGCCGATCTCGCCACGATAGCCCGAATCAATCACGCCCACGCTGTTTGAAAGCGTGATGCCGTGCTTGCTTGCAGGGCCGCTTCGCGGGAACACCAGCCCCACGCACCCTTGCGGAATCTCAACCGCAAGACCCGTGCCAACGGTAGCACGCGCCCCCGGCTCTAGTGTCACGTCATGGGTAATGCGAAGGTCTAGCCCCGCGTCACCCTCATGCGCATAGCGCGGCAGTTCCGCGCCGTCCGAAAGTCTCACGTTCATTTTGCGTCCAATCATTCTTCAATCTCGCTTTCGTCAAATAGCGTTGCTTGCTTGGGCTTGCGGCATTTCTCATAGACGCAATGCCCGACTTCAAGGCAGTTAGTCCAGCAGTTCCAAGGTGTGCAAAAGCACTTCTTGCCGTCCAGCACCGCGCCCCGGTTCTCGCAGTCTTCAAGGCTCATTGATTGCCCCTAAAACGGTATGTCGCTGTCATAGACGCTGGCAGCTTCCACGGCTTGCGGCGGCATGGCTTCCGGCGCTTGGGCTTCGCGGCGGGTGTTCATCAACTCCACTTCGTCCACGATGATTTCAACGCGCGAATACTGCCGCCCGTCCTTCTCCCATTTGTTCTGCCGAAGGTGCCCAGCCAATGCAAGCTTGGTGCCCTTTGCAAGGTATGGTTGCAGGGCTTCGGCACGCTTGCCGAACATGACGCAATCGAACCAATGCGGCACGTCCTGATAGCTTCCGTCCGCCTGTTTCGCGCGTTCGTTCACGGCCACCGAAAACGTGACTATGGCTAGTTGACTGTTCGTGTACCGAAGTTCAGCGGCCTTGCCAAGATTGCCGGATATGGTGCAGGTGTTCAGGCTCATAGCGCCACCCCGTCCAGCTTTTCAATGAGCGCGTGGGCTTGCTTCACGCCAAGACCGCCAACGCGCTTGCTGTCGGCGATGCTCAACGCGTGCATAAGCGCTTGCGTCTTCTTGAAGCCGTAGCCCGGAAGGGCGCTAATCATCTGTTTCACGCGCATACCAGATGCCGCCTTGTCGCCACGCCCTGCAAGGTTGATTAGATCGCAGACGGTCAGCACGCCGCTTGCAAGCTGGCTGCGCAACTCGGTGCGTTCCTTGCGCATCTGCTTTGCCTTTTCAAGGTTGGCAATCCTCTGTTCTTTGGTCAGTTCGGGAACCATCGTTTTACCCTCTTTCTTCTAATGTGCTTGATAATTACTTCTTATCAGTCACTTGCTGTTTGTCTTGAAAGCCTTTTCGGTGTCGCACCTGCGCGTTTACGGTGGTGCGCGGTGCGCGTTCAAAATGCGCCATTGCAACTTCATTGCAACACCTCTTCAAGGTCTGCCGTGGCTTCCATGGCCGCTTGCTCGAAGACGCTTGCGGCGTATGCGTCGCGTCCCGGCAAGACGTGGGCGTAGATGCGAAGCGTGGTTGCTTCGTCTGCGTGCCCCAATCGCTCCGAAACGGTTTTCAGGTCTACGCCGTGGGTCAGAAGCCACGTTGCGTGCGTGTGCCGCAAGTCGTGGAAGACGAAGCCTTGCGGCATTTCGATTTTTCCGGCAAACGTCGTGAATGCGCGTGAAACGCTGTTAGGGCGAAGATAGCCGCCGTCAACCGTGAGCAATGGCGCGTTGCTCGGCAGATCGCCGCAGAACAACCGGCGAAGTTCCATGAACGCATCAATGGTTTCAATGTCGCTTGTGGTAATGCCGATGTTGCGGCACTTGCGGCCTTTGGTAACGTCGCGCCTGTAGGGCTTCATGCCCTTCTTCTCAATGACGGTGCCGCCTACGTGGACGTACTTTGCCGCCCGGTAAATCTCGCCCGGACGTAACGCGCACACCTCGCCAACCCTCATGCCGGTTCTAAGCGAGAACCACGCGGCAAAGGCGTTCAGCGCCTTGCGCCACGTCCGCTTGTTCAAAACCTCTGGTTTCAGCAGTGGTTTTAACTGCGCGTCCAGCTTGCGGAAATCGCCGATGTTGAGCGCTTGGGCTTCGTGGTGTTCGGGGCTTGGCTTCTCAACGTCAATGATCGGGTTTGTGTCGCATATGCCCGCTTTCACAAAGAACTTATATGCGCCGCGCATGAAGTTATGGACGTTGATAACGCTATTGCGGGACAAGCCTTGCCCGCCTAGTTCCTTTGGCACCATCAAGCGTTGTTCGTAGCGGTTGAAGTCAACCACGCGCAAATCACGGGCGTTTGAGGTTGCAAGGTACTTCCGGGCGTACTTGGCGAACAGCCTATAGCTGCGCACGCTGTTAGGGCTTGCGCCGTTGCGCTCCCTCATGGCCGTGTAATCGTCCAGCAGGTCGGCAATCAGCGCACTTGCTACCAGACCGTCAGCCGTGAGGTGAGCCGCCCAAGCGTTAGCCATTTCCTGCGCTTCCGCTTCGTCGTGCGCCGCCGGGAACTCCCTATAGGGCTGAATCTTCTTACCTTCCGGCGTTTGCCCAAGGTAGGGGCGTGCGTACCAGACTTCACGCGCCTTGCTCCATTTGACCTTGCAAGCGCTCATGTCATGCACCCATCAGCGCCGGGGCATCTGCCACGTACTCGGTTTCAGGCTCTTCAAATCGGTGTGACCTGACCGCTTCGCGGCCATCCATGAAGCCCTGCGATTCGGCGTTGTGAGCGTCCCACCCGCGCCCAAGCTTCAAGGTGGTGTCAACGCCCTTGATTCCGTTAAACCGCTCTTCGTACTTCTCCTTGACCTTTGGCGGAACAACGATCATCAGCGCTTCGGTCTGCTTCTCCAACTCTGACGCGATACCTGCAACGAAACCCACGACGTAGGCGTTATAGGTGCCGTATGCTGCGCCGCGAGAATACCGGGAAGCAAGGCGGTTGCCGATCTTGTACAGGGTATTAAACGTCATTGCCGCCGCCGTGGCATCGGTCTTGTAGCCGTAGAAGGTTATCAGGTGTTCATTGCGCCAATTCGTCTTATGAAACGCGCTCTTGGTCGTTTCAAGGTATTTGCAGCGGAATGCGGGCGCTATCACGCGTGCAAGGTGCCAGCGCCACCGGCGCGGGGCGTTGCTTGCGTAAACCTCTTCAATGGGTTCTTCCTCGGCGGTGTGAATCTCCCATTGCTCAACGTCGTATTGCACAATCAGGCGTTGAGCCGCGATCGCCGCCGCTGCCGCTTCATGCTCGGTTGCCCCTCTGTCCTCTGCAACCGCCATAAGCTTTTTGATGCGCTCAATGATCTTTTCGCGTTTGTTATCCATATCAAAAACCTTTGGTTTCGGTGGTGGTTTTCGGCTCGATTTCCTCAATCAGAAAATCAATGCACTGCTTGCACTTTTTCAAGTCTTGAACGCCGTTCTTGCGAATCCAGCGCCATAGGTACTTGAACGCGCAGCCCCACCAGTAAAGAGCGATGGGCGCAAGGTTCACGGCCTTGCCGTCGTTGGCGCATGGCTGCAAGCAATAGCCCGTGCCCATCATCGCCGCCATAGCGTCCTTGCACTCAATGCCGCCGCTGGTGTAGTGGCTAGGGTGCGAAACCGCATCTTTGGCGGCTTCGATCTGATGCAAGCTAACGTCGCTCATAGCGCCACCCCCAGCGCCCGCAGACGGTCGCCGTACAAGGCTCGTTTGTCATCTGCTGGCGGTACTTCGTCCGGGTGCTTCGCGTCGTGGTCGATGATTTCCCGGTACATATCGCGGCAAACCTTTTCCACGCTGTCAGCGTCCGCGCGGCGTTGCTGGTATTCGTCCAGCGGTGCCGCTATATGCTCGCGCCTGATCTCCACGGTGGGCACGGCATCGAAACGAAAACGCGCGGTTATGTCGAACTCGCAAAGCAAGCTTGGGTACTCTCCAAGCAGATTGCTTGCGTGGTCGCGTATGTACTGCCCTGCTTGCTCAATGGCTTCAATGAAGCCTTGCCGGGTGCTTAAATCCGGCCATGTGTCTTTTGCCATCTTCTGACCTTCCTAGATTTCGCCGCATTCGCGGTTCTCGTGGCCGCTGTGGCCGTCTTTCGGTGTTTTGTGGGTATCTGTAGCCCTTTACGCCTTTTTGGCGCTTCTGCGCGGCTCTGGCTCGCTGTCGTATTCCTCAATAAAGCTGCCGTCGTATGAAGTGACCTCTTCCGTTTCCGGCAGGAAACCGCCCAGGAATCCAAGAACGCGGGCTTTTGACCAACCACCGCTTGCGCAGACGGCTTGCCGCTGCATTTCCTCAATCAGTTCACGCCGGTAAGCCGCCATGCGGCCACGGCTGGCGTTCTCTAATTCCTCAATCCGCACTTCAAGCGTGGCAGCGCGTGCCTTTTCCTGCTTCAAGTTGGCTTGAAGCTGCTTCTTGCTCTGCTCCAAAGGCTCAATTTTTGAAGCGGTGCTTTTCCGCTCTGATTCGCTTTGCCGCGCGAACTCTTCCGCCGCCCTAAGCTTCGTTGTCTTTTCCTGCAACGTCTCTTCAAGCGATTCAATGCGGGCTTTCGCGGTGTCAAGCTGCTTCGCAAGATCAAGCTTTTCTTGGTAGGTCGCATAAACCATCTGTTCAAGTTCGGCGGCGCTCATGTCCGGCTGCTCTATCTGCGCCGCCACTTCTTTTGCCGCTGCGCGTGCGTTGAAAAGTCCCATGAGATACCCCCCTAGCAAGCAAGTGCGGCAGCGTATGCCGCCGGGTCGGCAATCGCGCTGCGCGGTACCCCGCGTGCGCATCCCATCCACTCTTTGAGCCATCGCATGAGTGCCCTTAGAAACGGCTGCACGTTCGTGTCATCAGCCCAACCGGCAATGCCTATGAAGCCGTCTGCGTTGAAGCTGACCGCTTCACGCCCCGAAAAGTAGAATCCCGAAACGCGCAAGTAGGCATCTTCAATGCCGCCCGTAGATGCCGGGTTGATTACCGGCTGCGTAGCCTTGCGATAGCTAGGGCGCATTTCCATATGCTCGCCCATGCGCTCATGGTGTGCGTATTCGATGCAAAGGAAACCTTCAAGCGCCCTAATGTCGTTGGGCTGAATCTGCGAATAGGTCAGATTGGCCGTTATAGCGTCGCGCACCTGATCGCGCGTCAACTTATCCGATAAGGTCATCACAAGCCCCCTTCGCGTGCTTTCCGTGGCGCTTGCTGATGGAGCCAAGCAAGCCATCTTCGGGCGTGCGCTTGTCCTTCCATGCAAGGTTCTTGCACTTCCAGCACGGTTCACCCTCGTTGGCGAACCAATCAAGCGGACGTTGAATGCCGCACTTCGGGCATTCCCGCGTCTTAACGTGGTTTTCGTAATGAACTGGCATGGTCAAAACCTCCAATCTTGCCAAATGTGTAAAACTTTGTGGAAAACGCGTTGAAAACTGCAAAATCAGGCTTTGAGGAACGCGAAAGCGATTTCATGCCCAGAAAGAAGAACCAAGAAAGAGAAACTTTCTTGTTAGTCAATGCCACAAGCAACAGGGATTCGGTTTCGGTTTCGGTTTTATGACCGAAACCGAATCCCTTAGACCTAGACATAGACTTAGACATAGATATTGCTTTCGCAGTTTTTTAATGGTCGGTTTTGCATATCGGAAACCCTCGGTTTTCCGTGTGGTTTTCGTTCTCGCGCTTTTCATGGGTCTATCAGGCGTTTTGGTTTGGCTGTGGGTTTTTGCGCGGTCTGCCGCCCTTGCGTCCGGCTGCACGTTTCTTGCCGAAACTAAGCGCGTTTTCGTGCATCCGGGGATTTTCCAAGCACCCGTTTTCATCGGTCTGCAAAAGCCCGATGCTTAGCAACTGATCTACGAACGCCGTAACCTCTTCGATGCAAAGCAGTTCGCAGAAGTTGGAGCCGTCGCCGAATTGCAGCACGTCACCCAAGATCAACTTATCTTCTTCGGTGCTGAACGGGATTACGTGCCCTTTGTTGGATGCCAGAAGTTCGCACACGCGCCACCAACGCCCGTAGCCGCTCCAACCAAGCCGCCTGATAAGGCGCTGGCACTTAATGTCATTGGACGCGTTGGAATCGTGCGGGAAGTACGCCAAGCGGTCTTGCGCAAGTTCGCTTGCGTTAGGCATCTTCGCACCCCTCTGCTTCGGCGTGCATTGCGGCAACCCTCGCGGCTACCTCGTCGTGCTTGCTGTCCTTGCGGCGAAGGTAGATTGCGCCAGCTTGCTTGATGCTGCCGGTGACAGCGGCCATTTGGCGCTGCTCGGTCAACTTGGGTTCTTCGATGATCGCCGCCGCGAGAACCAAACCGGCTTGCAGACCGGCGAACAGCGCCGTTGAATCAAGCTTGATGGTTTCGCCGGTGTCGGCGTTGACTATGGCAACATCGGCACCCACGCAATCAAGCAGCGCGAAAGTGTCCGTGATGCGCTCTTTGGCTTTCTTCGTGTTGGTCATCATTTCTTTTCGTCCTTCCTGTCGAACATGGATTTGCGCGTCTCTATGCGCAAGTCGGGGTTGTTTTCCAGCAGCCACCGCGCAAGCAGCGGGGTAACTGTGTTGTTGATGCTGTAGTGGTGCGTGATGCCGTGCTGGTCGGTGTAGGGCACCGCTACAAGCCTGTAAGCGCTCTCGTAGCGCACGCGCTCAATTAGGTACTTCGTGGACACCCGCAAGCCGCGCCGGTGAATGGCAAGCGCCGTCAACTCAATTTCGTGCGCCGCCTTGGGATTGACCCGCAACCACTCGTTGAACAATTCGCGGTAGCTTTCGGCTTTGAGCGGCACCGGGAACACAAAGGCGCGTTCTTGGGCTATGACGGCTTCCACGGGCTGCGTGTAGTCATCGACGTTCATAGTTCACCGCGACTTTCCAGCCGCTTTAGAAGCTGCCTGAAAGCCGCTTCGGCTTCGTCAATGGGCGCGTTCCACCGAATCGGCAGCGGATGCCGCACGCGAACGCCGCCGCCTTGGTCTATGTAGGCGTTCCAGAAGCCGTGAACGTCCATGGAAGCGCTGTGCGGCGGCTGCGAAATGGCTTGCCTACCCATGCCGCACCACCAGCCACACGATCACGGCAGCGTCAGCGGCAAGGCAAAGAGCCGTCAGCCCAAGCCCGTAGGTGTCGCCAAGCCAAATTTGGAAAGCGGCAACGGCCATGGGCAGAATGCCGGACATTGTGAGCGCCAGCAGAGCGCCAACGGCGATGCGCTGCCAAAGGCGCGGCCAACGTGCTAAGATTTCTTCGTCAAATTGCTGTCCGCATTTTTGACGCGCAACCGTGCGGGTACCAGCCGTGCGGTTGCTTCGTTTCTGGGGCGACATCGTAAAGCGGTTGCAAGGCTTTGAAAGAAAGCCATTTGCACTGCGTCCAGCTTGCCGCCGGGTTCCTCGCAAACCATCGTTGTAACCAATGGTTTTAGCGGTGGTTTTCATGGTGGTTAACCTCCGCTTTCGGTCGTGGTTTGGTCATTGGTTTTTCTCCTTTCTTAGAACCAACGCGCTAGACCGATGCCCGTTAAGCTGCTGCAAAAGGCACGATGCCTAGCAATTCATCTGCCGTGCATTCGTACAACTTGCAAAGCTGAATCAGGCGTTGCGCAGTGGGTGACGTTTTCCCGTTCTCCCATGAACCAAGCGTGGTGATGGATACGCCAAGGCGCGTTGCCGCTTCTTGGGCGGTATAGCCCTTGCGCTCGCGTGCTTTGCGATAGTTGCCCATAATTCCTACCCCCTTTCTTTCTGCTCGTATAAGCCTTTGTGTTTCCAAAATAAACCAAACGGCTTACTTTGTGGTTTAGATAATAAGCCGAACGGTCTAGCGCGTCAACAATATTTTGTATACAATTATCCGCAAGGCTCACAAGCGGGAAAGGTTAGGCAAATGGATAACGAAAATGTAAAACGCCTGATTGGTTCGCGTATAGCGATTGCACGCAAAGCCGCTGGCTTGAATCAAGATCAAGTAGCGGAAGCAATCGGCGTGCATAAACAGACTATTTCACGTTGGGAAAGCGGGAAACGTGCGCCCAATGGTGAGGAAATCAGGTTGCTAGTTAACCTGCTTCATTGCTCCGCTGATTTCGTTCTTGGTCTGTCAGACACAATCACGATTCCCGAACAATAGAAAAACCCCGCGCAGGTTTGACGGCTGGCGCGGGGCAATACCAAATAGGCAAGGTGATTTTATCATGGTCAAACGTAGAGCGGCTATATACGCCCGCTTTTCGTCACACAACCAACGGTCGGAAAGCATCGAAATACAGGTTGACGCTGGCACCCGCTACATAGCTGAAAACGGCCTTGAACTGGTGAAGATATATGCGGACTACGCCAAGACGGGGCGCAACACTGACCGGCGCGAATACAAACAGATGATGAACGATGCCCGGTTAGGGCTGTTTGATTACGTGGTGATCTACAAGGTGCCGCGCATCATGCGAAACCGTGACGAAATGGCGCTAACGCGCATCATGCTGCGCAAAGCCGGTGTTGAAATTCTCTACGCCGGTGAGGAAATCGCCAGCGGTTCGGCTGGCGTTCTGCAATTGGGAATGCTCGAAGTGCTGGCCGAATGGGAAAGCGCCATAGACAGCGAACGCATCATTGACGGCATACAGAAGAACGCGCAAAGGTGCATGGCGAATGGCCGCACGCTCTACGGTTGGGACATTGTAGAAGGGCGCTACGTTATCAATGACCGCGAAGCTGCGGTGCTGCACAAAATGAAAAACATGGTGTTTGCAGGTTCGATAATCGCCGAAGTGGTCAGGGCTGTTGCAAACGTGCGCACACGTCAGGGAAAGCCCATTAACCATGATCGCGCAAAGAAGCTGTTGTTGCGCCCGCAAAATGGCGGCACGTATAGCTACGCCGGGCACGTGGTTGAAGGTGGAATGCCCGCGCTCTGGCCGAAAGCTGAACAAGATATGCTAATAAGCATCTTAGGGAATCCGCGCCCGCGCCGCCGCGTAGACCACGCCGCAGAATGGCCGCTAACCGGCAAGCTTTATTGCGCAGAATGCGGCAACACTCTTGCCGGAACGTCTGGCACCGGCAAGAGTGGCACGGTCTATGCCTATTACAAGTGCAAGAAGTGCAAGCGCACGTTCAGGCGCGACATTTTGGAAGATGCCATAGTGGACATGACCATATGCGCCCTAGAGCGCCCCGACGTGCGCAAGCGCATTGCCGACGGCATGGCAACCTATGAAGCCACCATGGAAGATGCGCCGCTTGAAAGCGAGCGCCTACGCAAGGAAATAAAAAGGATTGACGCCGCGTTTGAACGAATCTGGCAAGCCATCGAAGACGGCATAGCGCCACCGGGCGGCAAAGAACGCATTGAGGATTTGAAAGCCCGCAAAGATGCGTTGGAAACCGAATATCAGATAGCCAAGGCCAATGAAAACATTGAACCGGGCTTTTCGGAATTGATGGACTGGCTAGACAATGTAGCCGAAGAAATGAACCCGCAAGAAATCCTAACAATGTTTGTGCGGGCGGTGCAGATCGACAAAGCCGAAGTGCGGTTGTACTTCGCTTTTGACTATTACGGCGACAATTTCACGCCGCCAAAAAAAGACGAACACCAGTTGAAACGGTGTTCGTCTAATTCTCCTATGGTGGAGCCTA
>ERZ1673736.1341-NODE-1341-length-33269-cov-5.140242_pt1 | contig 33269 bp, 28 predicted proteins | sample MGYA00580212_ERZ1673736 | MGnify/ENA primary metagenome ERZ1673736 (study PRJEB41218, sample SAMN15661752) | gut metagenome | host: Homo sapiens | place: Canada: London | collected 2015-08-20/2019-03-30 | study: EMG produced TPA metagenomics assembly of...
CATCTTCTGTAATGCGGCAGGAAACCAGCGTCTCATCCGACGGGGCATGATACATGGTATCCATCATAATATTTTCCATAATTGCACGAAGCCCCCGCGCACCGGTTTTTCTCTTCAGGGACGTATCTGCAATTGCCTCAAGCGCAGCCCGGTCAAAGGTAAGATCAACACCGTCCAGCTCCAGCATCTTCTGGTATTGCTTCACAATGGCGCTCTTTGGCTCCGTCAGAATCCTAATCAACGCATCTCTGTCCAACATCTCCAGTGAAACAGTCACCGGGACACGCCCTACCAACTCCGGAATTAATCCGAATTTCACAAGATCCTGGGGCAGAACCTGCTTCAAAAGCCTATCTGTATCGTCCTCATGCTTCTCGGCAATCTCTGCATTAAATCCTATCGATTTCTTATCCAGACGGGTCTCAATAATCTTGTCCAGTCCTTCAAAAGCACCTCCGCAGATGAATAGAATATTTGTCGTATCAATCTGAATCAATTCCTGATGCGGATGCTTTCTCCCGCCCTGGGGCGGTACGCTTGCCACCGTGCCTTCAATAATCTTAAGGAGCGCCTGCTGAACGCCTTCGCCCGACACATCTCTCGTAATAGACGGATTCTCTGATTTTCTTGTAATTTTATCTATCTCATCAATATAAATAATTCCGTATTCTGCCCGCTCAATATCGCCGTCCGCCGCCTGAATAACTTTCAGCAGGATATTTTCCACATCTTCACCTACATACCCCGCTTCCGTAAGCGCCGTTGCATCAGCAATGGCAAACGGTACATTCAGTATCTTTGCCAGCGTCTGCGCCAGAAGTGTCTTACCGCAGCCGGTAGGACCCAGCATCAGGACATTGCTTTTTTTAAGCTCTACCCCCAGATCCTTCTCTGCCATAATCCTTTTATAATGGTTATATACCGCAACAGACAGTACTTTCTTCGCTTCTTCCTGCCCGATTACATAATCATCCAGAAACGCCTTGATTTCTTCCGGCTTAAGCAGATTGATTTCATCAAATGGATTCGTACGCCTGTTATCATACTCAAATTCTTCTTCTATAATCTCTGCACAAACATCTACACAGGAATCACAGATATAGACTCCGCCGGGCCCCGCGATCAACTTACGTACCTGCGCCTGGGTTTTATTACAAAAAGAGCACCTAATCTGCTCATCATTTCTTCCTGCCATACTTTCACCTCTCTGTTTCTAAACATTTCAGCCGTCTTTCATTCCATGCTTAAAGCACCGCTTTGACTAAGACAAACTAAGGACAGGCAGACTGTTTACAGTATACCCGTCCTGTTTTTTATTTACGGTTCGTGATTACTTCATCTATCAAGCCGTACTCTTTTGCTTCTATTGCAGACATAAAATTGTCTCTGTCTGTATCTGCACTAATAACTTCAATCGGCTGTCCTGTATTCTCTGCCAGAATCTGATTCAGCTTCTGACGCGTCTTCAGAATATGTTCTGCGGCAATCTGAATCTCAGTTGCCTGTCCCTGCGCGCCGCCTGACGGCTGATGAATCATAATCTCTGCATTTGGCAGCGCGAAACGCTTACCCTTTGCCCCTCCTGAGAGAAGAAAAGATCCCATACTTGCCGCCATTCCAATACAGTAGGTGGCTACATCACATTTGATATACTGCATCGTATCGTAAATCGCAAGTCCGGCAGTCACAGAGCCGCCCGGACTGTTAATGTACAGATGGATATCCTTCTCCGGATCCTCTGCTTCCAGGAACATTAACTGCGCAACAATGATACTTGCCGCTGTATCCGTCACTTCTTCTCCAAGAAAAATAATTCTGTCTTTTAATAATCTTGAATAAATATCGTAGGAACGCTCCCCACGACTCGTCTGTTCAACGACATAAGGTACCAGACTCATGTAAATACCCCCTAACTATGATGTCTGTCACTGGTAGCAAATACTATTTCTCTTCTGCATTCTCTACCAGGAAGGTTACTGCCTCCTGAACTGCTATATCTTCTTTCATCTGTTTCTTTTCATTTTCGCCCATGTACTCTTTCAGCTTATCAGCTTCCATATTGTAGGCCTCTGCCATCTTGGCAATCTCTTCATCAAGCTTCTCATCACTGATTTCAATATTCTCAGCCTGGGCAATTGCTTCCAGAACCAAACGTGTCTGGATGCGCTTCAGCGCCTGTGGGCGCAAATCTTCCAGCATCTTCTCTTCTGTCAATCCGGTAAACTGGAAATACTGTTCCATAGTAAGACCCTGCTGCATCATTCTCTGAGCAAAATCATCTGCCATCTGTCTGGTCTGCGTATTGATCATTGGCTCCGGAATTTCCATAGTAGCATTGGCAACAGCCTGCTCCACAGCCTGATCTTCCTTCTTCGTCTTTCCTTCTGTCTCTTTCTGCTCTTTGATCTTCGCCTTAACGTCTGCCTTATATTCCTCTAAAGTATCGAATTCTGATACTTCCGCCGCAAATTCATCGTCAATCTCCGGAAGCTCTTTTGCCTTAATCTCATGCACGGTACATTTAAATACTGCCGCTTTTCCCTTCAGGTCTTCCGCCTGATAATCCTCTGGGAAGGTTACATTGACTTCCACTTCTTTTCCAGATTCTGCCCCTACCAGTTGTTCCTCAAATCCTGGGATAAAGGCACCGGATCCGATTGTCAGCGGATAATTTTCTCCCTTTCCGCCTTCAAATGCAACACCGTCAACAAAACCTTCAAAGTCGAGGATTACTTCATCGCCATCTTGTACCGGGCGATCTTCTACGGTAATCGTCCGCGCATTCTTCTCTGCCTCTTCCTGAATCTTCGCATCTACTTCCTTCTGTGTGACACGGGTAGAAATCTTGTCTACTTTCAGCCCTTTGTACTCTCCAAGAGTTACCTCCGGCTTCGTTGCAACTTCTGCTGTAAAAATAAATGGTTTGCCCTTCTCAATCTGAACAACATTAATCTCCGGCTGAGACACAATATCCAGCTCACATTCATCATATGCGTCGGAATATGCCTTTGGAATCAATTCATTGACTGCATCATCATAGAAAATAGCAGCGCCGTACATTTTCTCAATCATCTGACGCGGAACCTTTCCCTTACGGAATCCCGGGATACTAATTTTAGATTTCTGCTTCTGATATGCACTTTGAAGTGCCTTCTCCAACTCTTCTGCCGAAACCTCAATTGTAAGCTTCGCCATGTTTTTTTCCAGTTTTTCTACCTGTAAACTCATGAATAACTTCCTCCTATTTCTATCCTGCCTTCTCGTAGTCTAAAGAACAGGTCGACTACATAAATACTCATTAAGAGAGTATAACACAAATCCTGCAAAATAGCCAGCATTTATTTCAAATATATGATTGTCTCTGCAAGCGCAGTAGCTTCCGCCTTATCAAAAAGGATTTCCACCAGCTTCAATCCGAAATCAATCGCCGTCCCCATTCCGCGGCTGGTAATAATATTACCGTCCTGTACTACCGGAGCTTTCACAATTACAGCTCCCTGAAGCTGCTCCTCCACGGACGGATAACAGGTTGCCCGTTTTCCCTTCAGAAGCCCCATGTTCCCCAGGATTCCCGGTGCCGCGCAGATTGCTCCCACATATTTTCCTTCTTCACAGAAAGCCTGTATGACTCGTTTCACACCCTCATGTTCACTTAAATTCGTAGTTCCGGGCTGTCCTCCCGGAAGAATGACCATATCAAATTCTGCAAAATTCACTTCTTCAAATGTATCTTCTGTCTGCACGCCGATCCCATGTGCACCGTGTACCATATATTCCTCCGTAATAGATACTGTATCCACATATATCATGGAACGTCTCAGCAGATCCACAACAGTCAATGCTTCTATCTCTTCAAATCCATCTGCTAATAACACCGCTACTTTTCTCATTATTGACCCTCCTAAAAATATCTTCTCTTAAACAGTAACAAACAACCTCAAAAAAATCAATGCATTTACAATTTACTTTTTTTATATTATGATTTTAATATTACCATTCACAGCCGATTTGAAATTCAATATGGATTCGTCGTGCTTGCACGTAAGAAGATATATTGGATTTCAAATCCGGTCTGTGGAGCAGTCACCCCACCCGCATAAGCATTCTTAGCTCCGTAAGGAGCGGGACTGGAGCATCGAAGATGCGACGAATGCGCATGCGGGTGGGGTGCTGTGAATGGTAATATTTAATAATTACTTTTTACAGACGGAAAGGAGTCCATACATGGAAATCGAACGAAAATATCTGATTCACCACATCCCCGAAAACTTAACTGTCACAGAAACCCACCATATCGAACAGGGATACCTCTGCACAGGTCCGGTGGTACGAATCCGCAAGGATAATGAGGACTATATTCTGACCTACAAATCTAAAGGCCTCATGGTTCGGGAAGAATACAATCTTCCTCTCACCGCCAATGCATATGAACACTTAAAAACAAAGATTGACGGAAGATTGATAAAAAAGACAAGACAGGTCATTCCTTACACGGACAACCTCTTCATTGAACTTGATACTTTCCACGGCGATCTTGCTCCCCTAGTCTTAGCAGAAGTAGAATTTCCTTCCGTAGAGGCGGCAGACACCTTCGTCCCCCCCTCCTGGTTTGCAGAGGATGTGACCTTCTCGCCCGCCTACCATAACAGCACCTTGAGCAACATTTTGTTGCATTCCGCCACTTAGCTTCTTTTCGGCGCATAATTATCTATTTTTCTGGTTAATTGCTATACTAAACCTGTAATAACAGATGGAGGTATGGCAATGGCCAATATTCAGCTTGCGAAGAACCTTCGTGCTTTAAGGGATGCAAACAATCTGAACCAGGGTGATTTAAGTGATATGCTTAACATCTCCAGACAGGCGTACTCAAACTATGAGAATAGTAAGCGTACCCCTGATCTGGATTCTTTGCTGCGCCTTGCTTCCTTTTATCATGTAACTTTAGAACAGCTGGTAAATGGCAACCTTTCCAATCCTGTCCAAAGCTTTTCCGAAGAAAAAGTGCCATATTACATGGCACTTGACATCAAAACCGGAAATACGCTCTATCTCAAAGAAGAAGAGACGGAGCTGATTACAAAATTCCGCTCTCTTTCTGATGACAACAAACGTATCATTACCGGTTTTCTTGATTCACATTCAAAATAATTAATCGGTCAATGCCAGTGCAAAGCCTTCATGGACTGCATTCATCGCCTTGTCAATATCCTTTTCATCAACCAGGACTGTAATACGGATTTCAGAGGTCGAAATCATATTAATGTTAATCCTGGAATTATACAAAGATTCAAACATTTTCGCTGCCACGCCTGGATTACTCATCATTCCCGCGCCGACTACAGAGATTTTCGCCACATCCCTATTGTAGGAAATCTGCTGGATTGTCAGAGCTTCCTTATGTTCTTCCAAAATCTGAAGGGCAGGTTCCAAATCATCCTCTGAAACAGTAAAGGATATATCTTTCGTCCCCTCTCTGCCTACTGACTGAAGAATAATATCTACGTTAATATGATTCTTTGACATGGTATTAAAGATTTTAAACGCTGTTCCCGGTTTATCTTCTACTCCTATCGCTGAAATCCTCGCTGTATTTTTATCGGCTGCCACGCCTGTAATTAACATTTTTTCCATCTTTACCTTCTCCTTGACAACGGTTCCCTCCGAACGATTCAGACTCGACCGTACTACCAGCTCCACTCCATATTTCTTTGCCATCTCCACAGACCTGCCGTGCAGTACCTTTGCTCCTACCGTTGCCAGTTCCAGCATCTCATCATAAGTAATGGCATCCAGTTTCCTTGCATTCTTCACTACACGGGGATCCGCAGTGTAAACACCATCCACATCTGTATAAATCTCACATTTATCTGCATGGAGCACCGCCGCCAGCGCAACCGCCGTTGTATCCGAACCGCCTCTTCCCAGAGTTGTGATATCATCGTACTTGTTCACTCCCTGGAATCCTGTCACAATAACGATTTTTCTTGCATCCAGCTCGTGCTGAATACGCTTCGTGTCAATCCTTTTAAATCTGGCGTTGCCATAACTGGAGGTGGACACCATTCCTGCCTGAAATGCATTCAATGACACGGCAGGTACATCCAGCGCATGCATTGCCATCGCCATCAGGGAAACAGACACCTGTTCTCCCGTAGTCATAAGCATATCCATCTCCCTTTTCTTGGCATTTGGATTAATACTATGCGCAAGCTCAATCAGTTCATCGGTAGTATCTCCCATGGCAGAGAGAACCACCACCACATCATGCCCCGCTTTATAATCTTCAATGCATCTTTTTGCAACATTGAAGATACGTTCTTTATTAGCGACAGAACTGCCGCCGAACTTCTTTACTACTAACATACGCCCTCCTGTTTTTTGTCTCTCATCCTTTTCCCTAAATCTCCAGTAAATGCTCAATCAGCCGATATCCTTCCGGCCACTTCCATTCGCTTTCTGCTGCCTTTACTTCACTATATGTATGGACGCCGTCCACCGTCCGCCTACTATCATAAATCAGGTAAGGAATCGGTTCGCTCGTGTGCGTACGCACACAAATGGGAGTCGGATGATCCGGAAGCACCATAATACGGTAATCTTCACCCGCTTCATCAAGTCCTTCCACAATTCTTCCCACTACCTTTTCATCCACTTGTTCAATCGCAGTAATCTTATCAGCCACACTTCCCTGATGCCCCATCTCATCCGGAGCCTCTACATGGACATATGCAAAATCATAACCCTGATGCAGCAGGGCATCTACCGCTGCGTCCGCTTTACCGGCGTAATTGGTATGCAACCCTCCATTGGCTCCTTCCACAATGACCCGATCCATTCCGGCACCTACGGCAATTCCTTTCAAAAGATCTACCGCAGAAATCATTACGCCTTTCTTTCCGGTCTTCTCTTCAAAAGGTGCAAGGGACGGTCTTGTGCCGGCTCCCCAGAACCAGGCAGAATTCGCCGGCTTCAGCCCTCTCCTTCTGCGCTCTTCATTTATCGGATGATGATTTAATATCTCATAACTCTTCTTCATCATATCTCTAAGCACTTCATCCTGAGGCAGATACTCTCCCACTCGCTTCGTCAAGATATCATGAGGCGGAGTCAGCTCTATGAGTTTCCCGTTCTTCTGAATCAAAAGATGCCTGTAGCTGGTTCCTACATAAAAGGAATAGCCTTCTCTCTCCAGTCCTTCCTTCAGGGCATCTACCAATACTGCCGCTTCTTCTGTCGGAATCTCATCAGAACTGTGATCCAGCATGATCTTTTCTTCATACGGTTCTTCTTCCTCCGAAAGCGTCACAATATTGCAGCGAAAAGACACATCCGAATCTGCCATATCCACGCCTATACTGAGAGCCTCCAGAGGAGAACGCCCTGTATAATACTCCCTGGGATCATAACCCATTACAGACAAATTCGCCGTATCACTTCCCGGCGCCATTCCTTCCGGAACCATCGCCGCCATCCCGATTTCCGCCTTCTGCGCCAGCCGGTCCATAACCGGAGTTGCCGCCGCCTCCAGTGTCGTTTTGCCGCCAAGCTCTTCTAACGGTCTTCCTGCCATTCCATCACTAAGAACAATCACATACTTCATAACTGCCGCCCTCTTTCCATCCGCCGATTCTTACTTTTCCACTCTTATCATGCTGATAATCTCACTCTGATAAGCTACCGCTTTCTTTTCATATTCGCCCTCCGGCATCAATGCCGTAACGAATCCAAACTCACCCTGCATACCTTCGATGTTCACAAATTCAATCTCACCGAAATCCGCCGCAAGCTTTCCTTTTACAACTTCCGGAGAACCTTTCATCCGGACAAAAAAGCGTCTCTTCAATTCCTCTTTTCCTTCCAGCTCCAGTTTCTCCTCACTCCACATAACACCTAAATTCCTACCTGGATTCTTCGCCTCTTCCACGATATCTCCTACTACCGCACTTGCTGTCGGCAGCTTTCCTGCCCCGCTTCCGTAGAACATCGCATCTCCCAGCATATTTCCATGTACAAAGATAGAATTGAACACTCCGTCGATATTAAATAACGGATGACTCTTATGGAGCAGGCACGGAGAAACCATAGCACAAATCTTATCTCCTTCCCGCTTACAGGTAGCAAGAAGCTTGATCGTCATCCCCATCTCTTTCGCATATTTCATATCATCTGCCGTGATCTTCGTAATGCCCTCACAATAAATATCTTCAAAATCCACCTGTTTTCCTGAAATGATAGACGCAAGAATTGCAATTTTGCGGCAGGCATCGTAACCTTCTACATCTGCTTCCGGATTGCGTTCCGCATACCCGTTATCCTGGGCTTCTTTCAGGACTTCATCATAATTAGCGCCTTCATAGAACATCTTTGTCAACATATAATTGGTGGTCCCATTCAAAATCCCCGTAATTTCTTCCACCACATCTCCGGTAAGCGAAGAATGAAGCGGCCGCAGAATCGGAATTCCTCCGCCTACGCTTGCCTCAAACAAGAAATTCACATTCTTCTCCTTCGCAATCTTTAAAAGCTCCGCGCCGTGTTTTGCCACCAGAGCTTTATTGGAGGTTGCCACACTCTTCCCTGCTTCCAGCGAACGCTTCACAAATGTGTAGGCCGGCTCGATTCCTCCCATAACCTCCACTACAATATCTACTTCTTTATCCTGAACAATCTCTTCAAAATCATGGGTAATGATCTCCTGTACCGGGTCTCCGGGAAAATCCCGTAAATCCAGCACATATTTTAAATTCAGTGTTTCACCCACCCGCTGATTGATAACCTCCTGGTTTGTGCGGATAACCTCCACCACACCAGATCCAACTGTTCCATATCCAAGTACTGCTACATTTACCATATCTTCTCCCTCGTATCGCTACTGACCTTTCTGTTTTAAATATGCGTTAATAAATATATCAATTGCCCCATCCAGAACTGCTGCCACATTGCCGGTCTCCTCACCTGTCCGGTGATCCTTCACCAACGTATACGGCTGCATAACATAGGAACGTATCTGATTGCCAAATCCGATTTCTTTCACTTCACCGCGGATGTCGGACACCTTCTCTGCCTGCTCCTGCTCTTTCAGCAGAGTAAGCTTTGCCTTCAGCATCTGCATCGCCTTCTCTTTGTTATGATGCTGAGACCGTTCATTCTGGCACTGTACCACAATCCCGGTAGGCAGATGGGTAATGCGGATAGCCGAAGAAGTCTTATTGACATGCTGACCTCCGGCGCCGCTGGCACGGTAGGTGTCAATTTTCAAATCGTCTTCCGCAATTTCAATATCAATGGTATCCTCAATATCCGGCACCACATCGCAGGACGCAAATGACGTCTGCCGTTTGCCTGCCGCATTAAACGGGGAAATCCGAACCAGGCGGTGTACGCCTTTTTCGGACTTCAGATAACCATATGCATTCTCTCCGCAGACTTCAAAAGTTACATTCTTAATCCCGGTAATATCACCATCCAGATAATCCAGCACAGTAATTCCGAAGCCCTTCTGCTCTGCCCAGCGTCCGTACATACGGTACAGCATCCCTGCCCAGTCGCAGGACTCCGTGCCTCCCGCCCCCGCATGCAGTGTGACAATCGCATTGTAGCGGTCATATTCTCCCGACAGCAGAGTCCGGATTCTCAGAGCTTCGTACTGATTTTCAAATCCCCGGACTTCCTCTTCAATCTCCGGAACCATGGACGGATCGCTTTCCTCATATGCCATCTCCAGAAGAATCTGTATGTCCTCATACTTTTCCTCCAGACTCTGCATCTCTTCCAGACAATCCTTCAAGTTCTTCAATTCTTTCATTATATTCTGGGATTTTTCTGTGTCATCCCAGAATCCCGGCTCTTCTATCTTTCGCTCCAGCTCTTCTACTCGCTTTTCTTTGCCGGAGACGTCAAAGTGAATCCCTCATTTCAGCGAGAGGTTCTTCATAAGAGCTGATGATACTTTTAAACTGATCCAGTTCTACCACTCTATCACCTCTTTCATCATTTTCTTCCACAACACTGCTTATATTTTTTACCGCTTCCGCACGGGCACGGATCATTCGGATATATCTTCTTCGTCTCACGCTTCTTAGGCGCGCGGACCGCACTGTCATCTTTGTTCGTTCCGGTTACTTTCGCCACCTCTTCACGCTCTACCTTCTGTTCAATCCGAATATGGAACAACGTACGGATGGTATCTGCCGTAATCGCTTTCGTCATCTCGTCGAACATCTCATATCCAACCATCTTATATTCAATCTTCGGATCTCTCTGTCCATATGCCTGCAGGCCGATTCCCGTCCGGAGCTGATCCATGTCATTGATATGATCCATCCATTTGCCATCAATCACCTTCAAAAGAACTACACGTTCAATCTCTCTGAGCTGCTCCGCTTCCGGGAATTCCGCTTCTTTCATCTCGTAAGCCTTGACCGCACGTTCTTTCAGCATATGCTTAAACTCTTTCTGATTTAAGTTCTTTACTTCCTCTAAGCTCACAGGTTCCATCGGAATCGTATTATGAAGAGTCACATTCAAATCTGCCAGCGCCCAGTCCTCCGGCTCCTGATCCGGCGAAATGTTGCTGTCCACAAGATTCTCCACGTATTCATTTATCATATGATAAATGGAATCCCGCATACTCTCGCCATCCAGAACCCGACGCCTCTCTTCATATATAATTTCTCTCTGCTCATTCATAACCTGGTCATAATCCAAAAGATTCTTACGAATGCCAAAGTTATTACTCTCTATCTTCTGCTGCGCTCTCTCAATAGCGCCCGTCAGCATCTTATGTTCAATCTGTTCTCCGTCTTCCACTCCAAGTGTATTAAACACATTCATCAGCTTCTCTGAACCGAATAGACGCATCAAATCATCCTCCAGGGAAATGTAGAATCTGGATTCACCCGGATCCCCCTGACGCCCGGAACGTCCGCGCAGCTGGTTATCGATACGCCTGGATTCATGCCGCTCCGTACCGATAATCTTAAGTCCGCCCACCTCTCTCGCCGCATCGTCCAACTTAATATCCGTACCACGTCCTGCCATGTTGGTGGCAATGGTAACTGCGCCATGCTGGCCTGCCTGCGCTACAATCTCCGCTTCCATCTCATGAAACTTCGCATTCAGGACATTATGCTGGATTCCTCTTCTTTTCAGCATACCGCTCAGAAGTTCTGATACCTCAATCGTAATCGTACCAACCAAAACCGGCTGGCCTTTGGCATGTGCCTCCTCCACGGCATCACATACCGCGCGGAACTTCTCTTTCTGCGTCTTATATACCGCATCCTCCAGATCCACACGGGCAACCGGAACATTGGTAGGGATTTCTACAACATCCATGCCGTAAATCTCCCGGAATTCCTTCTCTTCTGTAAGGGCAGTACCCGTCATACCGCTCTTCTTCTCAAATTTATTAAATAAATTCTGGAAGGTAATCGTAGCCAGCGTCTTGCTTTCTCTCTTTACCTTCACATGCTCTTTCGCTTCTATCGCCTGATGAAGTCCGTCAGAATAACGGCGCCCCGGCATAATACGTCCGGTAAATTCATCTACAATCAGTACTTCATCGTCCTTCACCACATAATCCTGGTCACGGAACATCAGATTATGCGCACGCAGAGCAAGAATAATATTATGCTGAATCTCCAGGTTCTCTGCATCGGCAAGGTTGTCAATGTGGAAGAACTTCTCAACCTTCTTCACGCCATCTTCGGTCAGATTTACATTCTTCTCTTTCTCATTTACAATAAAGTCTCCCGTCTCCTCAATTTCTTCACCCATAATAGCGTTCATCTTGGAGAACTCTCCGCTTGCCTCACCCCGCTCTAACTGGCGCGCCAGGATGTCACACGCTTCATAAAGTTTCGTGGACTTACTGCTCTGCCCCGAAATAATCAACGGAGTTCTCGCCTCATCAATCAATACCGAGTCCACCTCATCGATAATTGCAAATTTCAATCCTCTCTGAACAAGCTGTTCTTTGTAGATTACCATGTTGTCTCGCAGATAATCAAAACCTAATTCATTATTCGTCACATAGGTAATATCGCAGTTATATGCTTCCCGTCTTTCATCCTTATCCATGCTATTCAGCACAACACCGACCTTAAGTCCCAAGAACTCATGAACCTGCCCCATCCACTCCGCATCACGTTTGGCAAGGTAATCATTGACCGTAACGATGTGTACCCCTTCTCCGGTAAGAGCATTCAGATATGCCGGAAGCGTCGACACAAGGGTCTTACCTTCACCGGTCTTCATCTCGGCAATACGCCCCTGATGCAGAATAATTCCGCCAATCAACTGTACCCGGTAATGACGCATTCCCAGAACACGTGATGCCGCTTCTCTCACTACAGCAAATGCTTCCGGAAGAATATCATCTAACGTCTCTCCATCCGCCAGCCTTCTCTTAAATTCCTTCGTCTTATCTCTCAGCTCTTCATCGGATAATTCCTTCATCTGAGGTTCAAGCTCTTCAATATGGTCAACAATCGGATAAATCCTCTTCAATTCATTCTCGCTGTGTGTCCCAAATATTTTTTGTAAAAAACCCATGGTATTTCCTAACTCCTTGTCCAATATTCAAAAGATTCACTCACCATTTTAGCACTATCATGCAAGCAATTCAACCAATTTATAAACTGTTCACAGACTGCTCATAGACTGTCCATATTCCTTTTTTACCGTTTCATAAGGCAGTTTCCCGCCAAACAGATCCAGCGCACTGCCGATAGTAAAGTCAAGTCTGCCTTTACTGATCTGCTTAAACCGGTCCAAATCCTCCATACTTCCGATGCCTCCCGCGTAAGTAACCGGGCGTCCCGCGTATCCGGCAAGAACCTTCACCAGCTCTTCTTCCACACCGGAAGATTTTCCTTCTGCGTCCACCCCGTGAACCAGGAATTCATCGCAATAACCGGACAGTTTTTCCAACATTCCTACGGTTACTTTCATTCTGGTAAATGTCTGCCAGCGGTCTGTTACAATATAATACTCCCCGCCCTTCTTCCTGCAGCTTACATCAATGACAACATGCTCTCTTCCCACTGCTGCCACCAGCTTCTTCAGATTGTCCCACAGAACTTCTCCGTCCCGGAAAACATAGGAGGTAACAATCACATGACTTGCACCCGCACGGATATATTCCACTCCATTTTCCGCCGTAATCCCGCCGCCAATCTGCATTCCGCCGGGAAAAGCACGCAATGCGCGCAATGCCTGTTCCTTTGTAGCTACATAATACTCAGAAGAAGCCGGATTTAAAAGGATAATATGTCCTCCCGTCAGCCCGTCTTTTTTATACAATTTTGCATAATAAGCGCTGTCGTATTCCGACGCGAAGTTTTCCTGTGCCCGGTCGCCGCTGTCTCTTAAGCTTCCTCCCACAATCTGCTTTACTTTACCGTTGTGTATATCAATGCATGGTCTGAATCTCATAAATATCTCCTAATATCTGTTATCAAAAATCCGTGTAGATTTCTTCTCGCTGCGGGGCAGTTCTCCTATAGAAACCGGTTTTACAAGCACCGTAATTCCGATTTTTTCTTTAAATGCCTGCTGTACCGCCTTTTCTGCCTGACTTTTCTCCACTCCCGTATTTATCTCTACAAACAAAGTGCAGACATCCTTACCATTCAAATGGTCTAACATAAACTGATACTCGCTGGATGCCTCCGGCACATCCTTTAACATCTCTTCAATCTGGCTCGGGAAAATATTAACCCCCTTTACCTTTACCATATCATCCGTACGTCCGATCAGTGTATCAATTCTCGGGAATCTGGAGCCGCACGGGCAGTCTCCCAGTACAAATCTTGTCAAGTCATGAGTACGGTAACGGATCAGGGGCGCCCCCTGTTTTCTGAGGGTCGTAATTACCAGCTCGCCAATCTCGCCGTCCGGTACATTCTTTCCGGTCTTCGGATCAACGATTTCAAAATACACATAATCATCCCAATAATGCATCCCGCATTCATAATCACAGCTCATGGCAATCCCCGGCCCGTACACTTCCGTCAACCCGTAAATGTCATAAAGCTGCACTCCCAGCTCTGCCGCAATCCTTTTGCGCATCTTATCGCCCCACCGCTCAGAGCCGATTACGCCCTTTTTCAGATAAATTTTATCCGTCAGCCCTCGTTTTGCAATCTCTTCTGCCAAAAGAAGTGCGTAGGAAGAGGTTGCGCAGAGAACCGTAGACTTCATGTCCTGCATCATCCGAAGCTGCTTGTCCGTATTGCCCGGCCCCATCGGGATTGTCATAGCTCCCAGCCGCTCTGCTCCCAACTGAAACCCAATTCCCGCTGTCCACAGACCATAGCCCGGCGTAATATGGATACGGTCAAGAGCAGTGATGCCCGCCATCTCATAGCAGCGTGCGAACATCTTCGCCCAATCATCCACATCCTTCTGCGTATAAGGGATAATAACAGGGGTTCCTGTTGTACCTGACGAGGAATGAATTCTTACAATTTCCTCATCCGGCACTGCCTGGAGTCCCAATGGATACGCTTCCCGCAGATCTCCCTTCCATGTAAATGGAAGCTTCTCAAAATCTTCCTGTGTCTGAATGGCTTCCACATCAATATCTTTGAATTTTTCTTTATAAAAGCAGTCTTTTGAGGTTAATACTTTCAGGTTTTCTTTAATTAGCCTCATCTGCAGTTCTGTCATTTTCATAACTCCGTCCTCCGTCTCATCCTATCTTACTTCTGTCTTTGTCCCATCCGCTTTCCTTTGCGCACCGGCAATTGCTGCGCCCAGGGCAAGCGCCTTCTGATTCAGCTCCACAAACTGCGGCTTAACCTTCTTCTTTATCTCCACTTCCATATCCGGTATAGAAATATCCAGAGCACCACTGGCTGCGGCAGCTCCCAGCAGCGCTACATTCAGCACCTTCGCGGATCCTGCCTGTCTGCAGACAGCTTCTCCATCCATAATCAGAAGGTTGTCCACCTTCTTTTTCAGAAAATCCAGCATTTCATGCCCATCATACTGTCCTCCGCCAAGGGTAGCCGTCACCGGTTTCACCGCTTTCCGGTTTACAATCAGCATTCCTCCTTCCCGCAGATAGGGAAGACTGCGCACTGCTTCAGCCGGCTCAAAAGCAAGAATAACATCTGCCTGCCCTTTGGGAATCATAGGAGAATGGATTTCTTCCCCCATCCTCACATGGCTCACCACAGAGCCGCCTCTCTGTGCCATACCAATCGTCTCCGTTGTCCTTACAAACATCCCTTTATCCAGCGCCGCATAAGCAATCAGCTTAGAAGCCAGCACAACACCCTGACCGCCTACACCGCATAACAGACAATTTTTACGCATTAAACGGCACCTCCTTTATTGCTCCGAATTTACATACCTGGGAACAAACTGTACATCCAAAACAGAGGGAAGGCTCTATCTTCACCCTGCCCTCATCCGTTACAATTGCCGGGCATCCAAGCTCCCTGATACATTGTCTGCAGCCGGTACAAGTCTCTTCTTCCACCTGATACATCCTCTCCGGCCTGCTCACCGCAATACACGGGGATTTGAAAATAACGGCGCGCACCCCTTTCTCGTCCGCTACATCCTGGACGGCCCGGATTGCTTCTTCCAAATGCAGTGGATTGGCATACGCAATCTTTGCTACCCCCACTGCTTCCAGTATCTTCTCAATACTGATCTGATTCACTACATCTCCCATCATCGTCTTTCCGGTTCCCGGATGTGGCTGATGTCCGGTCATTGCCGTGGTAGAATTATCAAGCACGATCAGAATAATGTCATTCTGATTATAAACCGCATTCACCACTCCGGTAATCCCTGACGCGAAAAAAGTCGAATCCCCGATAAATGCAAAGTTCAATGTATCCGGTTCCACAATATGGATTCCCTGTGCAATGGTTACATCCGCTCCCATGCAAAGGCAGGTATCTACCATATCCAAAGGCTTTGAGTTGCCCAAAGTGTAACATCCGATATCTCCGGAGAATACCGCCTTTCTCCCCTTCACCGCCTGCTTTACCGCGTAAAAAGACGCTCTGTGAGGACATCCCGCACAGAGTACCGGAGGGCGTACCGGAAGCTGCGGCATATCTTCTGCCTGTTCTGCCGCCTCCCAAACGGTCTGAAGCGACGCGCACTCCGGCAAAAAGCGCTTTAAATCTTCCCGAACACTCTCTACACTGTTCTCCCCGGCAATTTTGGTGTCTTTGGTGAGCTTTCCTTTTATGGTGACAGGAAGATGATATTTCCCTGCAATTCTCAGCAATTCTTTTTCGATTACCGGCTCCAGTTCTTCCAGCACCAGCACTTCCTCCACACTCTTAAGGAATTCTGCCGCAAGTGGTTCCGGAAAAGGATGCGGCGTCGCCACGCGCAGCAGCGGAATATTTTCCGGCAATGATTCTTTCACATAAGCATAGCTGATTCCACCCGCGGCAACTCCCTTCTTCCCCGTTTTATTATTTTCAATCCTATTATATGTATAGGAAGAAAGCACTTTAGAAAGTAATTCATTTCTTTCTTCAATCTTTATATGATTCTGATAGGACAGTCTGGGGAAGATTACCCATCTCTCCGTATCTCTTACGAAGCCTTCCGGCCTCTCCCTTTTTTCCTTCTCTTTCATCTCCACCACCGCGCAGCCATGACAGACTCTGGTGGTCGGGCGGAACAAAACAGGAGTCCCGTATTTTTCCGAATATGCAAATGCATCCCCAATCATCTCATAGGCTTCTTCCGGAGAAGCCGGGTCAAATACCGGAAGCTTGGAGAACAATGCAAAAAGCCTCGTATCCTGCTCCGTCTGAGAAGAAATCGGGCCCGGGTCATCCGCCGATACGATTACCATGCCGCCCTTCACTCCAATATAAGCAAGGCTCATCAGCGGGTCAGACGCCACATTCAACCCTACCTGCTTCATAGTCACCAGCGTTCTTGCTCCCGCGTAGGCTCCGCCTGCGGCCACCTCAAGCGCCGCTTTCTCATTTACAGACCATTCCACATGGATACTTCCGTCATTATATTTTGCCACCGTCTCCAGAATCTCTGTAGACGGCGTTCCGGGATAACCGGCAACCAGATTCACTCCCGCACGAATCGCACCAAGAGCAATCGCCTCATTACCCATCAATAATTTCTTTTCCATTCTATGTATCTCCCTTACTTATCATTCACGTTATTCCTGTCTTTTGCCTGAAAGCATCATACCACAGGTACGTCTGGAAATCTACCTGTGGTATGTTTTTTTCTGTGCAGTTATCTGTTATTTCCCGTGTTGCTGTCAGTATTGCGATCGGTATTATTGGCATTATCAGCGTCGTTATCCGTACGGTTTCTATCGTCATTTCCATCCAGGTCATTTTCAATATCCTCGGCACCATCACGTACATCATCGCCGATTTCATCCATTACGCCCTCACCGTCGTTGGTTCCATTTGTATGATTGTTATCCGTCTTAGAATCATTATTCTTATCTTCGTTATTTTCTACACCGCTGTTTTCCGTTGCAGAATTGTTATTTGCCACATCATCATCAGCTTTTCCATTGTTTCCACAACCCGTAAGCCCGCACAATACTCCCACACAAAGTAATGCTGTCATTAATTTTTTAAACTTTTTCATCTTTTTACTTCCTTTCATGTCAGTTTTATGTTTCTAGTAATATCTGCATTTTTTTTAAATATATACTCCGGCATGAAAGGTAGTTTTTTACATTTTTATTTTATATTTTTTCTGTAATACGGCCGCTCCGGTATGCTTCCAGCAAAAATTCCAAATCCCGGATCCTCTCCTTCAGTCTTTTACCGTCATCGGTGTCCTCTACACGCTTCCTGGCCATTACCCGTTTTACGATAATGCTGTCAGAATGAATGTCACTGCCTTTCTCGATTGCTGCTTCCGTAGACTCAAAAGGATCGTGGGCCGTCAGAATCAGTCCATACGAATTATAAATTAATGTGTATCCGGCAATTCCCGTTTCTTTCTGGTAGGCTTTAGAAAATCCGCCGTCAATTACCAATACCTTGCCGCCGCACTTGATAGGGCTTTCACCATTTTTGCTTCTCACCGGTACATGTCCGTTTACAATATGGATGCACTCGCCGGACAGTCCGAATTCTGCCAGGATGCTGTCCACCACTTTCTCATTTTCAAGAAGCGAATAGTAAGGATTCTTTTTTTCCAGATGCGTCTCCTTTTCCGCCAGAAAATAACGCTCAAAGGTAGCCATCTTGTCTTTTCCGAACAAGGGGGAATTCTCGTTCAGCCAGATATACCACATCATATCCCTGCCCCGTTCCTTCTCCTTTGTCTCTACCGCAAAGAATCCCTTGCGCACATAACTTTCCAGAACTTCGTAGAGTTCCTTTCCCTTATATGTTTTACCATAAATCTTTACCTGCTTCATACTTCCGTCTTCATTCAGAGGAATACAGCCATGATACAGAAGATTGTTATTATATACCTTATAGAGTCCTCCCTTATTCAGGAGAAAACGCATGTGTTCCTGAAGTTTCTCACAGTTCAAAAAGGCTCTCTCCAGACGCTCCATGATATCCTCTTCTTCTTTTGTCAACGTATAAGGATGCCTTGGGTCAATTGTTGGAAAATTCTTATCCAGAAGTTCATACTTCTGCCCATCCAAATCAATGGTTCCCTTCTCAAAATCAATGCGGTGCAGCAGATTTCTCCCTTCCATCTTGAACCCAGGGTTCTTACGGATAATCTGTCCCTCCACCTTAAACTGGATAATCGAGATTGCTTTGTGCATTTTTATCTCCATCTCTTTTTCCTGCGCCGTAAAGCTGGTGCTTCCCTTTAACCCAAAGCACTCGCAAGGGTCATCTGCATACTTAGACAGTGCAAATGTAGCAAGGGGCAGTAAATTAATCCCATACCCGTCCTCCAGAATATCCAGATTCCCATATCTGGCGCAGATACGGATCACATTGGCAATGCAGCCTCTTTGTCCCGCCGCTGCTCCCATCCACAAAATATCATGGTTTCCCCACTGGATATCCACACTGTGATACTGCATTAACTTATCCATAATAATATGAGGACCCGGTCCTCTGTCGTAAATATCCCCCACAATGTGTAAATGATCCACCGTCAGCCGCTGGATCAGCTCGCTGAGCGCAATAATAAATTCTTCCGCCCTGCGGACGCGGATGATCGTATTCACAATCTCGTTGTAGTAAGATTCTTTGTCCGTAAGCTCTGCTTTCTCCGTAATCAATTCTTCAATCACATAGGCAAAATCCTTTGGCAGCGCCTTGCGCACCTTGGAACGGGTATACTTACTAGCCGTTCTTTTACACACCTCAATCAGACGGTACAGTGTAATCTTGTACCAATCCTCCATGTTGTTTTCTTCCTTCTTAACCCTATCCATCTTCTCTCTCGGATAATAAATAAGAGTAGCAAGGGCCTGTTTGTCCCTGCTACTCATAGTATTTCCGAAAACAGCATCCACTTTACGGCGCACGGAACCAGAGCCATTCTTAAGAACATGGGCAAACGCCTCATATTCCCCATGAATATCTGTAAGAAAATGTTCCGTTCCCTTCGGCAGATTCAGAATCGCCTGCAGATTAATCACTTCCGTCGATGCCTGAGCGATGGTGGGATAAATTTCAGAAAGTCTTTCCAAATACTTGAATTTCAGATCCTCCATATTCTTTACCTCCCATACGTACCCTTTATCTTTCGGTTTTATAATTGAATCACATCAGACATATCATAGCGACCGGCAGGCTTTCCTGCGAGGAACTTCGCCGCTTCCACAGCTCCCTTGCCGAAAATCGCCTTCGAATATGCCGTATGCTTAAATTCTATCACTTCATCGGTTCCTGCAAAAATCACTTCATGCTCGCCGACAATCGTGCCTCCCCGGACAGCAGCAATACCAATCTCATTCTTCTCTCTTTTCTTTCTGTCCTTACTTCTGTCAAAATTGTAGGTACACGCTTCTTCCAACGCTTCATTCACAGAATCCGCCAGTGCCAACGCCGTCCCGCTGGGGGCATCTACCTTCTGATTATGATGCTTCTCTACAATCTCAACATCAAATCCGGCTGTTCCCAGTACCTTTGCTGCATCCTTCAAAAGCTTCATCAGAAGATTGATTCCCAGGGACATATTTGCCGACTTCAGTACCGCCGTCTCCTTTGCCGCTTCTTCCATATGCTGCAGCTGGGTTTCTGAAAGCCCTGTCGTACAGAGCACCACGGGAATCCGTCTTTCCGCACAGTAATCCAATACTCCGTCTACTGCTGCCGCATTGGAAAAATCAATAACCACATCCGCCGGAATGTCACATTTCTCAATACTTTCAACTACCGGATAAGTATTCGTTATTCCCATATAGGCGTCCACGCCCGCAACAATCTCCACTTCCGGATCTTCTTCAATAATCCGGGTAATCACCTGCCCCATCTTCCCATTGCAGCCATGCATTATCACTCGTACCATACGTCTCTCCTCCTGCCGTCTTATGCCAGCTTAATGCCAAAATCCTTCATTGCCTGCGCCAGCGTTTTCTCATGCTCCGGAGTAAGCTCTGTAAGCGGCATGCGCACGCCGCCGCATTCCATTCCCATAAGATTCACAGCCTTCTTGACCGGAATCGGGTTCACTTCACTAAACAGCTGCTCAATCAACGGAATTGCTTTAAGCTGCAATTCACAGGCTCCCTTCACATCTCCATCAAAAAACTTCGCGCAAATGTCATGGGTTTCCCTCGGTGCCACGTTCGAGAGCACGGAAATCACGCCCTTTGCTCCCAGGGACAAAAGCGGCACAATCTGGTCGTCATTGCCGGAATACAGATCTGCCTTCCCATCCGTCAGGCTCATAATCTTTGCCACCTGGCTGATATTACCGGAAGCTTCTTTAATCCCGACAATATTATCCACTTCTTTTATCAGGGTAGCCGCCGTCTCCGGAGCGATATTGAGCCCCGTTCTGCTGGCAACACTATACATAATAATCGGCGCTTTCGCCTCTGCAGCCACTGCCTTATAGTGGGCAATCAGTCCTTTCTGTGTCGCCTTATTATAGTAAGGTGTCACCAGAAGCAGACCGTCTGCCCCGTATTCCACTGCCTCTTTCGACATATCAATTGTCGTATATGTAGCGTTAGAACCGGTACCTGCAATTACCGGGAGTCTCTTCTTCGTCCTCTCAATTGTAAATTTGATGCACTCCATATGCTCTTCTTCTGATAAAGTAGAAGATTCTCCTGTCGTACCACATATAATAATACTATCTGTTCCATTCTCGCAGTGATAGTCAATCAGCTCATCCAGTTTATCATAATTAATACTTCCATCTTTGTGAAACGGTGTAACCAGCGCTACACCTGCACCTGTAAAAATAGCCATATTCTTCCTCCTGACTTCCTAATTTAGTATCTTTAAAAAAGTTTATCATTATTCATTTCTAATGTCAATGAATCCCTTTCTGTCAGGCTCTCTATTTTATCTGTTTTTCGGCTAATCTTCCATACATTCCAATTTACTCACAGAAACTTCATATGCCACTCTTTTCTGTGTCTCCGTCTCCGACAGCTTTTTCACATATTCTCTGCTCTGAATCCTTCCCAGAATCTGTACATGTTCTCCTACCTGAAAGCCTGCTGCAAACCTGGCGTTTCTCCCCCAGCAGATACAAGGAATGTAATCCGATTTCCCATAAGGGCGGTTTACTGCCAAAAGCAGATCCGCAATTTCCCTTCCCAGCGGAGTCTTCCGGTAAACCGGCTCCTTGCAGATATAGCCATCCAGGAAAATTGTATTGGTCTTCGCACCATCCAATTCTTCCTGGGCAAAGACAATCTCCCTCACAAACACCGATAAAATTAACCGGTTCTTTTGTTCATCATGCCTGTTATATGAGCGGAACTGTCCGCTGGCCACAATGAATTCTCCCGTATAATCCTGCGTTACATCAATCAGCCGCTCGGATACCATCAGCGGGATTCTGTCCTCTGAGTTACTTAATCGTTTCACAAGGACATCTACCATATAGAATCCTTCCCCGAATACTTCGTGGCTGTACACAAACTCTGATGCCACTCTTCCCATAATTGTTACCTGATTATTTTCAATAATCTTATCTGACATGACTTTTTTTCTCCCTTCCTCTGAATCGTATTTTACTAATATAAAGTCACTATTTAATCTATGCCGGGAAACCCCATCTTAGAACCACACTTTTATAATTCTTGTAAATTTCTGAAAATGTGGTATAATACCGCCAGATATTTTATTTGTATAATAAAGATAGAAAAGGAAGGTTTTTATGAAGACTAAGAGAGAAGACATCCGTAACATTGCAATCATTGCCCATGTTGACCATGGCAAGACTACCCTGGTAGATGAATTATTAAAGCAAAGCGGTGTGTTCCGTGAAAACCAGCAGGTAGAAGAACGTGTCATGGACTCTAACGACATCGAGCGCGAACGTGGAATTACGATTCTTTCCAAAAATACAGCCGTCTATTATAAAGGAACTAAAATCAACATCATTGATACTCCGGGACACGCCGACTTTGGCGGCGAGGTAGAACGTGTACTGAAAATGGTAAATGGCGTCATCCTTGTGGTAGACGCATTTGAAGGCGCCATGCCGCAGACCAAATTTGTACTCAGAAAGGCACTGGATCTGAAACTTCCGGTTATCGTATGTATCAATAAAATTGACCGTCCGGAGGCAAGGCCGGAAGAAGTCATTGATGAAGTGCTGGAGCTTTTCATTGATCTGGAAGCCTCCGACGAACAGCTTGACTGCCCCTTCGTTTATGCCTCGGCAAAAGCGGGTTACGCCGTGCTGGAACTGGAAGACGGACCGGAAAATATGATTCCTCTTTTCGAGACAATTCTTGACTATATACCGGCGCCGGAGGGCGATCCGGACGCTGACACCCAGGTACTGATCAGTACTATTGATTACAACGAATATGTCGGCCGTATTGGAATTGGCAAGGTTGACAACGGAACTATCCGGGTAAATCAAGATATGACCGTTGTAAATGAACATGACCCGGAACGCCGGGAAAAGGTCCGCATCAGTAAATTATATGAATTTGACGGTCTGGAAAAGGTAGATGTAAAAGAAGCTACCATCGGCTCCATCGTTGCTATTTCCGGTATTTCCGACATTTCCATCGGAGACACCATCTGCTCACCTGAGAACCCGGTAGCAATTCCTTTCCAGAAGATTTCCGAACCTACCATTGCTATGCAGTTCATCGTCAATGACAGCCCCTTTGCGGGACAGGAAGGGAAATACGTGACTTCACGCCACATCCGTGACAGGCTGTTCCGTGAGTTGAACACAGATGTCAGCCTCCGTGTCGAAGAGACTGACAGTACCGACAGCTACAAAGTATCCGGGCGCGGGGAACTGCATTTATCCGTACTTATCGAAAATATGCGCCGAGAAGGATACGAATTTGCGGTCAGCAAGGCGGAGGTTCTGTATAAAAGGGATGAAAAGGGCAAACTACTTGAGCCTATGGAAATTGCCTATATTGACGTTCCGGATGAATTTACCGGGGTCGTAATTGAAAAACTGGGACAGCGAAAGGGCGAACTGCGCAATATGGGATCTATCAGCGGCGGCTATACCCGTCTGGAGTTCTCCATTCCCGCCCGCGGCTTAATTGGTTACCGGGGAGAGTTTCTTACCGATACCAAAGGAAACGGTATTATGAACACTTCTTTTGACGGTTATGCCCCGTACAAAGGAGACATCCAGTACCGCAAACAGGGATCCCTGATTGCTTTTGAAACCGGAGAATCCGTAACCTACGGCCTTTACAGTGCGCAGGAGCGCGGAACCTTATTTATCGGTCCCGGCGAAAAGGTATATTCCGGCATGGTAATCGGACAGAATGGCAAGACCGACGACATTGAGGTAAATGTCTGCAAGACCAAGCACCTTACCAACACCCGCTCTTCCAGCGCAGACGAAGCGCTCCGGCTGACGCCGCCCCGTATACTTAGTCTGGAACAGGCACTGGATTTCATCGATACGGACGAGCTTCTTGAAATTACTCCCAAGTCACTTCGCATCCGCAAGAAAATCCTGGATCCGAAGTTAAGGAAACGAAGCAATCTCAGCAAATAGCCAAAAGGAGGATGCCATGAAAAAATATGCAACAGCAATCTTATCCCGTGTAGCGATGATTCTGGAGTTTTTCATCTCTGTTATGCTTGCAATCGGAATCATCCTCCTTAGTATCCGTCTCGCCGGATCATTAGCTAACATTCCTAACCTGAGCGCTTACCCCAATTACGAAGATCTTCTGGAAGCCTGCTTCAATCTGATTATCGGTGTTGAACTGATCCGCATGATGTACTGCCACACACCGGACACTGTATTCGAAGTTCTTTTATTTGCAATTGCAAGGCAGATTATCATCGACCACTCTTCTGCCCTCAGCAGTCTGATTGGGGTCTGTGCCATTGCCGTACTTTTTGCTACAAGAAAATTTCTCTTCTGTGATTTCGACATCTCAGATAAGAATATTTTCCGGGCAACATCCAAAGTAAAAGTCGTCAATAAAATTATGGAAATGTCCATCCCTTATGAGGATGACGAAACTCTCTGTGACATCATCCTGAAAAAATTTAAAGAAGATGAGGTGGAAATAGGAGTCGGTGCCTGTACCTACTTTTCTGACTGCGGTCTGCGGGTCGCCAAAATGTATAACGGAAAAATTTCAAGAATTGAGGTAATCAGAGCTATACATTAGGCGACAAACATGGTATACTCAATATATCAGATAGATTATTGCACAATGATATTTTTATCAGATATTAACGGGCAATTTCCCTGTCTATTTGAAATTATACCGAAAAGGGGTTGAACAACATGAAGTTTATCATCAGTGGAAAAAACATCGAAGTAACACCAAGTCTGAAAAAGACAATTATGAACAAACTGGGGAAGTTAGAAAGATATTTCACTCCCGATACGGAAATCATTGTTACATTAAGCGTAGAAAAAGAGCGTCAGAAAATTGAAGTTACCATCCCGGTCAAGGGGGACTTGATCCGGTCCGAGCAAGTAAGCAGCGATATGTATGTATCCATCGATCTTGTAGAAGAAGTCATAGAGCGCCAGCTTAGGAAATATAAAAACAAACTAGTAGCAAGGCATCAGGAGGGCGTTAATTTTAATCAGGCGTTTTTTGATTCTGACGAGCCCGATGATGACGATGAAATTAAAATTGTACGCTCCAAAAAATTCGGCATCAAACCGATGTACCCGGAAGATGCCTGTGTACAGATGGAGCTTCTGGGCCATGATTTCTTCGTGTTCTGCAACGCAGAAACAGAAGAAGTAAATGTAGTCTATAAGCGTAAAAACGGAACTTTTGGTCTGATCGAACCTGAATTCCGTTGATTTCTTCATAATATCTCCATCGGGGTCCTGGAAACTCAGTCTTCCAGGACCCTGTTTTTACCTTCTATTTCCGCATAATAGCATGTCTCACCTTCTTCCATGCGCACCCTGCCATTGGTTCCCTCCATAATTGCAGCTTTCAGACCTTCAAGCTCCCGCGCCGGAACCAGAACCGTCATCTCCACTTTATCCGTATAGAGAGTATCCAGAACCGTCATTCCCTTTTCCGCCAGTATATACTGGATTTTCCCCAACCCGGTATATTCTGTGGTGATTTCCAGTTTAATCCCCTGCTTTTTGGTTATAATCACAGATGAAGCAAGCCCCGCTTTTACCGCCGAAGAATAAGCACGCACCAAACCGCCGGTTCCTAAAAGCGTACCGCCAAAATATCTGGTCACTACCACCGCAGTATTATGTAATTCTTCTCCCAAAAGCACATCCAACATTGGTTTCCCCGCCGTGCCGGAAGGCTCTCCATCATCACTGCAGCGTTGGATTTCATTTCGCTCTCCAATCACATACGCAAAACAATTATGCGTTGCATTCCAGTATTTCTTGTTCATAGCTTCTATAAATGCCAGCGCTTCTTCTTCTTCTGCCGCCGGTATCACCGTCACGATAAACCTGGATTTTTTTTCAACAATTTCTCCTTCTCCGCCTTGGTATACTGTTCGATAATTCTTCAACATAATTTTCACCTTTTCTTTTTGTTTCTACATATACTATAACGAATTTCTTAAGATTTTCCTACTGAAATGTGAAGTTTTCATTTTTTTCTTTATTTCAATAGGCAAGTTTGTTATAATGGAACAAGTATAAAAGGAGGCATAGCTTCATGAATTATGGAAAAAATAAAGCTTCTAAGAAACAGAAGGAAATCACATCAAAAGCGACTATGCAAAGCAAGCGGATAGGCGTAAGGCTCTTCAAAGCTTTTTTATTATGCCTGCTTCTTATTGTCATCGCCTGTATCATTGCCGGGTTTGTGTTCCTGAAGAAGATTATTGATGATTCACCGGACATAACCGCCGAAGATGTACGGCCAAGCGGTTATACTTCTATTGCTTATGCAGACGACGGCGTCACGGAAATTGAACGCTTTGTAACCTCAGGCTCGAACCGTGTCTACAAGTCCATTTCCGAGATTTCGGAGGATGTACAGCATGCATTTGTGGCAATTGAGGACGAGCGGTTCTATGAACACAACGGAATTGATCCCATGGGTATCGCCAGAGCATTTGTCCGGGGCGTTGCAAATGGCGGACATTTTACGGAAGGCGCCAGTACGATTACCCAGCAGCTGATTAAAAATAATATTTTCCCCAATTTCGTATCCGAAAACACCTTCTTTGAAAGAGCTGAGCGAAAGATTCAGGAGCAGTATCTTGCCCTGAAAATCGAAAAGCAGATGTCAAAGGACGAGATTCTGGAAAGTTACCTGAACACCATCAATCTGGGGCAGAATACGCTGGGCATTCAGTCCGCGTCCATGCGTTATTTCAATAAGGATGCATCGGAACTAACCCTTTCTGAGGCGGCGGTTATTGCGGGTATTACTCAGAGTCCTACAACCTTGAACCCGATTGATAATCCGGAGGCCAACCAGAGACGCCGCGATGAAGTCCTGCAGAAAATGCTGGATCAGGGATATATTACCCGTGAGGAATATGACAGTGCCAAGGCAGATGATGTTTATGCCAGAATCCAGAATGTAAACAGCCAGATTACGGATGATACGCCGACCACGTATTTTACAGACGCACTGTCCCAGCAGATTATCGAAGATCTGCAGGATCGTCTCGGTTTTTCAGAGACACGTGCTTATAATGCCTTATACAGCGGCGGCTTACAGATATACACAACCCAGAATCTTGCTATGCAGCAGATCTGCGACGAAGAAATGAATAATGATGAGAATTATCCATGGCTTGTGGAAGTTGGTCTGGATTACGCCCTGACTGTTACCCGGGCAGACGGAACGGTTGAAAATTACAGTTCCGGCCATATCAATCAATATGTCCAGAATACTTATGGGGATGAACAGGGACTTCTCTTCTCCAGTGAGGAGGAAGCACAGGCTATGATTGCAGAATGGAAAACTACCATAGCCAGAGAAGGAGATACCTATGACGAAGTCATCAACCTGACGCCTCAGCCCCAGGCTGCCGTTACAATTATCGATCAGGCAACCGGACAGGTCAAAGCTATGGTAGGAGGACGTGGCGCCAAGACTACAAGCCTGAGCCTGAACCGAGCCTACAAAGGATCCCCAAGACAACCTGGTTCTTGTTTTAAGATTCTTTCAACCTACGCTCCGGCTCTGGATACCGGCGAAGCAACTCTTGCCACAGTTATCAGAGACGAGCCATGGGAATATTCCGACGGCACGCCCCTTAAGAATGCCACGAACAACTACATGGGCGACATTACCATGCGCACTGCAATCAAGTATTCCCAAAATGTATGTGCCGTTAAGATGATTAACGAGATTACGCCTCAGGTAGGATACGAATACGCTGAGAAATTCGGATTCACTACTTTGGAAGAATCTGACAAAGTAGAATCTCTCGCCTTGGGTGGATTGACAAAGGGTGTCTATAACTATGAACTGTGCGCAGCATTTGCTGCCATAGCAAATAAAGGAGTATATAACAGACCGACCCTGTACACCAAAATTTTGGATCATGATGGCAATGTACTTCTGGAAGGAGCATCCGATACTCATACCGTGATTAAAGAAACCACTGCTGCTCTGCTGACAAGCGCAATGGAAGACGTAGTGGAAAGCGGTACGGGAAGCGCTGCTTCCCTCAACAATATGCCGGTAGCCGGAAAAACAGGTACAACAGACCACGATCAGACCTTATGGTTCTGTGGCTATACTCCATATTATACCTGTGCAGTATGGGGCGGATATGACGAGAACAAATCCTTAACCAATATTGATACCACATTCCGGTTCCGCCTCTGGCGAAGCATCATGAGTCGGATACATGAGAATCTTGAATACAAAGAATTCACAATGCCCAACTCTGTTGAAAAGAAATGGGTATGCACAGAGACCGGTCTGCTGGCACGTTCCGGCTGTCCTTCTGTCTCAGAATATTTTTCACCGGAAACTGTGCCAACAGAGGGATGCGATGGAGATCATTGGTCTTATTATGATTACTACGATGATGAAGATGAAGATGAAGAAAGTTCTTCCGGATCTTCTGGAACTTCCGGATCTTCTGGTTCTGACAATTACAACGATACACCTTCCGACACTTGGGATGAAACACCGAGCTATGAGCCGGAGGAACCGGAAGAACCCGAAGATATTCCATCCACAGAAGACATCCCGTCAACGGAATCAGGAACCTAAAACTGCAAATAAAAATACACAAATTATAAAATGCCAGCAAAATGCTGGCATTTCATCTGTCTATATTACTCATCAAGAACTAATTTTGCGGCTCCATATATTCCCGCATCATTTCCAAGCATAGCTAATGCAAATTCCGTATTCTGGTTTGCAAAAAAGGCTCTTTCCCGAAAGGGCTTTTCAATGAAGGGGAGCAATACCTCTCCCGCCCTGGAGACGCCTCCGCCGATTACGATTACTGCCGGGTCAAAGATAACTGCAATATTTGCCAGCGCATGTCCCAGATATACACCAAATTCTTCCGCTATTTTAATTGCTACTTCATCTTTCTTCTTCACCGCGTCAAAAACTGTCTTTGCACTAATATCTTCCCTGTTTAAAATCGTTTGTTCATGATACTTGGCAAGCCGCCTTCTCGCTAATCTCGCAATTCCCGTCGCTGATGCATACTGTTCAAGACACCCGGTCTTTCCACATCCGCACTTCTCTTTTTCCTCGTAATTCACACAGATGTGCCCAATCTCTCCGCCAGCGCCATTCTCACCTACTACAATTCTGCCATTATGGATAATTCCACCGCCTACGCCGGTCCCTAAAGTAACCATAACCACATTCTTCCGTCCCTGGCCGCCGCCCATCCACATTTCACCAAGAGCGGCTACATTGGCATCGTTGCCGGCTCTTACTTCTAGCCCGGACAACAATTTGCTAAGCTCTCCCTTCACATCCTTATATCCCCAGCCAAGATTAGCGGTATTCTGCACAATACCTTCGCTATTTACAGGCGCCGGAATACCCACGCCCACTCCTAATACCTGACCTGCCGTAATGTCTCTTTCGTCCATCTCTCGAAGGATAGATTCCGCCACATCGGGAAGAATTCTCTCTCCCTCATTCTGCGTCTGTGTTTTAATCTCCCACTTGTGAATCAGCTCACCTTCCGCCGAAAACAATCCCATCTTCACGGTAGTACCGCCAATATCCACTCCAAAACAATATTCCATATCCAATCCTCTACTTATTAATCAAATTCTGCTGAACTCTTCTATAAAGCTCCTGAGCCGCATTGTATCCCATCTTCTTCTGCCTGTGGTTGATTGCCGCCGTCTCGACAATGATCGCCAGATTTCTTCCGGGACGGATTGGCAGTGAATAGCATACCACTTTGTTTCCCAGAAATTCTGTGTACTGTTCCTCCAGACCCAGACGGTCGTATTCCTTATCTTTATTCCAGTCTTCCAACGTAATAACCATGTCTATATTCTGTGTTTCTTTTACGCTGAGCACACCGAACAACGTCTTAACATCTACAATTCCAATTCCCCGAAGTTCAATCAGATGCTTCGTAATATCGGGGGCATTTCCCACCAGCGTATCATCACTGACCTTGTGTATCTCTACCACATCGTCACTGACAAGACGATGGCCTCTCTTAATCAATTCCAGCGCTGCTTCGCTCTTTCCGATTCCGCTTTCACCCATAATCAAGACGCCCACACCATAAACATCCACCAACACACCATGTATCGAAATACACGGAGCCAGCTCAACATTCAGCCAGCGGATTAATTCTGCAGTAAAAGCAGATGTCTTTACATTTGTTGAAAAAACAGGAACCTGCCTCTCATTTGCCTTCTCCAAAAGCATCGGCTCCGGCTGCAGGTCTCTGCAGAATACGATGCAGGGAATCTGATAAGACAGCAGCGTATCGTATATCCTCTCCTTCTCTTTTTCATCCACTGTCTTTAAAAAGGTATATTCCACATATCCGATAATCTGTACCCTCTTATAATCAAAATGTTCAAAAAAACCTGTCAGCTGCAGCGCAGGCCTGTTTGTGTCAGGTACTCCCACCGCCCGGTCCTCCAATGATACATCCGGAGTCAGATTCTTTAAATTCATCTTTTCCACGATCTTTTGCATTTCAACTTTCGCCATGATTATTTTCCTTTCTTTTCTGCATTCGCCGCTCTTCTCCAACATACTGCTTCTGCCGCTTTGTACCGTCAGCCACGGCTCCTGTCCTCATCTTACCACATTAATGGAAAAACTTATATACCTCTTGTGCAGATTTTTCATTCATACTGGGCAGTTTTTTTAATTCCTCTACCTCAGCGCTCTTTATTGCATCCAGATTCTGGAAATGCCGCATAAGGTCTTTCCGCCTTGCAGGCCCGACACCTGGTATGTCATCCAAAACAGAATGAATCTGCCCCTGGCTTCTCAGCTTACGATGAAACTCAATTGCAAACCTGTGTGCCTCATCCTGAATTCGTGTAATCAGCTTAAAGCCCTCGGAGTTCTTGTCTATCGGGATTTCTCTATTCTGATAATATAAGCCTCTCGTCCGGTGGTTGTCATCCTTCACCATCCCACAGACCGGAATATGAAGTCCCAGCTTTTCCAGAACCTGAAGCGCCACATTCACCTGACCTTTTCCGCCGTCCATCAGAATCAGGTCCGGAAAAGCCTGGAAACTTCCCATATCCTTTCCTTCCTTCTGGTCATTCAATCCATGCTGAAATCTTCTGGTTAATACCTCATTCATACTTGCGTAATCATCCGGTCCCTGCACACTTTTTATCTTAAATTTGCGGTAATCATTCCGCTTCGGCTTTCCTTTTTCATAAACCACCATGGAACCAACCGAGGCAAAACCGCTGATATTGGAAATATCATAAGCCTCCATCCTTACAACCCTTTCCAGCCCAAGCAATTTTTCAATTTCTTTTACTGCTCCTATCGTACGTCCTTCTTCTCTCTTCAGCCGTTCCTTATCCTTACTAAGGACCAATCGGGCATTTTCCCCTGCTAACTCCACTAATTTTTCTTTAGTACCTTTCTTGGGTACTTTAATATGAACCTTATGTCCCCGCTTCCCGGAAAGCCATTCTTCCAGCAAAGCTGCGTCCTCCACCTCCTCCGGCAGCATAAGTTCCGCCGGAATATAGGGTGTTCCGGCATAAAACTGTTTCAAAAAACTGGATAGGATTTCACTAGTCGACTCTTCTCCGGTCAATCTCAGATAAAAATGATCCCGCCCAATCAGGCGGCCGCCGCGAATAAAAAACACCTGAACCACTGCGTCTGTATTTTCTACAGCAACCGCCAGAATATCTCTATCCTCTCCTGCTGTGTCCGTAATTTTCTGCTTCTGTGCTATTTTTTGCACACTGCCAATCAACTCCCGGTATTCGATTGCCTTTTCAAATTCCATCGCCTCAGAAGCATCTGTCATCTTCTTTTCCAGATTTTTCAGAACACCATCGTAATTTCCATTCAAAAAGGACAACACTTCATCAATTGCCTTTCTGTAATCTTCCTGCGAAATATATCCCTGACACGGTGCCTTACACTGATGAATGTGATAATTCAAACAAGGCCTCTCTTTTCCAATATCTCTTGGCAGCCTTCTGCTGCAGCTTCTAATATTATAAAGTTTTCTGATTAACTCTATTGTGTCTTTTACAGCTCCGGCACTGGTATAAGGTCCAAAATACTTCGCCTTATCCTTCACAATTCTGCGCGCCAGCATAATTCTTGGAAAAGGCTCGTCGACAGTTACTTTGATAAATGGATAAGCCTTATCATCCATCAGCATCGTATTATACTTAGGTCTGTGCTCCTTAATCAGATTACATTCCAACACCAGCGCTTCCAGCTCCGAATCTGTCACAATATACTCAAACCTGGCAATATGTGTTACCATCTGTTCAATTTTGACGCCCTTATTTCTGCTGCTCTGGAAATACTGGCGGACACGGTTCTTTAAACTGATTGCTTTTCCTACATAGATAATCTCATCTTTCTCATCATGCATGAGATAGACGCCCGGTCTACCGGGCAATTTCTTCAACTCCTCCTGAATATCAAACATACCAATTTCCTTCCCGCCTACATCCTGCTGCTCTTTTCCCACTGCCTAAAACTCCCGCCCCTGAAATAAAGGGACGGGAGTTTTATACATTTCCTATATTGTTTTCATGCCAATACGCTCTTCCGGCTCTTTCTTCTCCTCCGGATCAATGCCCTCGACTTTATGAAATATCTCCATAAATTCCTTGCCTGTAATGGTCTCTTTCTCAATCAGAAATGCCGCAATCTTGTCAAGCGATTCTCTGTGCTCGCCAAGAAGCCTCTTCGCCTCCTCGTAAGCCTTCTTCAGCATCTTCATAACTTCCTCATCAATCTCAGAGGCAGTCTTCTCACCGCAATTCATAACTGCCCTTCCATCCAGATATCGATTCTGGATAGATTCCAGTCCTATCAGTCCGAACCGGTCGCTCATACCATATTGCGTAATCATTTCTCTTGCAATCTTCGTCGCCTTTTCAATATCATTAGAAGCTCCTGTCGTAACCGTATCAAATACAATCTCCTCTGCCGCCCGGCCTGCCAGCATCCCCACCAGCATCGCCTCCAGCTCTTTCTTCGTATTCAGGAACTTCTCTTCTTCCGGCGTCTGCATCACATATCCAAGCGCTCCCATAGTTCTTGG
>ERZ1673736.1355-NODE-1355-length-33146-cov-16.054275_pt1 | contig 33146 bp, 28 predicted proteins | sample MGYA00580212_ERZ1673736 | MGnify/ENA primary metagenome ERZ1673736 (study PRJEB41218, sample SAMN15661752) | gut metagenome | host: Homo sapiens | place: Canada: London | collected 2015-08-20/2019-03-30 | study: EMG produced TPA metagenomics assembly of...
GGGAGAAGCGCCCGGCGCTTGTCATCACGTTTCCCACCACGGCGGCCGCCATGGGTTGCGAGTCCCTGTGCATTGAGCGTGGCCTTCCCGGGCGAACGATTCCCGTGCCCGGGGAGGTCGCTGCCGGCTGCGGTTTGGCGTGGAAGGCGTTGCCTGCCGATGAGGAACTGCTGCGCGGCGAACTTGCCTCGGCGGGCGTTCCCACCGAGGGCTTCACCGTGATCGATATGTGGGAGGTCGTGCGATGATCTATCTGGATAACGCGGCAACGACCATGCACAAGCCGCAGGCGGTCATCGATGCCGTGACGCAGGCGATGTGCTCGCTCGGCAATGCCGGGCGCGGCGCCACGTCGGGTGCCCTCGATGCCGCTCGTACGATTCACGCTTGCCGTGCCAAGCTCGCGCGCCTTTTGGGTTGCCCGAGGGCGGACCATGTGTGCTTTACGCCCAACTCCACGGCGGCGCTCAACACCGCCATCAACGGGGTGGTGCGCCCCGGCGACCATGTGGTCACAACGGTGCTCGAGCACAACTCCGTACTGCGTCCGCTCAACCGCCTGGCAGCGGAACGGGGTGTGACCGTTGAGCATGCGGGCTGTGACGTTAACGGTGTGCTCGACTACGACGAACTCGAGCGGCTTGTCACGCCGGGTACGCGCGCCGTGGTGGTGACGCATGCCTCCAACGTGACCGGTAACGCGGTCGACGTTTCGCGTGTGGCTGCCATCGCGCATGCGGCCGGCGCGCTGGCGATCGTCGACGCCTCGCAGTCTGTCGGCACGGTGCATATCGATATGCAGGCCATGGGGCTCGACGTGGTGTGCTTTACCGGCCACAAGGGGCTCATGGGTCCGCAGGGGACCGGCGGCCTGGCCGTAGCAGAGGGCATTGACGTGGCGCCGTGGGCCATGGGCGGCACGGGCGTGCACAGTTTCGATGCGTTGCAGCCGCTTGAGTGGCCCACGCGCCTTGAGGCGGGCACGCTCAACGGCCACGGTATCGCCGGCCTTTCCGCTGGTCTCGACTTTATCGAGGCCCAGGGTGGGGTCGAGGCGATTGCTGCCCACGAGCGTGCGCTCGCTGATCGCTTCCTTGCCGGTGTGCGCGAGATTCCGGGGATTAAGCTCTATGGTGCCTTTGGCCAACCGACGCGCTCGGCGATCGTCTCGCTCAACGTGGGCGATATCGACTCTGCCGAGATCTCGGATGCACTCATGCAAGGGTGGGGGATTGCGACGCGCCCCGGCGCCCATTGCGCCCCGCTCATGCACCGTGCACTGGGGACCGAGCGTCAGGGTGTCGTTCGCTTCTCGTTTGGGTATTTCAACACGGACGAGGAAGTCGACACCGCGATTGACGCTTTGCGCGATTTAGCCTGCTAGAGCGTATATACTTGCGGGACGGGTCTTTTGCCCGTCCCGTTTTTGTTTCGACCCGAAAGGTGTGTCTATGGCCTCATCCGCCTCGCGTGGTCTGCGCTCCGACCATGTCGTTACCGTCGGCATCGCCCTGTTCTCGATGCTTTTTGGCGCCGGCAACCTTATCATTCCGCCGCTGCTGGCGCTGCAAGCAGGTTCAGCCACGCCGGTCGCCATGCTCGGCTTTCTCATCGCCGCCATCGGCCTGCCCGTCATGGGCTTTATCGCCGTGGCGCTTGCCGGAACGGCGCGCGAGCTTGCCGGCCGCGTGCACCCCAAGTTCGGTGAGTTCTTTGTTGCGGCGGTGTATCTGGCCATCGGCCCGTGCCTGGCCATTCCGCGTACGAGCTCCACGGCCTTCGAGATGCTGGTGCCGCTGCTGCCCGAGGGCGTTTCGCTTGGCACGGCTCGTCTGGTGTTTGCCGTTGGCTTCTTTGTCGTCGCGTTTGCTCTCACGCTGCGCCCGGGTGTCATCACGCGCGTGCTCGGCCGCATTACGGGCCCCGCGCTCATTGTGCTCATCGTGTTGGTCGTGGGTGCCGCCGTGGTCTCGCCACTGGGACCGGCTGCCGCGCCTCAGGCTCCCTACGATGCAGGCGCCGCCGTGCAGGGCTTTTTGACTGGCTATCAGACCATGGACCTGCTCGCGTCGCTCGCCTTCGGCATCATCATCGCCGAGACCATCCACGAGTTGGGCGTTACCGACGGTAGGCGCGTGGCCTTCGAGATCTCGCGTTCGGGTGTGATCGCCGGCGTGCTCATGGCCATCATCTACTGCGGCCTGGCGCTTGCCGGAATGCAACTCGGCACGGTTATGCCCGATGCCACCAACGGCGCTGCCATCCTCGCTCGTTCGGCCTCCATGCATTTTGGGCTTGCTGGCACGGTCGTGGTCTTCGCGATCTTTTTCCTCGCCTGCATGAACGTGTGCATCGGTCTTATTAGCTGCTGCTCGCGCTATTTCTGTGAGACGTACGTAGTTGAAGGGGGAGCGGAGGCTTCCGAGGGGGCCATGCGCCGCCCCTTCGCGATCCTTGCCTTTGTGTTCGCGGCGTTTTCGTGCGTGCTCTCCAACGTGGGCCTCGACGTGATCCTTATGTTCTCGGTGCCCATGCTTAACGCCTTGTATCCCGTCGCCATCGTGCTGGTTCTCATGGGTTTGGTACACGGCTTTTGCGACGCTCATCCGCAGGTGTGGGTCTGGGTTGGCGGTGTGGTTGCCGTGCAGAGCGTGATCACCTCGGTCCGCGATGCGTTCTTTGGGGGCACGTGGCTGCCGTTTGATGCGCTGCCGTTGGCGGATATCGGTGCCGCGTGGGCGCCGGTTGCCGTGGTGGCATTTGTGATCGGCCTGCTCCATAGTCGTTTTGTCGCACATTCGAGGAGCTAGGGTTTCTGCGCTTGCACAGGCGGGGAGTCTCCCCTATAATTTCCTTCGCTTTGGGACACGCAAGGTTTAGACCTTAGCTGCTCAACACCTTCGGGACGTGGCGCAGTTTGGTAGCGCGCCTGCTTTGGGAGCAGGATGTCGCAGGTTCAAATCCTGTCGTCCCGACCATATCTTGCGGGCGTAGTTCAATGGTAGAACCCCAGCCTTCCAAGCTGATGACGCGGGTTCGATTCCCGTCGCCCGCTCCAGAAAAACCGCAGGTCAGAGGTATTAAAGCTTCTGGCCTGCTTTTTTAGTCGCAATGAATAGTCGCAAAATAGTCGCAAAATACTATTCGATTGCGCTTTGATTGCGACCGTTCCAGCCCTGTCCAAGCGCCCCCTTTTTTCGCTTGCCCATGCTCCCTGCGGTGCTGTCGCTTTTGCCCTTCCAGCGCCATGAAAAAAGCCGCCCACGTTGATTGTGGACGGCTCTGAGTGCCTTGTTTTGGTCTTGTGCTGTCGTGGTTGCTGGTCGGCGCTGTGCGCCGTTTTGGGGCTTCTGGTTGGCTCTGCTAGCGTTCGCGGTTCAGCTTCCGCGCCCGCTCCTTCTCCCTTTGGCACTCCCTCTTCTCGGCTGTGTAGCGCCTGCGGGCTTTCATAAAGTCCACGCGCTCCGTCATAGCGTCAGCCTTGGCGATCTCGTAGCACGTTGGGCACAGCTCCATGTTGTACGCGCGTGTGCTGGTTTCCCTTAGCCTGTGCCGCCCGCAGTTGGGGCACAGACCGCCCAGCCTTGGGCGCATGGTCATGTATACGCCCATCTCATCGGCTTTCGACCTTATCGCGCTCTCCGTCCTGCCCATCGCCATTGCTAGGAAAACGTACCCGTCTGCGGCGTGGGCTATCAGGTAGCGCTTATCTTCGTCCGTCCACGCCTTGCCGCTCTTTTGCGCGTCCCTGCGCTTGTTTTCCCGCTTCACAATGTCGTATACGGTCGGGCTGTCGGTCGTTTCGCCCTTATTTTGGCTCTTCTTGCGTTTTGGTGGGCTTCCAGCTTCCTTTTTGGCGTTTCCTTCCATCCCGCTACCTCCTTGGGCGTTTCATCCGCAGGGCTACAGCCCCGCTAGTATGGTCGGGGAGAGAGGAATGGGGCACACGCGGATGGTAGTCCGTGGGCGGTTCGATGCGATCCGTTACCGCCCCTCCCTTGCCGTGCCCGCGTCCTCTTGTTTCGCTTCCTTCACCTCGGTAAAGCAATTGAACGCGGGCAAATAGTTAAGTCTCACCGTGCATGGTTTCCCGCGCTTGTTCTTCTCTATGTGTAGCGCGATTGTGTTAACGCCTTGACCCTTCTTCTCCGTTCTCATCTCGGTTATCGTCTCTGCTTTGAACTGTAGCGTTGAGCTGCCGCTTGCGTTCATCATGTCTGGGCTGTTGGAGTGCATCGCTTCCTTGCTCATGCTGCTAATTACTATCACGGGTATTTTTTCTTCCATCGCCGCGTTGGATAACAGCTCTAGTATCCTGTCGATTCTTTCTTGTGGGGTGCCGCCGCCGTTCTTCGGTGCGATCTTTAGCAGCTGTAGGTAATCGACCACGCACGCGCGCACGTTGCCCCATGCGTACAGATAGGAGAGAAGCAATTCCACCTCATCGCCTTGTGGGTGGTTGCCTATAAGCCTGTTCTCGGTCAGCTCGTTATAGGAATATTCGCCTTTGAGCATTTCGCGGGCTTCTTCCATATCCTTGTAACCATCGTCCTCGTAGATATAAGGCCTGAGCTCAAGCAGGTTCTCTAGCATCTGGTAGTGGTTTTCGCATATTGCGGGTCTAAAGTCACCGTCCAGCATGTCGCTAATTTCATTGCGCGTTTTGTCGGTCGGTCGCTTGAAATTAAACCCAATACCAGTTTTACCTAATATATCCTCGGCTTCCTTGGTCGCTTTCAGGTAATCGCCCACAATGCCGCCCATGACCTCTTTTATAGCTTCGCGGCACGCCTTGATTTCGCTTTCATAGCTGGTAGGGTTCCGTTTGTAGCGATTAACGTCATTCCTTAGCACGTTAAGCCTTTTAATCCCATCGCTCGGTATATCGGCGTATGCAAATGGCTTTATTCCAAGTTCCCTGCCCCTTAGCACTGATATGCAACTTGCCAAGCGTGCCCACGCGTCCGATTCGCTCGTGTCCAGACCCCAGTAGAGCACTTGATCATCTGTCTTCCATTCGTTGCTATCTTCACTGAGCGCCATAAGGCATATAAACAGGGCCATCGCCGTTTTTCCCGTGCTGGGCGGTGCCATGAGTACGTGCAAGCCCTCATATAGACCGCCGCCCAGTGCTTTATCCAGCGATGCGATGCCCGTCTTGAATCTGGGTATGGCGTTTTTCGCCGCCGTTCTGATAATGCCTGTCGCGTCCGACAGCATTTCATCAATTTCCCGTAGCAGGTCGAGCGATTCGGCGGTTACGCTGTCGGGCGTATTTCCATCGCCCTCGGTCGCGTCCGTCTCCAGTTCTGCCCCTCCATCGCCCCGCTTCTCGCCCTCGGGTTGCTGGTCGTGGTCGGTGGCGCTTCCCTGCTTCTCATCGTGGCGGGCGCTGGGCGTTTCGACCTGCCGCGCGGCTTCTTCTTCGTCCATCAACCACAAACACTCCCTTTCGATTTCCCTCTGCCGTTCGCGTTCCATATACCTTTTCAACCGCTCTTGTTCGTAGTACTCGCAATTCAGGGTGAACAGGTACCATTCATGCTCGGCTATATTCACTCGCGTTTTAAGGTCGGTAATCCCCATAGCCGTGAGCCGCTCGAACACATCAGCGTCAAACGCGAACTTTTCTCTACGTGATCGCTCCCTTTCCGTCTCATCCATTCGGGTGCATCGCCCCCTCTCGTGCCACGCGCGGATACTTCCAGACCGCCCACGCGATTCGCCGTCATGAGTGGTCGGTAGTGGTCGCGCGTTTTTTATTATTGAAAGTAGGAGTAGGGGTGCTATACGCCCACCGCGAATAAAGCGGTGGGCGTATAGCAGCCCCCTTCTTCTCTTCTTATGGGTTAGTTGCAGTGAATAACCTACAAACGGCTGCAAAGGTAACCTTTGCGTGAATAACCTTTGATTTGTAGGTTGGTCGGGCTGAATAACCTATATGGGGCATAAGGTTATTTGCATTGAATAACCTATAGACCTCGCGTTATCACCCTTGACCGTTTTGTATCCGCTCTATCAGTTCTTCAACTTCGGTCTGCTCTTGGTCTGATTTGTCCTTGCTACTACCCTGTTTGCGTATGCACCGCTTCTTGCCTTTGGGCTTGCCCTTGCCTTGCTGCGGTAGCGGCGTGTCGGGCATTAGGTAGTATTCGCTCGCCCTGCCCTTGTGCCCAGCGCTTTTCAGCTCCAAGCCGCGAATATTGCGCCCCTTGGCTGGGTCTGTTTTCTTCAATCTGGTTATCGCTGTTGTTACGCCGCTCTCTGAGCAGTTGGCGAATGCTGCCAACTCACTGCGGGGTCTCCAGCCGTGTTTCCTGCCGTTCTCGTCAAAATCTGCATACTGGGCTAGCGCTATGAGTATCAGTATCTCCTTGGTCGAGAAATTGTTGCTCGCCCACGCCCTCGCCCAGACTTCATATACTGCGGTAAACGGCGGCGTTGAATCGTTCGCCATAGATCTGACCCATTAGGCGGCTGTGTCAATGCCGATATATTCGAGCAGCGCCGCCTTGTTGATGCGCCACATGCTCATAACCTTGGCGGCTTTAATCATGCCGCGCTCGCACGCTCGGCAAACCGAACGTTCGCTGCAATCCAGCAGGGTTGCCGCCTGCTTGACGGTCAGAACGAGCGCGTCAGAGTTCAAGATTTCCTCTAGCGTCTCCGCGCTGCGGGCTTTCTCTTGGCTGGTTGTGGTCTTGGTATCTGCGTCCATCTCTTTAACCTCTTTCGCTTGCGGACGGTCTTACAAGTCGAAAGATACCCGTAGGGGAGAAGCGCCGCCGCGCACGTCTGGGCGGCTTCCGTTGCGTTTTCGGCGCAATGGCTGAGCGCCTTATTTTCCATAGGGGCGTATAGCTCTCTGTAGAAGCGATGCGAATTGTATAAGGCGGCTATAGCCCTGCGGCTACTGCCACGTTGCGCGAATTGTGCAATGACTGCAATTTTCGATTGGGGCAGAAAACGCATAGGCTGTTCATATTTGAGATATGGGCACTAATGGGCGCTATGAGCCGTTGCCATGCTCTTGCAACCTCTCGACCATCCGCTCTACAAGCTCTAGGTCGCTGTCGGTCAGGCTGTCGAGCATCTGGACGATATTCATAACGGCTATCCCGCGCGGGGTGGTCGGCAGATCCAACGTGTTCGCTTCTTCCAGCTCGCCAATGAACCGCTCGGCAACCTCCTTGGGCGATCTGGGCGGCGTGGCGCTAATCTCGGCTACGGCTTCCAGTATTCGGTAGATTTGTTCTCGGTCTTTCTCTGATAGCCCCCGTAGCCTGTCTAGCTGCCTGCTTAGCGTTGAGCCGTCTTTGCCAATACAATCCGCTACAGCGACTTGCGATACGCCGTAATGCTTGAATAGAGCCTGTAGCGCCGTCTTGACCGCGCCGTTGGGCAGAAAAGCCATTGTATCTGCCATTTGCTCTTTCGTGCGCTTGTCTATCATGGGCGCTAGACCTCCAAGTACCGCGCGTGTCCCAGCGATGCGCTAGAATGGCGGCGTATACATTTCCCGTTTGCAGTGCGGGGAGTTACGAAAAAGGGGCGTTCGGCTTTCGAGCGCCCCGACCTGTCTATATTCTATTCCCGCTCTGCGATAGCGCTAGATGGTTGATATGGCTGGGCTATCGCTTTCAAGTAGGTAATCCAGCGTGCAATCTTGGCAGACTGTCGAACTTGCCCATCGGTTCCGCCAGCGTTTCAGCGTGCAGATAGAGCCGCGTAACTCGTTAATGTCTGCATCGCCCATGACCCATACGGTTTCGTTCGCCTTGTCGCTCACTTCTCTTACCTTCCTAGTCCTCGGTTCCCGTCCTGTTCAGCTCGATAACTGAGCCGTCCTTGGCGTGCTGGGCAACGTCCGCCATGTACGCCTGCTCGACCACAGCCGCGCCGCGCTTCTTGGCTTCTCTGTCGGCGCTCGCGTATATGTTCAGCGTCATAGCTGCGTTGGCGTGTCCCATCATGCTCGCCACGGTCTTAATATCTGTGCCTGCCGTAACCGCCGCCGTTGCGAACGTGTGGCGCAGGTCATGGAACGTTGGGCGGTTGCCCTCCGTACCGATAAGCTCCAAAGCGTCAGCCGCAATCCTCCACCTATGCGAAAGGTAGTGGGGCTGCATAAACGAGCCGTCAGCGCCGCCCGTCACGTACATGTTTTCATCGAACGGAACGCCCAACTCTAGGCACTCGGCTTTGGCGTTGGCTAAGCGTGCCGTGAGCATGTCGGCGATGATAGAGGGCGCGTACAGCTCGCGCCTGCTGCCGCCTGTCTTGGGTTCCTTCACGTACCACTTTGAGCCGTCACGCCCTATAGTGCGCTCGATGCTAACGGTTTCCTCGTCCAGATCCACGCACTTCCACGTCAGTCCGCATATCTCGCCCTCGCGCAAACCCATATACATTGCTAGGGCAAACCCAACATTCAGCGGCTTGTCGGGGTCTAGGGCGATGAACTGCGCTACCTTGGCGCGTCCCTTTGCATCTAGGGCGTTGGGGTTCCTATGCGCTTGTTTGGGGTTCTTAACGCCGCGCGTGGGGTCTTTAACGAGCCTGTCGCGGTCTACCGCCTGCCGCATAGCAGAGCGCAGGTTGGTTAGGCACTTCTTCACCGTGGCGGGCGAGTACTTCTTGCCCAGCTTCGTAACCCACGCCGCCACATCGTCTGGGGTCAGTTCGTCCAGCTCGATAGTTCCGATACTGGGCGCGATATAGCTTTTGAGTATACGCCTTAGCTCGTTGGCTGATGAGCGCTCGATGCTGTTTGCGCGTTCCTCCACGTACTTCCCGAAATACTCGGCTACCGTCTCGCCGCTGTGGGGGTCTTTTACAGCCTGCTCGTTGAGCTGTTGGCGGATTGCTTCGGCTTCTTGGTTCGCCGCCTTTTCGACCTGCTTAGAGCGCCCGTTGTCGCGTCCCTCGGTTTTGAGCGTAACGGTCTTTTTCTTCCATTTGCCGTTTTCGTCCTTGTAAGGGTACTGGGCTTTCCATTTGTAGTCGGTCGTGCCGTCTTTACGCAAATAGTCGTGTTTGATTAGCGAATAGGTGGCGAACGTTTCCGCAGGTAGCAGGGTGTCCATGTCTCTCCTTTTTGGTCGCAATCTTGGTCGCAAAATAGTCGCAAAATGGCGTTGACTGAACTATAAAACATAGACTTTTTAGACGCAATAGACGGAAAAACAGCAGGTAGAGCGACCGCGTTTTTGCAGGTAGACGGCTTGGTGCAAAATGTCGCAACACTACCAAGCTGATGACGAGGGTTCGATTCCCGTCGCCCGCTCCATAGGATATCTTTAACGGCTTTGGCTCCTTTTGGTGCCAGAGCCGTTTTCATATACATGCCGGGGACCCCACATCCCCTTTTAAGTTGCGGTGAAATACGGACTGTTTTCCGGCTTTTATGGCCCATGTAGTCCGTATTTCACCGCAACTATTTGTAAGGTTGGATTTTGATGCCGTTGGGAGGATCGTAGCGACCGTCTACCGAGAGTGGAAATATTTTTTGAAGCTCTGACCTGCGACGTCAAGCTTTTGGTCAGCTTTTGGCAAGGCCTGCGGACGGAAGCATGCGATAGCGTAATGGTATTCTCTCCGCCGTGATGGTTATGGGGTTGGCCATGCTCGATAAAGGCAAACATTTTCCGCAGTCCTATGCAAGGATGCTATTCTCGGCCGTTGGAATTCATCAAGATGGACAGCTGCTTATAACAATTGATCCTTGGGATGAACGCCGTGCGCGCGAGCTTATGCAGGAAGAGCTCATGCTTCGTCTTTACAACCATGTGTATGCGGATCCGGTCTATTGGAATAATCTTGGGGTTGAAGATCGTATCTTTCAGCTGGCATCCGCTATTGCGGTCGTTGAACCGGATGCTGTGTTTTGCGGAGTGACAGCAGCGTTGCTCTACGGCATCGGCTCGGCGTATACGCTTCTGGATAAAGTGCAAGTGCTGCTGCCACGGTCTACAAGGCGTGATACGTATGAGTTCGTTGAATACAAGCGCTGGCGCCCGGGCGAAGTGTGGCGGCTTGGTCTGTTTACACTGACGGATCCGTGTCGAACGGTTGTTGATATCGCGCGATCGAGCGCCTTTCGCTATGCGCTGGGTTATGTCGATGGCTTGGCCCGTGAGTACGATGTCGAACGCGAAGAGCTGCGAGCATATGCGCAGGCAAATTGTCGAGGGCTGCATGGCATCGCGCGTGCTTTTGACGTTTTTGAGTATATGGACGGCAGGTCAGACAATGGCGGCGAGTCTGAGGCGAGAGCAGCGATGATTCTCGCTGGGGTTGCCGCGCCCGAGCTTCAAGTTGAGATAACGCGACCGGGAAACGCTGGCTATTATCTAGCAGATTATGGCTGGCAGATGCCAGACGGCTCATGGACGCTGGCAGAGCTGCATGGGCTAGGCAAGTTTGAAGACGAGGTTCAAAATGATCCAGAGCGGGCGGCGGCAAAAACGTATCGAGCGGCCCTCATGCGCGACGCGAACCTTCGCGCCATGGGCCACAACGTCATTCATTTCAAACTCTCGGACACCTACGACGTAGAATCGTTCGGTGCCATGATGCGCGGTTACGGCATTCCGACAATAAAACCCTACGCCGACTCCCGATAGCGAAATCGTTCGCGGTCCACCTTCAATAAGTTGCGGTGAAATACGGACTGTTGTGGCCTTTAAAGGCATAAATCAGTCCGTATTTCACCGCAACTCAGGTGGGGATGGGGTTAGTGGCGGGATTGGTGGCGGAGCTTGTCGATGGTGGAGTCGGTGCTTCGGCTGCGGGCTTCGGCGGCGCGGTCGCGGGCGTCGGCGGCGGTTTGGCGCTGGCGGCGGTAGTCGATCATGCCTTGGATGATGGGCTTGCCAAAGCTCACGACGTCGTCGTTATAGATGGCGGTTCGGGCTGCGAGGAGGCAGTCGGTAAAGTCCATATGAGTCTTGCCAAAGAGTTTGATGGCAAGGGCGATAACGGTGGGCTCGTCGACCATGACGTCATCGAGCAGCTTGGTCATGGCCGTCGCAATCTCCACGCGCGGGACCTTGTAGACGTCGCGCAGCGTAACGGCGACGCGCGTGATGATTTCGGGGTAGACGCGAGCGGTGCGCGTGGCGATGACCTTGGCGGCGCGCGGTGACAGAACCTCGTCGTCGTCAAGCAGGTAGCGCAGGATGACGGTCTCGTCGATGATGGTGCTACTCATGGATATCTACTTCCTCGGGACCCAAAATCGAATCGTCGCTTTCTGTGGCAAGGTACTCAATCCAGGCATTGCGCTCTTCGGAGCGGCGATTGGGGTCACCATATGCTTTGAGCGATCCATAGGCGGCGGTGCCGTTCTTTGAGCGCACGGCGACCGGCTGAAAGGGGAGCTTGCGCATCAAAATGCTTTGCGCGACAAATAAGCGGACAGCCTCGGCGAGCGATGTGCCCATGGCATCGTAGAGATGCTCGGCATGCTGCTTGTCTTCCTCGCGAATGCGCACCTGCAGGATGGCTCTTTTTGAGTCGATGACATCACTGGCCCCCTTAATGAGCGTGCAATATAGTCGGTCAAATGCGGCATGTGCCGATACTTGAGCATCTTATAACGATTACTTTATTTCACTCAAGTTGATAACCATAAACACGAATACAAGCGTAGTACATCCAAAATGAGAGCGCATAAAAATCTCTGAGGCGTACGCATGTAATACACTCACCTTTATAGCTTTTAGAGAATAATTCCAACCTGCTAAAACCCCTGCAATACACCCGTATTGCAGGGCCTATGCTCAAGTTTGCCCCCTGCAACTGCGTATATTTAACCTGTATATCGTTGGAGGAATTCTATCGAAGTGCCTGTTTCGCCGCATGCACTCGATACGTCGATGCCGGACCACGGGCGGTCCGGGGCAACGTCGGCAGGGTCTCTCCGGCATGGGATTCAGGAGGGAGTGAACAACATGGGCAATAAACGAGTCGTAGCCGATTCCTCGCGCTGCATTGGGTGTCAAACCTGCATGGCGGCGTGCATCGAGGCGCACGACATCCCCGGCAACATCGCCGCGCCGCGCCTGCGCGTGACGCGTACGTACGAGATCTCCGCACCGGTGGCTTGCCATCACTGCGAGGATGCCCCGTGCGCCAAGGCCTGCCCCACGGGCGCCTTGTTCTTTGATCCAAAGAACCATCGCATCGGCGTTAACGAGGACAACTGCATCGGCTGCAAGAGCTGCGTCATGGCATGCCCCTTTGGCGCCGTGAGCGTTGCGACCACGCAGGTCCCCGTCTTGATGGGCGACGTGCGCGTGGGTTCGCAGACAAAGAGCTTCGTGCTCAAGTGCGACCTGTGCGTGGACCGTCCCGGCGGTCCGGCGTGTGCCGAGGCGTGCCCGACCAAGGGCCTCACCCTGGTAGACGAGGAGCGCCTGGCAGAGCTGACTGCCGAGCGTGCCCGCGCCACCATCGAAAACGAGGCGTAAGCGTCGGGCGACAAGCCCAATGATTGTCAAATACATACCGATTAATCGGTAACAGAGAAAGGAAGGAGGGTGTCATGGAGAAGCATAAAGTGATCTGCCCGTACTGCGGCGCCGGTTGCCAGTTTAACCTCTTGGTCCAAAACGGCCAGGTCGTGGGTACCGAACCGCTCAACGGCATCACCAACCAGAGCGAGCTGTGCCTTAAGGGCATGAGCGGCTACGACTTCATCAACGACACCAAGATCTTGACTCCTCGCGTACTGCACCCGATGATCCGCCGCACCAAGGGCGCGGATCTTGAGCGCGTAAGCTGGGACGAGGCACTGGATTTCACCGCATCTAAGATGCAGGCCATAATTGACGAATATGGTCCTAATGCTGTCATGACCACCGGCTCTTCGCGAGGCGGCGGTAATGAGGCGAACTACGTCATGCAGAAGTTTACGCGTGCGTGCATCGGCACCCACAGCGTGGACAACTGCGCCCGTACTTGACACGGCCCTACTGTCCTCGGTCTGATGGACACGGTTGGTTCAGGTTGCATGTCATGCTCCATCCCCGGTATGGAGGATGCGGGCTGCATTTTCCTCTTCGGCTATAACCCTGCCGATTCGCACCCCATCGTCGCAAGGCGTATCGTGCGAGCCAAAGAAAAGGGTTGCAAGATCATCGTCGCCGACCCGCGCCATATCGAAACCGCGCGTATCGCCGATCTCTACCTTCCGATCAAGAACGGTTGCAACGTTGCGTTCCTCAACGCCTTTGCCAACTGCTTGGTCAACGATGGCCTCTACGACAAGGAATTCGTCGCCGAGCACACGAACGGCTTTGACGAGTGGTGGGAGACCATCAAGAACTACACTCCCGAATCCGTACAGGACATCACGGGTGTCGAGCCCGCGTTGATCCACCAAGCTGCCGAGATGTACGCCACGGCGAAGCCCTCTGCCATCATTGGCTGGGGTATGGGCGTATGCCAGCAGAAGCAGAACCTGAAGACGGTGCACACCATCGCCTCCATCGCCTGCGTTGCCGGTCAGATCGGCAAACCCAATTCCGGCCTCGCGCCCGTGCGTGGCCAGAACAACGTCCAGGGCTCCTGCGATATGGGCATGCTGCCCAACCTGTACCCTGGCTACCAGAAGGTCACCGACCCGGCAGTGCGTGCCAAGTTTGCCAAGGCTTGGGGCGTGCCCGAGGAAAAGCTCCCACTCGAGGAGGGCTACAAGCTCACCGACCTGGGCCACCTGGTCGACGAGGGCAAGGTGCACTGCTTCTACAACTACGGCGAGGACCCGGTGCAGACCGAGCCCGATTCGGCCGGTATGCGCAAGACGCTCTCCGAGCTGGACCTGTTCATTTGCCAGGACATCTTTATGACGCAGACGACCATGCTCGCCGACGTCATCCTGCCCGCTACCTCTTGGGGCGAGCACGAGGGCGTCTTTACCGCATCCGACCGTAGCTTCCAGCACTTTGACGCGGCCGTTCCGCCCAAGGGCGAGTGCCGTCACGACTGGGAGATCTTCGCGGACCTGTCCACGCGCATGGGCTATCCCATGCACTACGACAACACCGAGCAGATCTGGAACGAGTGCATTAGCCTGTGCCCCAACTTTGTGGGCGCGACCTACGAGAAGATGGCTCCCGAGGGCGGCTACGCCCAGTGGCCGGTCAAGAGCACCGATGTGAACGACCACGGTACGCCCGACATGTTCGCTGGTGGCAAGTTCACCACCAAGGACGGCCGCGCCAACCTGATGGCGCACGACTGGGAGGCGCCCTCCGAGCTTCCCGACGATGAGTACCCGCTCATCCTGTGTACCGTCCGTGAGGTCGGCCACTACAGCTGCCGCTCGATGACCGGTAACTGCAAGACGCTGGCGCTGCTCGCCGACGAGCCCGGCTTTGTCCGCATGAATCCCGCGGACGCCCAGGCGCGCGGCATCAAGAACGGCGACATCGTCTCGATTCACAGCCGCCGTGGCCAGGTATACAGCCGCGCCGACGTGAGCGACCGCATCAACAAGGGCACGGTCTATATGACCTACCAGTGGTGGATCGGCAAGTGCAACGAGCTGACCATCCATAAGGTCGACCCGGTCTCACATACGCCCGAGGACAAGTTCTCCGCCTGTCAGGTCGACGCTATCGCCGACCAGGTCTGGGCCGAGGGCGAGGTCGAGCGTCAGTACACCGAGCTCAAGCAGGCTCTGGTGGATGCCGCCGCTCCCCAGGACGTTGAGCCCGGCGCCGCCAAGTTCGACGACGAGACGCACGTGAACCAAATCGTGTAGTCCCGTTCTCGTTGGCTTTTTGGGCCGGGCGTCCCGTACGTTCGGGAGCCCGGCCCGTTATTTTGAAAGGAAGTGGGGATGAACCGCTTCATCGACATCAACCCGGAGAGGTGCATCGGCTGCGGAACATGTCAGTCCGCCTGTGCCGACGCCCACCGGATGCAGGGTCTTCAGGATACGCCGCGTCTGGCGCTCGTGAAGACCGGCGGTATTTCGGCCGCCCTTGCCTGCCACCATTGCGAGGGTGCCCCCTGCGCCGAGGTTTGCCCGGTGAATGCCATCGAGCACGATGGCGACCGCATCCACGTCAAGGAGCAGGAGTGCATCGGGTGCAGGCTGTGCGCCATCGCGTGCCCCTTCGGAGCCATCCATCCCGATGGCACGTCTATCGCCGGTGTCGCAGGCATGTGCGACCCGACGCCTTCGTATCCTAAGTCCCTGAGCAGCCTGCTTACGTGGGCTCCCGGCCAGTACACCTGCGCTGTGAAGTGCGACCTTTGCGCCTTCGATCCGGACGGCCCGCATTGTGTGGCGGCGTGCCCCACCAAGGCGCTGACCGTCATGGGCGGCGCGGCCGATCGCGAGCTTGACGAGGCCAAGCGCCTGCGCTCGATCGAAAACGGTCCGGTCGTCGACGTTACCGCTGTGGCCCAGGGCCTGTCCGAGAAAGCAGAAGGGAGCGTAAACAATGGATAGCATGACGCTGTTTATCGCATCGCTTGCCGTCTCGTGCATCGGTGCGCTCGCCTCGGTTCTGCTGATCAAGGCCGATAACGCCGCCAAGACCGCCGGCTGCCTGATCGGCGCCGTCGCGGCCGTGCTGTCGTTCATCGCGGGCCTCGAGGCCGTGCTTGGCGACGTTTCGTCCCTCAACACGGTCTTCTTCTTCCCGTTCGCCCGTCTCGAGCTCTTGCTCAACGGCCTTGCGGGCCTGATCGTGGTCCTCATCTCGATTCTCGCCTTTGCGGGCTTCATCTACGGTCTGTCCTACTTCGACGAGTACCCGGGCAAGGTCGGGCGCGCCGGCTTCTTTATGAACACCTTCGTCGCCTCGATGATGCTCGTCATCACCGCCGACAACGTGTTCTGGTTCCTGGTCGCCTTTGAGCTCATGTCCCTTACGAGCTACTTCCTTGTCGTTATCGAGGAGAACAAGAACTCCATTAGGGGCGGTTGGCTCTACTTCGTCATCGCGCACGTGGGCTTCGTTCTCATCATGGCGAGCTTCCTGCTCATGACCAACGGCGTGGGCGGTTCCTTCAGCTTCAGTGATTTCCGTACGCATGACTTTGGACCCGCCGTCTCCTCCGCGTGCTTCGTCCTCGCGTTCTTCGGATTTGGCGCGAAGGCCGGTATCATTCCGCTGCACTCCTGGCTGCCCCAGGCGCACCCCGAGGCGCCGTCCAACGTGTCCGCCCTCATGTCCGGCGGCATGATCAAGATCGGCATCCTGGGAATCCTCAAGGTCGGTCTTGACCTGCTCGCGGGTTCGGGCGTCCAGCTCTGGTGGGGCCTCATGGTCCTGGTCTTCGGATCCATCTCGTCGGTCCTGGGTGTCGTCTACGCCCTCCACGAGCACGACATCAAGCGCCTGCTTGCCTATCACTCCGTCGAGAACATCGGCATCATCTTGCTCGGTGTCGGCGCGTCCATGACGGCGCACGCCCTGGGCAACGACGTCATCGCGACGATCGCGCTCATGGCCGCCCTCTACCACACGCTCAACCACGCCATGTTCAAGGGCGAGCTGTTCCTCGGCGCGGGCTCCCTGCTCTATGCCACGGGTACGCGCAACATGGAGAAGATGGGCGGTCTGTTCCGCCGCATGCCGGTCACGGCCGTCTGCTTCCTCATCGGTGCCCTTGCCATCTCGGCCATCCCGCCGCTCAACGGCTTCGTTTCCGAGTGGTTCACCTACCAGTCCCTGTTCAACATCTCGACGCTCTCCGACCCGGTCGTCATGGTGTTCGCCGTCGCCTCCGCGGCCGCCCTCGCCATCACCGGTGCCCTGGCCGTCACGTGCTTCGTGAAGGCCTACGGCGTCTCGTTCGCGAGCAGCCCTCGTTCCCAGGAGGCCGCGAACGCCAAGGAGTCCCCGGCTCCGATGTTGTTCTCGCAGATGCTCCTCGCGGCCATCTGCGTGGTACTGGGAATCGGCTCCCCGGTCATCGCCCCGGTTCTGGGCGACGTCGCCCAGAGCGTGCTTGCCGGCTCCGCCGTCACAGCCACCTCGGGCGTGTCTCTCGTGAACGAGATTTCCGGTGCCGCCACCTCCACCCCCGCGATCGCCATCGCGCTCGTGGTCCTCACCGGTCTCGCGTTCGCGTTGAGGTCCTGCCTCGGCGCCAAGGCCCCCGCTAAGAAGACCGACCCTTGGGCGTGCGGCTACGAGCCCAACGAGCACATGCCCGTCGTCGCCACGAGCTTCGCGTCCGACGTCGAACTCTTCATGGGCCCGCTCTACACCCTGCGCGAGGTATGCACCAAGATCTGCTGGTCCATCGCGCACGTGTTCCAGAAGCTCACCGGTGTCGCCCAGGGCGTCGAGCCCCTGCCCGACCGTTTCCTGGTCGATGCACCGAGCGAGGGTGCCGACAAGCTGGCCGGCCTCGCCTCCAAGATCGAGGGCGGCAACTACTCCGTATACATCTGCTACATCGTCGCGGCGCTCGTGGTCTTCCTCGTGCTCGCCGTGGTCATGGTCTAGAGAGGGGAGAGGATATTATGAACATCGTTCTTGCGATGGCGCAGGGCCTCGTGGTCATGCTGGTCGCGCCCTTCTTCTCCGGCCTCGCCCGTGTGATTCGCGCGAAGATGCACAATCGCCGCGGTCCGTCCATCCTTCAGGATTACCGGGACCTCGCGAAGCTCATGGCGCGTCCCGAGTCCGTGAGTTCCGACTCGAGCTTCGTGCTGCGCATCATGCCGCCGCTGTTCCTCGCGGTGTCGTTTATGCTCGCCATGGGCCTGCCCATGTTCACGCTCCAGAGCCCCATGCCCGTCTTTGGTGACGCCATCACCATCATGTACGCGCTCGCGCTGTCCCGCTTCTTCTTCGCGCTGTCCGGCGTGGATTCCTCCAACGCCTACGCGGGCTTCGGCGGTATCCGCGAGCTCCTCATGAGCGTGCTCATCGAGCCGTCCATGCTCATCGCGCTGTTCACCGTCGCCATCGTGTGCGGCTCCACGGACATTGCGACCATGGGTCAGCACATCGTTACGGGCAACGTCTCGAGCGTCGTCGCCGTTATCCTCGCCGGCGTCGCCTTCGCGGCCGCCTGTTACATGGAGCTCGGCAAGCTTCCGTTCGATCAGGCCGAAGCCGAGCAGGAGCTCCAGGAGGGCCCGCTCGCCGAGCTCTCCGGCCCGTCCCTGGCCATGATGAAGCTCGCCATGGGCATGAAGCAGGTCGTGGTCGTCGCTTGGTTCACCTCCATCTTCATCCCCTGGGGAGAGCCCGCGACCATCGGTGTCACCGCTCTCGTGGGCGCCGTCGTCTTCCTCGTCAAGTGCCTGGTCGATTTCGTCGTCTGCGGCGTGCTCGAGAACTCCGTTTCCCGTTCGCGCTTCAAGGTGCTCGGTAACCAGACCTGGGCCGTCGTCGGCATCGCGGTCCTCGCGTTCGTCTTCGTCGTCGTAGGCGTGTAGGGAGAAGGGAGAAACTATGTCAATCGAATCGAGCTTGTCCCTCTTTGCCATGGTGGCGATCGCCGTCCCCATGCTGGGCTCCCTGCTCATCGTCATGCTGCCGCGTCCCTACGCTAAATGGATCTGCGCCTTTGCCGGCGGCATCGCCACGGTCGCTTCCGTTGGCTTGGCCGCGACGTTTGCCGGAAACGGCATGAACGCGGTCGATGTAACCTGGGCGAGTATGGGCCAGACCTTGGTCATGGGCTTCATATTCGACCGGATGAGCACGCTGCTCGCACCCGCGTTCGTCGCTATCGGCCTGCTCGTCGTCATCTATTCGTTCCCGTACATGAGCGATAAGAATAAGGAGCATCCCGACGCGCCCCGTCGTCGCTTCTACGTGTACTTCTCCACGTTCATCGGCGCCATGGCCGGTCTCGCCTACAGCTCCACCATCGTCGGCCAGCTTGTTTTCTTCGAGATCACCGGTGTGTGCTCCTGGGGCCTCATCAGCTACTACATGACGCCCACGGCCAAGAAGGCCGGTATGAAGGCGCTCATCATCACCCATATCGGCGCTCTGGGACTCTACATCGGCGCGGCCTTCCTGTTCGCCGGAACCGGCACGTTCGCGCTGAGCGCGATCTCCCAGCTCGATTCCGGTATGAAGACCGTCGTGCTGCTGCTCATCCTGTTCGCTGCTTGGGCCAAGTCCACCCAGTTCCCGCTCTACATGTGGCTGCCCTCCGCAATGGAGGCCCCCACGCCCGTTTCCGCCTACCTTCATGGCGCGTCCATGGTTAAGGTCGGCGTGTGCGTGTTCGCCCGCGCTCTTGCGAGCGCCGGCGATATCCCCGAGATCGTCGGTTGGGTCGCCATCATCGACGCCGTCGTGACCATGCTCTTCGGCTTCCTCATGTACCTGCCCCAGAAGGATATGAAGCGCCTGCTCGCCTTCTCGACGATCGCGCAGCTCGCCTACGTGTTCTTCGGCCTTGGCCTCTCCGTGTTCGGAAGCCAGATGGCGTTCAACGGCGCCGTCGAGCACATCTTCAACCACGCGTTCACCAAGACCCTGTTCTTCCTCATCGCTGGCTCTCTCAGCTTCACGCTGGGAACCCGTATGCTGCCCAAGATCCAGGGCCTCATGAAGAAGTACCCGGTCACGGGCGTGGGCTTTGCGGTCGCCGCGACCGCTATCGCCGGCGTGCCCCCCATGAGCACGTTCTTTTCCAAGTTCCAGATCATTTCCGGTGGCTTCGCGGTTGGTGCTACCAACACGGTCATCTTTGTCCTCGTGTGCGTCATGGTCGTCGAGACCGTCGCCACCTTCGCATGGTTCCTGCGTTGGATGGGTAAGGTCCTGCCCGGTGAGCCGAGCGAGACCGTGGCCGCCGGCCAGCCCCTTCCGCGCGCCATGGCGTTCGTGTTCGTCGTCCTCATGATCATGGTCGTCGTCGCCGGTCCTCTGTCCTCTAGTTGGATGGGTTAGGAGGTAGGACATGGGTTATTCGTTAGTCAATATCCTGGGCGGTCTTCTGATCGTGACCTCCACCATGGTGGTCGTCTCGAAGACCATCCCGTCCGCCATCAAGTGGTACGCGATCCAGTCGGTTGTCCTGGTGGGCGTGCTGCTCACCCTGGGCCTCACCACCGGTGCCACCGAGCTTCTCATGTGGGCCGCGTCGGCCTTCGTCACCAAGGTGATCCTCGTTCCGTTCATTCTCAACCGTGCCTACAAGAAGATGGGTTCGCCTGCCGATAGCACGCTGACCTCCTCCATCAAGCCGGCCTGGACCATCATCCTCACCGGTCTGGAGGTGGCCGTCTGCTTCGCGGTGGTCACGCGCCTGAGCCTGCCCACCGCCGAGGTGGCCACTCCGGCCCTCGCCATCAGCTTCGCGCACTTCTTCGTCGGCCTCACGTGCATCATCTCCCAGCGCAACATCCTCAAGCAGATCTTCGGGTACTGCCTTATGGAGAACGGTAGCCACGTGACGCTCGCTCTGCTCGCGCCCACGGCCCCCGAGATCATCGAGATCGGCATCGCCACCGACGCCATTTTCGCCGTCATCATCATGTCCGCCGTCGTCGTGAGGATCTGGAACGACACCAAGTCGCTCGACTCCCACGACCTGACCGAATTGAAGGGGTAGGCCATGGATGTTTCAATGCTGACGGTCGCCCTGCTCGCTTGTCCTCTCGTGTTCTCCCTGATTATGGCTGCGCTCCCCAAGACGACGTCCTACAACGTCTTCGCGGGGCTCAACACCATCTCCGTCGCGGCGACCCTTGTCCTTTCGGTCGTCACCGCGGGAACCATGCTCTCGAGCGGGCAGAATATCGACGCTTTGGGCCTGTGGCTCCATCTCGATTCGCTCTCGTCGATCTTCGTCCTTCTGGTAGGCATCATCGGGTTCATCACCGGCGTGTACTCCATCTCCTATATCAAGATCGATATCGAGGAGAAGACCATGCCGGCCGAGCGCACCAAGCAGTACTACGCGCTGTTCAGCCTGTTCGTCTTCACGATGCTGCTCGCCTGCCTGTCCAACAACATCATCCTCACCTGGGCGGCGGTCGAGGCCACTACGCTGTCGACCGTGTTCCTCGTGGGCATCTACAAGAACAAGCAGGCGCTCGAGGCGTCTTGGAAGTACGCGATGGTCTGCACCGCCGGTGTGGCCTTCGGCCTGTTCGGCACGCTGCTCATCTACGCGAACGCCGCCGATATCATGCCCAACGCGCATGAGGCCGCCTTCCTCACCTCCATCATGCCCTACGCCGACCAGTTCGACCCGATGCTCGTGCGCCTCGCGTTCGCGTTCATCGTCATCGGCTTCGGCACCAAGGCGGGCCTGTTCCCCATGCACACTTGGCTGCCCGACGCGCACTCCCAGGCTCCGAGCCCGGTCTCCGCGCTGCTCTCGGGCGTGCTGCTCAAGTGCGCCATGCTGGTGATCATCCGCTTCTACTCCCTGTCCATCATCACGGTGGGCGACACCTATCCGCGAACGCTCCTGCTCATCCTGGGCACGCTGTCCATCCTGGTGGCCGCCCTGTGCATCTTCAAGCAGGACGATATCAAGCGCCGCTTCGCGTACTCCTCCGTCGACAACGTCGGCGTGGTCGCGCTGTGCCTGGGTATCGGTGGCCCGCTCGGTATCGCCGCCTGCCTGCTGCACTGCATCTTCCACGGCTTCACGAAGGCGCTCGCCTTCTGCATGGCCGGTAACATCCAGCACATCTACCACACCCGCGACCTGAACAAGATCAAGGGCGTCGTCGAGATCGCTCCCGTCACGGCAGCGCTCACCATCATCGCCCTGCTCGCGCTCGCCGCCTTCCCGCCGTTCGCCCTGTTCATCTCCGAGTTCCTCACCTTCGTGGCCGGCGTTCAGTCCGGTCCCATCTGGGTGGTCGTGCTCGTGGCCATCGGCCTCACCGGCGTGTACTTCGCCCTTACCGGCATCGCGCTCAAGTCCATCTTCGGCAAGGCGCCCGAGGGCATGAAGCGCCACGAGGTGCCCGCCCTCATGATCATCCCCGAGATCGCCCTCGCGATCGTGGTCATGTGGTTCGGTATCGCCACCCCGGTCGCCATCACGAGCGGCGTCGAGGATGCAACGTCCGTCGTTTTGAACCAGAGCGTCGAAGAGCTCCACGAGGCCCCTCTCTACCGCATGGTGTTCAGTTCCCAGACCAAGACAAGTGAGGTGAATTAGCACCATGGCAGAACCTGAAAAGAAGGACTACGCTCGTCGCTGCGAAAGCCACGCCGAGGCCCTGCGTGCTGCAGTGCCGGGCGCTATCGAGAAGGTCGAATGGCAGTGCGAGGACCAGCTGACGATCACCGTCAAGCTGGACCGTCTGCCCGAGGCCGTCCACTACCTGTATTACGAGCGCTACGGCTGGATTCCTGTGATTGTCGGCAACGACGAGCGCAGCCTGTGCGGCCGTTACGCCGTGTACTACGTCATCTCCATGGAGGGGGAGGACCCCGGCTGGGTTACCGTGCGTGCCGAGGTCGACCCCGCCAAGATGACGTTCCCGTCCGTGACGCCGTTCGTCCCCGCCTGCGTGTGGGGCGAGCGCGAGCTGCGCGATATGTTTGGCCTGATTCCCGAGGGTCTGCCCGACCGCCGTCGCCTGGTGCTTCCCGACGATTGGCCCAGCGGGCTGTACCCGTTGCGCAAGGATTCGATGGATTACCGTTTCCGCCCCGCCCCCGCGAGCGACATGGAAAACTACGAATTCCTGGCCGACACCAAGGGCAAGGAGACTACGCTCGTCCCCATGGGACCGCTGCACATCACCTCCGACGAGCCCGGCCACTTCCGCCTGTTCGTGGAGGGCGAGACGATCGTCGATGCCGACTACCGCCTGTTCTACGTGCATCGCGGTATGGAGAAGGTCGCCGAGACGCGCCTGAACTATGATGCCGTGACGTTCCTTGCCGACCGTATCTGCGGTATCTGCGGCTGCGCCCACTCGGTGGCCTACGCCGAGGCTGTCGAGCGCGCCCAGGGCATTCACGTCCCGCCGCGCGCGCAGTACATCCGCGCCATCATGCTCGAGGTCGAGCGCCTGCACTCGCACCTGCTCAACATTGGCCTCGCATCGCACTACACCGGCTTCGATTCCGGCTTCCAGCAGTTCTTCCGCGTTCGCGAGAAGTCCATGGACCTGGCCGAGAAACTCTCCGGCCACCGCAAGACCTACGGCCTCAATGTGATCGGTGGCGTGCGTCGCGACATTTTGGCCGAGCAGAAACTCTCCACGCTCACGACCATCCACCAGCTGCGCTCCGAGGTCCAGGAGCTCGTCGACGTTTTGCTCTCCACGCCCAACTTTATTGAGCGCACGAGCGGCATCGGCATTCTCGACCGTAAGATCGCCCGCGACTTTTCGCCGGTCGGCCCGCTCATGCGTGGTTCGGGCTATGCCCGCGACGTGCGCTTTGACCATCCCTTCGACGGCTACACCGATCCGGACGTCCAAAAGATGCACGCCGCTACGGCCGACACCTGCGACGCCTTCGGCCGTACCGCCGTTCGCATCCAGGAGGTCTACGATTCGATCGACATGATCGAGACCATGCTCGAGAACTGCCCGTCGGGCCCCATCCTCACCACGGATTGGGAGTACACCCCGCACAAGTACGCCATCGGCGCCACCGAGGCGCCGCGCGGCGAGGACGTGCACTGGGCCATGCTCGGCAATAACCAGAAGTGCTACCGCTGGCGAGCCAAGGCCGCCACGTACAGCAACTGGCCGGTCCTGCGCTACATGTTCCGCGGCAACACCGTGGGCGACGCGGCGCTGATCGTCGGCTCGCTCGACCCGTGCTACTCCTGCACCGACCGCGTGACTGTGACCGATGTCGCCGCCAAGCGCGATCACGTGCTCGACAAGGAGCAGTTCGAGAACGTCTGGCGCGACAAGTCGCCGCTTGCGGGCGAGGGCACCATGGCCGCTCCGCTCGATGAGGAGGCGCTCTAATATGCTGAAGCTTTGGAAGGTTAACGCCAAGGCCGGCGACGCGACGGTCAAGTACCCGTTTGCGCCGTTCCCTACCAACAAGGACATGCGCGGCAAGCCCGAGCACAATGCCGAGCTCTGCATCGCCTGCGGTGCCTGTGGCGTTGCATGCCCGGCCGATGCCATTCGCATGGACACCGACCTTGCGGCCGATACCATCACCTGGTCGATCGACTACGGTCGCTGCATCTTCTGCGGCCGTTGCGAGGAAGCCTGCCCCATGGAGGCCATCAAGCTCACCGAGGAGTTTGAGCTGGCCGTCATGAGCAAGGACGACCTCACCAGCAAGAGCGTCTACACGCTCGAGCATTGCTCGCGTTGCGGCAAGCCGTTTGCCCCGCACAAGGAGATCGACTACGCCAAGCGCCTGCTGCAAAAGGCCGGCGGCATGGAGGCCGAGCAGGCCGCCCGCGCCGTCGGTATGTGCCAGGAGTGCAAACGCGAGCTCGACGCCCTGCGCGCCGCCTCGGCCGTAAAGACCGGCAACGCTGCCGGCATGGCTGCCAACGAGACACTTGCGTCCGGCGAGCCCCAGGGCCCCGGCATGGAGTATCTGGGCGGCCACGGCGTGAACCCGGAGTATATCGACCGCGAGCTCAACCCTGATGCGCCCGAGATTCCCGCCGGTCCGGCGCCGGTCGAGGGCATCATCATGGATTTTGATTCGAAGGAGGAGTAACCATGGCCGAACCCACGCTTTTGCCCGAGCGGCTTCAGTACCGCCCGACCAAGATCGAGCTCGACGAGAGCATCGAGAAGGCCAAGGCGACCCTTCTTAAGAAGATCAAGCGCTCGGTGTATGTCTACCGTGTTGACTGCGGCGGCTGCAACGGTTGCGAGATCGAGATCTTCGGTTCCATCACGCCCGTCTTCGACGTCGAGCGTTTTGGCATCAAGGTCGTGCCCTCGCCCCGTCACGCCGATGTACTGCTGTACACCGGCGCCGTGACGCGTGCCATGCGCATGCCGGCCCTGCGCGCCTTTGAGGCCGCACCCGATCCCAAGATCGTGGTGTCCTATGGCGCGTGCGGCTGCACCGGTGGCATCTTCTACGACAACTACTGCGTCTGGGGCGGCACGGACAAGATTCTGCCGGTCGATGTCTACATCCCCGGCTGCCCGCCCAGCCCCGCGCAGACCATCTACGGCTTTGCCATGGCGCTCGGTCTGCTTGACCAAAAGCTCCATGCTGAGACCACGGTGGAGGCCGCCGGCGAGCAGGCCGATATCCTGCACCCCGGCGTTCCGTACAAGCTGCGCGTTGCCATCGAGCGCGAGGCTCGCGCCATGAGCGGCTACCGTTACGGCCGCGACCTGGCCAATGAATTTATGGATACGCTCGAGGGCGCGCCCAAGGGCGATATCCGAGGTGCCATGGCGCTGCTCATCGACAAGCAGGACGATCCGCGCCGCGTTGAGGTCTACTCGGCGCTGCAGGATCTGGTGCTGGCCGGAGGTCGCTAGATGGAGCTCACGGACCGCTCTGGTTACTTTGCGGGCCCCGGTATGCTCGGCGGCTCCTTTGGCGATGCCTCGCGCGCAAGCGACGAGGCCGCCGAGGGCGTCGCCGACCCCTGCCTGGGCCATGCGCCCGACCAGGTGGTCTTCTATGAGCTCACGCGTAAGTTTGTGGAGACCGAGGAAGACGTTCCCCAGGAGGCCTGCGACGTGCTGTACTACACGCTCGCCGTGGGCCACCACACCGGCGTGCTCGACTGCTTTGAGCCGCGCCTGTCGGTGCCGGTGAACGTGTTCTATTCGCTCGTCGACGCGCTGCCGGAGGGGGAGGCCAAGACCAAGTTCGAGGCCATCCGCTCCTTTGGCGAGTGCCAGCTCGACAAGGCGGCGGTGCCGTCGCTGCTCGAGGCCTGTGACACGCTGCTCGACGATCGCGGTTTTCGCGGTTCGGCCAAGGCCGGCATCTCGGTGTTCGATGACGACTTTGGCCTGCATGCCCAGCAGGTTGCGTTCTTAATGAAGTTTCGCGATCTGGTTGAGCGCGTGCGCGATGTGTCGGGCGTGTATCTGACGGGGAGGTTGCAGTAATGGGTCGCGTTGTGGATGGCCGTGTGAACGACGCCCCGTTTGCGGGCATTGTGCTCACGGCGGGAAGCGTGCTGCGCGCCGACGATGCCGCCGGCCCCGTGCTCTCCAAAAAGATGGAGGACACGCCCATCGCCGGTTGGTACACCATCGACGGTGGTCAGACGCCCGAGGACGACATCATCGAGGTCAAGCGCGAGCGTCCGCCGCGCCTGGTGTTGGTCGATGCCGCCGACATGGCGCTGCCCGTCGGTGCCATCCGCCTGCTCGATAAGACCGAAGTCGCGCGCAAGTCGATGTTCACCACGCATTCGCTTCCCTTGTCGATTCTGATCGAAGAGATTGAGCAATCGTGCGAAGATATCGTCTTCATAGGGATTCAGCCGGGCGATACGGAGTTTTACAACCCTATGTCCCCGGAGGTCTTTGACGCCGTCGACGCCGTGTACGACGCCGTGGCCGCCAACGACTTTTCCCACTTTGTCCGCTTGGGACAAGAGCAATAGGAGCGCTTGTCCCTGCTGATTAGGAAAGAAGTGATTGACATGGCAGATTCCAAGGCAGAATATCCCGCTCCCGATTGCCTTGCGCCCGCCGCGATCGAGGCCAAGACCGAGGCTGCCGGCGTGACCAAGGCCAACCTGCCGGTCGCAAAGGCCTTTGTTTTGGCGATGTTCGCTGGTGCGTTCATTGCCTTCGGCGGCCTGTTCTTTACCGTGTTCTTGAGCGATAGCACGCTGGGCTGGGGCGCCCAGCGCGTCGTGGGCGGCCTGTGCTTTTGCCTGGGCCTGGTGCTCGTGCTGGTGTGCGGCGCCGAGCTGTTTACCGGTAATTCGCTTATGGTCTGCGCGCTCAAGAGCAAAAAGATCACCCTGGTCCAGATGCTCAAGGCCTGGGCCGTCGTATGGGTCGGTAACTTTGTCGGTGCCCTGTTCATCGTCTTTTTGGTGTACATGGCCGGCATTTACAAGCTCAACGGCGAGGCGGTCGCCAATTCCATGGTGAGCGTCGCCGCCGGCAAGGTGACGGTCGACTGGGTGACGATCTTCTTCCGCGGCATCCTGTGCAACATCTTTGTGTGCCTGGCCGTGTGGATCGGTACCGCTGGCAAGACCGTGGTCGATAAGGTTGTGGGCATTTTGCTGCCCATCGCCGCCTTTGTGGCATGCGGTTTTGAGCACTGCGTTGCCAACATGTACTTTTTGCCCATGGGTGCCGTGATGCACGCGTGCGGCTATGGCGCCGACGTCGCCGGCGCCAATGCGCTCAACGCCGCGGGCATTGCGTTTAACCTGTCCGCCGCCACGCTGGGCAACATCGTGGGCGGCGCGGTTCTGGTCGCGCTCGGCTACTGGTTTATCTACGCCAAGAAGTCCGAGGCGTAAGGTGCCGTCTGTTTGACGTTGGGCCTCCCGCGGGGCGTTGCCGTGCGGGAGGCTTTTTGGGTCTGGGGCTCGTTGCCGGGCTTTTGGCCTGTTGTGTTTGGCTGATGAAAGGGGTAATCGAGATGGCATCTGCTGTGAAGCGTGACGGTCGCGCCGTGGTGACCACATGCGGGGGATGCTATTCCGATTGCGCCTTTGCGGCACGCGTTGAGGACGGTCGCGTGGTGGCTGAGTTGCCGGTGCCGGGGCATCCGTGCGCGGCGCGTGCCCTGTGCGCCCGCGGACGGCATCGCCTGGACATGCCGTTTGACGAGCGCGACCGCATCGTGCACCCCATGCGTCGCCGCCAGGATGGCTTGGGGTTCGATGCGATTTCCTGGGACGAGGCGTTCGCGCAGATTGCCGAGCGTCTTTTGGGGATTGTTGACGAGTGCGGGCCTCGTGCACTGGGCATGACGCTCGGTGTTCCCTCGTTCGACCGCTACTGGGGCTATCGCTTTATGCATGCGCTGGGTTCGCCCAACGTGTACGGTGCCGATGGTGCCTGCGAGGTAAGTCGTCTCACCGGATGGGAGCACAGCCTGGGCTACAGCCCCGCCTCCGACCTGGCGCATACCGACTGCATCATGTACCTGGGGCGTTCCATCGTCGATTCATCGACGATGGGGGCCGTCGATGCACTCAACGATGCGCGCCGGCGCGGGGCGAAGATCATCGTGGTTGACCCCCGGCGCAGCGGCTCGGCCGCGCTTGCCGACCGCTGGCTGCGCGTACGCCCGGGCTGCGACCTGGCCTTGCTGCTGGGCATTGCGCATGTGCTCATTGCCGAGGGCCTGTACGACCACGAGTTCGTTGCCCGCTATACCACGGGTTTTGACGAGCTGGCGCAGACTGCTGCTGTTTGGACGCCCGAGTGGGCTGAGTCGATGTGCGATGTGCCGGCGGACGATATCCGAGCGACTGCGCGTGATTTGGCTGCCGCCGCGCCTGCCGCTGTGGTGGATGCGGGCTTTCATGGTGGCATCGGTATCGCGTATGCCAATAGCACCCAGACCGCGCGCGCTATCTGCTTGGTCGATGTGCTGCTGGGCTGCATCGGGCATGTGGGCGGCGCGCTCAATCCGCCCACGCCGCTTGTGTTGGGCGACCTCGATCCCACGTGCTTTGCGACGCCGCCGGTGCCGCGTGGGCCCAAGCTGGGGTCCGAGCGCTATCCACTGGTCGATCCGGTGCGCGGCCTGTGCACGACCATCGGTCAGTCGATTCTTGCCGGCGATTTGCGTGGGCTCATCGTCTATGCCAGTAACCCCGGTGCGGGCTATGGCAATGCACAGGCTTGGTTGAGTATTTTGCAGCGGCTCGACTTGCTCGTGACGATTGATATTCGCTGGTCCGAGACGGCGCGTGCTTCTGATTTCGTGCTGCCCGACGTGACGTATCTGGAGGCCGACCGCGGCGTGGGGACGGTCGTGGGCGCCAACGATTCGCGCGTGTTCTACCGCAACGCCGTGCTGCCTGTGCAGCATGACGACTCACGTCCCGGTCGGGAGATTTTTGCCGGTCTGGCGCAGGCGTGTGGCGTGGGCGAGTACTTCCAGTTTACGTCTGACGATCTGGCGGCTGCCCAGGTGGCGCCTTTTGGGATCAATCTGGACGAGCTCAAGGAGCGCGGCTGGGCCGACACGGGTGTTGCGTTGCCGTCGCGTACGGGCGAGCCGGCGATTCCCTTGGATGGCGGCAAAATTGCGCTGGCAAGCGACGTATGGGAACGAGCCGGTCTGGGTCGTGTACCCAACTGGATCGCTCCCATGGTGGAGCCCGGTCCGGGGATGTTTCGCCTCATTAGCGGCAACCGTCCCTTTGAGTCGCACACCTCGCGAAGGCTTGCAGCCCAAGGTGCCGCCGAGGCTGGGTCGGACCTGGATGCCGTGCAGATGAATGCCGATGCTGCTGCGCATATGGGCATCGCCGACGGCGAGATCGTCGAACTCGTGAGCGATATGGGCCGCGACCGCGTGCGTGTGGAGACGACGCCGTATCTGCATCCGGCGTGCATCTTTACGTCGGCTGCTCCCGGTGGGCGCGCATTGGGTGCTGAGAGTGGTGGCCGGCAGGCCCTGGGCGTCGGGCCGCTCGACCACACACCGCTGCGCTGGGACCCGTTGACGGGTGCCGCGCTTACTCAGGAAAACGCCGTTCGCGTGGAAAAGATTGTCGCGCGCGGGGATAATGACGAGTAATTGACTCAGCTGATGTATTCGACTGATCCACGTTTCTTTTGAAAGGCTGCACATGAGCGATAGCCAGAACATGTCCGATGAGGTGCGCGACCGCCTGCGCGCCATTCCTTCCGTCAACGAGCTGCTTGCCGAGTGGCCGGTGGTGAAGGCGGCGGGGGAGACCTGCGACGCGGTGGTGCATGCTGCCGTCACGGCCGAGCTCGACGAGGAGCGCGCCGCCATTCGCGCCGGTGCCGCCCCGCGTTCCAGGCGCGAGCTGGCCTCGGCCATCGAGTGGCGTGCGCATCGCTCCGCGCTGCCGAGCCTGCGTCCCGCCGTCAACGCCACGGGTGTGGTTATCCATACCAACCTTGGTCGAGCCCCGCTCGCGGAGTCGGCCGCCAAGGCCGTGGCCGAGGTCGCGCGCGGCTACAGCACGCTCGAGTACAGCGTGGACACCTGCTCGCGCGGGTCGCGCAAGGAGCATGCCGCGCAGCTCATCCGCTCGCTTACCGGTGCCGAGGACGCGCTGGTCGTTAACAATAACGCCGCCGCCGTGCTGCTGGTGCTGGCGACCCATGCCGCAGGCAAGGAGGTCATCGTCAGCCGCGGCGAGCTTGTCGAGATCGGCGGCAGCTTCCGCATCCCTGATGTCATGGAGGCTTCGGGCGCCAAGCTCGTCGAGGTCGGCGCCACCAACCGCACGCACCTGGCAGATTATGAGCAAGCCATCACGCCCGATACGGCCATGATCCTCAAGGTCCATCCTTCCAACTATCGCATCGAGGGCTTTCACGAGGAAGTGGGCTCTCGGGAGCTTGCCGCCCTGGCCCACAAGCATGGTCTGCTGTTCTACGAGGACCAGGGTTCGGGCGCGCTTTTGCCCGATGACATCCTGGTGCGCGGCGGTGAGGAGCCCACGCCGGCTTCGGTTGCGGCAGGGCTCGATCTGGTGTCGTGCTCGGGCGATAAGCTGCTCGGTGCCGCACAGGCGGGTATTATCATGGGCCGTCGCGATCTGGTCCAGGCCTGCGGGTCGCATCCGCTTATGCGTGCCCTGCGTCCGGGCAAGCTCGCGCTGGCGGCGCTCGAGGCTACACTGCGCATTTACATGGATGGGGCGGATGTGGCCCATCGCGAGGTGCCGGTGCTCAACATGCTCACGCTTCCGCAGGCTCATCTGGAGCGTCGCGCACGCAAGCTGCGCGAGCTGATGGTGGCGGGCCTCGATAAGGCTGGCTGCCCGTGTGCCGTGCAGGTGGAGATCGTCGAGGAGTCGTCGACTCCCGGCGGCGGCTCGCTGCCTACCGTGGAGCTGCCCACGATGTGCGTTGCCGTGCGTCTTGTTGACGAGCGCCTGACGGTCGACGCGCTCAAGCGCTCGCTTGTCCAGGACTTCGACACTCCGGTTGTCACGCGAACCTCGCACGATCGCATTTTGTTTGACGTCCGTACGCTTGTGGGCGACCGCGATATCGAGACAGCGGCATCGACGCTTGCCGCATGCGTTGCCAAGGCGGTGCGCCGATGAGTGAGGTTCAAGCGTTGGTAGAATGCCCCGTTATCGTTGGCACGGCGGGCCACGTCGACCACGGTAAGTCGGCGCTGATCGAGGCGCTGACCGGCAAGAATCCCGATCGCCTTGAGGTCGAGCGTCGCCGCGGCATGACGGTGGAGCTGGGCTTTGGCGAGCTGGCGCTGCCGAGCGGCAAGATCGTTGGCCTGGTCGATGTGCCGGGGCATGCCCATTATCTGCGCGCCATGGTGCAGGGTGCGACGGGCATCGACGTTGCCGTGCTGGTGGTTTCGGCCGTTGAGGGCGTAATGCCGCAGACCCGCGAGCACGTGCATGTGCTGGAGCTGCTGGGCGTTACGCATATGGTGGTCGCGCTGACCATGTGCGACCTGGCCGATGCCGAGATGACCGAGCTTGCCGAGCTCGATGTCGATGACTTTTTGTCGGGTACCGTGTTTGCGGGTGCGCCGATTGTGCCCGTGTCGTCCAAGACCGGCGCGGGAATCGATAACCTGCTGGTTGCGCTTGACGAGCAGGTTGCCGCTTGCTGGGATGCCTGCCGTGCTCGTGCCGAGCTTACCGATGCCGCACCGCGTCTGCCCATCGACCGTTGCTTTACGATCAAGGGCGCCGGTACCGTGGTGACGGGAACGCTGCACGATGCGCCCGTCGCGGTGGGGGATGAGCTTGTCGCGCTGCCGTCGCGTACGGCCTGTCGCGTGCGTGGGATTCAGGTGCATGGCGATACGCCGCGGGCGTTGCCCGGTCAGCGTGTGGCGCTCAACTTGGTGGGCGACGGTGCTGCTTCGCTCGATCGCGGCGAGATGCTCGGCGTGGCGGGCCGCTTTGGCCAGACGATGCGATTTATGATGGCGTTTACGTATTTGGGTCGCGAGGGAGCCAAGCCGCGTGTGCTCGAGTCGGGTGCGCGCGTGCACGTGATGGCGGGTACAGCCGAGGTTGTCGGTCGCATCATGTTCATGGAGGGCGAGGCCCCCATGGCGGTGGGCGAGACCCGTACCGTGCAGGTGCGCCTGGAGGAGCCGCTGCCGCTGCGTGCCGGAGACCATGCCGTGGTGCTGTCGTATTCGCCCGTTATGCTCATTGGCGGTGGGCGCGTGCTGCTTTCGCGCTGCCGTCGCTCGCGCGAGCTTGCCGAAGGAGAGCGTGCGCTGTATGCGGCGCTCGAGTCCGGCGATATCGCGGGCGGTGTGGGCGCTTGGCTGGCGCTGCAGACGCTGCCGGTTACGACGGTTGATATCGCCGAGGCTTTGGATCTTGGTATCGGCGAGGTCGATGCCGCACTGCGCGGGTTGGTGGCGCAGGGCGCTGCTTGCGCGCTTGCAGGCTCGGATGGCTCGCTGTATGCAGATTCTTCCGCGCTCGACGCCGCGATGGATGACCTGGCGACGACCCTGTCGGCCATGCACACGGCGGCTCCCAAGGAGACGGGCTTTACGCCCGGCGCCGTTGCCCATGCTGCGTGGCCTGCCGCTGATGAAGGCGTTGCCGCGGCTCTGATTGCCGAGGGCTGTTCGCGTGGCGTGTGCGCCGCCGAGGGCGCCGAGGTATTCGATCCGCATTCGGCCGCCGCGGCGGCACGCGTGGTGCGAGAGGCTTGCGAACGTATCGTTGCCTTGCTGGACGAAGCTGGCCTCGATGCACCGACGTTGCCCGAGGTGGGCGAGCAGCTGCAGCTCGATCGCGACACCATGACGCGTGCCCTGCGCGAGCTTTCGCTCAACCGCTCGATCGTGAAGGTCGAGCGCGACGTTGCCCTGTCCGCTGCCGCCGAGGCCCATGCGCGCGAACTCGTTGCCGCCGCCATTGAGGCGGCCGGCGGCGCTGCCACCACGAGCGTGCTGCGCGAGGCCCTGGGCGTGTCGCGCAAACGCGCCATCAGCATCTTGGAGCACCTGGATGCCGTGCGCTTTACGGTGCTCGACAAGAATGCCGGCGGCCTGCGCTCCCTGCGCTAGATTGGTTTCTCGGTTTGGTAAAATACCGCCGCACTTGGGAACGGATGGGCTCCGGTGGGCTCC
>ERZ1673736.1359-NODE-1359-length-33049-cov-30.616688_pt1 | contig 33049 bp, 20 predicted proteins | sample MGYA00580212_ERZ1673736 | MGnify/ENA primary metagenome ERZ1673736 (study PRJEB41218, sample SAMN15661752) | gut metagenome | host: Homo sapiens | place: Canada: London | collected 2015-08-20/2019-03-30 | study: EMG produced TPA metagenomics assembly of...
AGGGAGGAAAATACGAAAAAAGGGTAGAGACAGGAGTCTTTTAAAGTTCTACACTGTTGGAAAAAGAAAAAACTATGCCATCCGCAACAATTCGATAAACATTCTTAGGGGGACTTTTTAGTCAACCCCTACTTACGTGTCAGCCAGGCTCTCTATGAAAATAAAAAACTATAATTTGCTGTCATCTGTCACGGTGTCGGGTGTAATTGATTGAATATGAATAATTAATGAGGTGACAACTGTAGGTGATGGCAGTGTGACGGCAAATTTTGCTGTCACACTGCCTTGTTTTCAATGGTTACTTATGGGCTGTTTGTTGTTCTATACAGAGCTTTTTAGTTTCTCCCGTTTGAAACTTTTGTTTCTCCTGCTTGGAACTAAAGTTTCATCGGCTTGAAACTTTAGTTTCAAAGCCGTGAAAACAAAGTTCCGGACGCTTGAAAACAGTGGTTCCAGCCGATGGAATGAATGAAACAAGGCAGGAAACTGATGCCTTACTTATATGATTCAATTAACTTGACCGCACCAACTGTTCGATTAACCTGCTCTTCCAAGAAACAATAAATCACTTATCACTCAAAAACAGCGGAGTTATCAACTATTAAAGGATGATTTATCAATTATTAATGTCTGAAATATCAATCGTTAAGAATTGACACCTCAGACATTAATACACTGTAAATCAAATGACAACATCAAACAAATGACAGATAATGATACATGGAAGAGTGAGAGCAAACACTTGCTATCATAACTGCTACCACAGTTGCTGCCATACCTGAAACTAAGATGAATAAAGGCATACAGACAATCTGTTAGGGCATGAGAGCAAAAGTCGAGTTGAATTACTGTGGAGAAATAAATATAGACGGCTATCATATTAAGCAAAAAACGGTCAAAAAGAGCAGGAAATAAATGATAGTACATAAGATACCTATTCCGATCCCCATGATTTTTGTTTTAACTGTAATATCAACAGAATCTATTTGCTTGATTTTGAATAACTTTCTTTCTACCACAAAGAATACTGTAGAGTACAAAAGTGGAAGAATATAAAAGACTACTGGATTTAACTCTATAAAAATGGCATAAAACGGAAACATAGCTCTAAAAAAGACCATAAACACCAATGCCTGCGTTAAAATCCAATATAACTTTTTATTTTTCCAATAACTGATTCCTGTCAGTATAACAATTATCCAGAAAAATGCCGGACAAAATACATTCTCTTTGTACTTACAAAAATCAGCAAGTCCCCCATACATTGCATCAGCTTCGGCCATAGAATACAAAGTACGATAGTCATGAATCTCCAAACAGAGAAAAATGATTCCTGCAATAATCTCTATAAAAGGAATCAATTTTAGTATATTCTTTTTAACTGGAGACCGCTCTTTCATGTATCAAATTATTTTTCAAACAAATATAGTTTTTATTAATTGAAAAAACAAATACATAATTATAGATACAGGCAAATAAAGATTGGGCATTCCCGAGCAAAATCCACCTTCAGTTGTTATTCAAAGACAAGGATATTTTATACTATAAAAAGTCAATGTCATGGAAAAAAACATTTTTAAGTTAGATAATGAACAGCTCAAAGCGATTGTATGCTCATTTCGGGATAAAACAGAAGAAGGGTTAAAAACGGAAAATGCAGAGATACAATGCATTCCTACTTTCATTGCTCCAAAAACAACCCATATTAAAGGAAAGTCACTGGTACTTGACCTGGGAGGAACCAATTATCGGGTGGCAATCGTAGATTTCGACAAAGCAACACCAACCGTTCACCCGAACAATGGCTGGAAAAAAGACATGTCAATTATGAAGTCCGTCGGATATACCCGCGAAGAGTTATTCAAAGAACTCGCCGATATGATTATAGGAATCAAACGTGAGGAAGAAATGCCTATCGGTTATTGTTTTTCTTATCCGGCCGAGTCCGTACCGGGTGGAGACGCCAAACTGTTACGCTGGACAAAAGGAGTAGATATTAAAGAAATGGTTGGAGAATTTATCGGAAAACCTTTACTCGACTATCTGAATGAAAGAAACAAAATTAAGTTTACAGGCATCAAGGTAGTAAACGATACTATAGCCAGTTTATTCGCCGGTCTCACAGATAATAGTTATGATGCATATATCGGCCTCATCGTAGGGACAGGAACCAATATGGCAACTTTTATCCCTGCCGATAAAATTGAAAAACTGGATCAGTCATGCAATGCACATGGATTGATTCCTGTCAATTTGGAATCAGGCAATTTCCATCCGCCCTTTCTGACTGCGGTAGATGATACCGTTGACGCTATTTCCGGTAATCCGGGAAAGCAACGTTTTGAGAAAGCGGTATCCGGTATGTATCTGGGAGACATACTGAAAACAGCCTTTCCGCTGGAAGAGTTCGAAGAGAAATTCGACGCACAGAAACTGACTTCCATTATGAATTACCCGGACATCTACAAGGATGTATATGTACAGGTAGCACAATGGATTTATGGCAGATCCGCACAATTGGTTGCCGCCTCACTTACGGGGCTTATCATGTTACTGAAATCCTATAATAAGGATATACGAAAGGTTTGCCTGGTAGCCGAAGGCAGCCTTTTCTGGAGTGAAAACAGGAAGGATAAAAACTATAACATTCTCGTTATGGAAAAACTGAGAGAACTCCTTCAATTATTCGGCCTGAAAGATATTGAAGTGGATATAAAAAGTATGAATAACGCAAACCTGATAGGGACAGGCATTGCGGCATTATCATAATATACTCCCGTCACTGCCGGCATCCTCACAATTCTATGAGGCATTTTAATGTAGCGGATTCATCAATAAACTTTTCTTAAAGTTTATGATGAATCACGACTACATTTGAAAAATCATAGACAAACACAAAGACTGGTAAAACCAAGTCATAAAACCGATGTTGCTACAACCGTGTTTACCTCATTTAAAGAAATGTCCGCCCGATATTATTTATTATAAGGAATCACACTTAAACTATAATTACCATCAGGCAACAAATCCGAATCAAATTCTATTTCAATATCTTTAGACTCTCCTTTCAACAATGTGAAATAATTATCGTTCATCAAAGCAGGTAATATACGCTCACCATCAGAAGAGCGAATAGCCTGTACGTGAACAGCAAAAGCGACTGATGATCCCACATTTTCGATCTTTGCTTTAATCACTTTCTTACCATTACTATCCACTAAGCTTGATGTTGTGCGCAATTTGGCTTTCGGCAAATTATTCAATGCTTTATAATCTCCCGGTTTATTGGAACGCCAATAAAAGTTATCAGAAAGCAGTTGCCCGTTTTCATCGTTCAGTTCCAACTTGATGAAATGCACAGGAGTCAAATCCGTTGGCTTCTTTTTTCTACCATATAATTCAAATTCATAAAGTGAATATCCCCACATAGTAGCCTGTTTCAACCCTTGCATTTTCACATAACGAGTACAAACAGGTTTTATCTTAATCTCTTCGACACCGCCTTTAGAGTCCTCATTGATATAAATTTCTTTCCAGTTTATTGCATCATCCGAAATCAACAGTTTATAAGCTTTTGCATGAGCAGCCTCCCAGTTCAATATGACAGAGGCTATTTCAGTAGGTTCACCCAGATCAACATAAATCCATTCTTCATCACGGGGTTCACTCGCCCAACGACTGCCATCACTGGCATCAATCGCGGCACTTGGCTCTCCGGCATCTGCCGAAATGGAGGAAGCAACCGCTTTCTTACCGAAAGCAAGGTTGTCTGTTGTAAAATTCAGATGGAAACAATAGGAATCCTTATTAGCGGCGGCATCCAAAACTACAGACTGGCTATAACGCCCCATTTCTTTCCCATCCAGATTATAGACTTTACCTGTAGCCGTAAGTCCTTTCTGCTCTTTCAAAGTGGTATTGATCACTTTTACACTATTATCAGCATAACTCCACTGAATATGAACCGGTTCACACGCCTTTCTGATTCCCCAGTAAGCCCCGGTCAAGTCATAATAATAATCATAGGTTTGCCATACCAATGAAGGATAAGCCGACTGCCCCATCCAAGTCAATATGCCGGAAGCATCTTCCCAAATATGATGTTGAAAGCCTTCGTACATCGCTTTATTCACCTCAACATTCACTAATTGAGCTTTCCGGCAAAAATCTTCAATACCTTTCGCTTTACCATAATTGAACTCTACGGTAGAGAAATATTTGTCGGGACTGGCGTTCCCCGCCGAATTGCCAAAGAAATGCTTGTCCCACATTTCATTACGTGGCCACCAATCTTTTTCGGGCATAAATTTCTTAAAGCTATCGAAAGTAGTAAAGACAGCTGTACCTATTTCTGTACGGAATCCCCATCCTTTAGTTATATTGGCACCATATCCATAAGGGGCTTTGGTAAAATACCAGTTAGGATGAGAATTAGTCCAAGGTCCACTCCCGGAAAGGCCGTCACTATGGGAATTGGCATGATAGGCCCGATCACCCCCATCGTATGTTCTAACGTCTTCCTCCAGCCACTTATTAAGAGGCTGTAACGGATACCCCTCATTATCACCACACCACACTGCAATACAAGCATGATTACGCAAACGCTTGATCTTTTCCACTGCATTCATATTGAAAGCAAAAACATCATCCGGAAGATTCGAATTTGAATTTAACCAGAAGTCGTCCCACACCATAATGCCGTATTTATCGCAAGCTTCATAAAACTCATCATCCGTAACCGAACCGATCCAATTGCGTATCATATTAAAATGCATCTCATTGTGAAGTTTCAATTTAAGATCATATTCTTCACCCCGACAACGCAACATATATTCGCTCATTCCCCAGTTTCCTCCTTTTACATAAACAGGTTCACCATTTATTTTAAGATGAAGCACACCGTCAACCAGCTCGGAACCGTATTCACGAATACCAAATGTAATATTCTGTTTATCAGAAGCCTTACCATTCACCATATAAGTCAGTTCGCAGGTATAAAGATTTGGCTGTCCGTAACCATTAGGCCACCACAAAGCAGGATTCTGAATTATAAATTGACTGAACTTGCTATCATCCAGAAGAAAAGTCCGCTGTTTGCCTGCCTCAATTACCAAATCTTCGGTAAATTCAATGTTGCCCGGCTGAATGATACCTTTCAACACTCCTTTCTGCTCTATATCTGTATGATTCCGTAGTTCCAACTGCAAGCTTAAAACCGCTTTGTTTTTAGAAGGAACTTTCGAACGTATCCAAGGATCGACGATAGACACTTCGCCGTTTTTTGTCAAATAGACGTCGTCAGTAATACCAGTCAGAAGACCGGGAACATAAGGCATCCAATCCCAGCCGGCACATGACATATAAGTAGGACTTGCATAATTGGGAACCGGAGTGCCTACCCAATGCACAAGGACGGCAAGCACATTCTTACCGTTTTTTGACAGCAAATCGGTTATATCGAAATTCCCCCGATGCATAAATCCATCAAGCAACCCGAGACGCGTCCCATTAAAGAATATTTCTCCTTTACGGTTAACCCCTTCAAAATTTAGCCATACTCTTTCTCCGTTTTCCACCTCCGGCGAATTAAACTCTGTACGATACCAGAAGTTACGGTCATATTTTGCTTTATCGACTTTATACGCATTATCAGCAAAATTCGGATCAGGCTCCAGTCCTTCTAATACATACGAACCAAACACCGTTCCCGGCACAGTTGCTTTGACCCAATCCCTCGTGTCATATCGGGTAGTCATCATATCAGAAGGATGCTCAATTTCTGCCTGAGCTTTCACTTTCCATATCGTCAGATTTCCATCACTATTCAATGAAATTTTTACTTTTTGTGCATGAACGGTGATACCAGTAAATAATAAAACAAGCAACAGTGTAGTCTTCCAAATATTCATATCTTCTATTTCTTTTTCACATTACAGATCAGTATATGAACGATTAATCGCTCATATACCCCTAAAAAAGAAATCAGATAGTCATATTATTATATTTTGTATTCCTCTATCTTCCTGTACAAAGTGGTAAGACCGATCTTCAGCAAGCGGGCAGTTTCCGTCTTGTTGCCTTTCGTATATTCCAGGACGCGGGCAATATGCCTTCGTTCCATAGCAGCCAGTTCAAAACTACCGATATTATCATCCGAACATTCATAATGAGTATTCTGAATCTCCAACGGAAGATCGCACACATCCAGATGCCCGCCTTCGCAGACAATCAGACTCCGTTCTATCACATTCCGCAATTCACGGATATTTCCTTTCCAGGGTTGCTGTTCCAACGCATGAAGAAAAGCAGGAGTCATCTCATTGACCGTATACGAAAGTTTCTCGGAAAAGCTCTTTGCAAAGGCAGTGGCAAGAATTCTGATATCACCGGTACGTTCGCGAAGTGCCGGCAGATGTACCTGAAATACCGAAAGACGATAAAACAGGTCTTCACGGAAACGTCCCGCTTTGATTTCCTCTGTCAGATTGCGGTTGGTAGCAGCAATAATACGAACATTCACGTGCGTCGGTTTCGTATCTCCTATCTTTATATATTCGCCTGTTTCGAGAATACGCAGCAATTTGGCCTGTAGTTCAAAAGCCATTTCTCCGATTTCATCCAAAAAGATCGTACCGTTGTTGGCTTCTTCGAAGAGTCCTTTCTTGTCCTTCAAAGCTCCGGTGAAGGACCCGGCTTTATGCCCGAACATTTCACTCTCCAGCAGTTCCTTACTGAAAGACGAACAGTTCACGGCAACAAAGCTCTGTTTGCTCCGCTTACTATTATAATGTATGGCTTGTGCAAATACTTCTTTTCCGGTCCCCGTTTCTCCGGTCAACAACACCGGAACATCAGTCACCGAAACCTTCTGTGCCAGCATAACAGCTTCTTTCAGCACTTTCGATTCTCCCAGAATGGAATCAAAAGAATATAGCTGACTGACTTTCTTTTCCAGTTTCTCTAACCGGACATTCATCTTAGCCTTCTCAACGGCACGACTGATCAGAGGGATAATCTTATTATTATCGTCCCCTTTGGTTATATAATCAAATGCACCGTTCTTGATTGCCTGCACTCCGTCGGGTATATTACCGTGAGCGGTAAGAAGAATGACTTCCACATTCGGAGCTGTCTTTTTAATGTTCAACACCAGATCGACCCCGTTTCCATCGGGAAGAAAGACATCACACAAAGCCACATCCGGCTGTTGAATTTCCAACTGCCTGATAGCTGCCTTGCAATCACCCGCCTGACACACCTCATAACCCTCCAGTCCGAGCATACGAGCCAACAGGCTACGAATCTGAACCTCATCGTCAATGATAAGAATTTTACTCATAATTAATTTATAAAAAATGAAGAAAGACAAACAGGGTGCGCAAATATAAGTCTTTTTTCTATGATCCGAGAACAATTCTCCCTACTTTATTGTTATTTCCACAGGAAACTATTTACGCAACAAACTTATGAAGATCATTATTATTGGAGGCGTTGCCGGAGGAGCTACCACTGCTGCCCGGATCAGACGCACAAACGAAGCAGCTGAAATCATCCTTTTAGAAAAAGGAAAGTATATCTCTTATGCCAATTGCGGACTGCCGTATTACATCGGAGGCGTGATCAAAGAACGGGAAAAACTGTTTGTACAGACGCCCGAAGCATTTTCTACGCGCTTTCGTGTAGACGTACGAACTGAAAATGAAGTAATCTTCATCGACCGGAAGAGAAAAACAGTAACGGTAAGACAAAGTAGCGGAGACACTTACGAGGAAAGCTACGACAAATTACTGATATCGACCGGAGCCTCCCCTGTACGTCCTCCCCTGCCGGGAATCGACCTGAACGGAATCTTCACACTCAGGAATGTAGCCGACACAGACCGAATCAAAGAATATATCAACAGTCATGCTCCCCGAAAGGCTGTTGTCATCGGAGCCGGATTTATCGGGCTGGAAATGGCAGAGAACCTGCACGCACAAGGAGCTAAAGTTTCTATTGTGGAAATGGGCAATCAAGTGATGGCTCCCATCGACTTCTCCATGGCATCCCTTGTACACCAGCATTTGATGGACAAAGGAGTGAACCTGTATCTGGAGCAGGCAGTAGCTTCTTTCGAAAGAGACGGAAAAGGATTGAAAGTCATCTTCAAGAACGGACAGTCCATCTCTGCCGACATCGTTATCCTTTCCATCGGCGTACGTCCGGAAACGACACTGGCACGTGCCGCAGAACTGAAGATCGGCGAAGCCGGAGGAATCGCCGTCAACGACTACCTGCAAACGTCGGACGAATCGATTTACGCCATCGGTGACGCTATCGAATTCCGCCACCCGATCACCGGAAAGCCGTGGCTCAATTACCTTGCTGGTCCCGCCAATCGTCAGGGACGAATTGTCGCAGACAACATTCAGGGAGCACACATCCCTTATGAAGGAGCCATCGGAACTTCCATTGCAAAAGTATTCGACATGACTGTTGCTTCTACCGGATTACCCGGCAAACGATTGCGGCAGGCAGAAATCAATTATATGTCTTCGACCATCCATCCGTCCTCTCACGCAGGATATTACCCGGATGCCATGCCGATGAGTATTAAAATCACTTTCGACCCGAAGACAGGTAAACTGTACGGCGGACAGATCGTCGGCTATGACGGTGTAGACAAACGCATTGACGAAATCGCGCTTGTCATCAAGCATGAAGGTACGATCTATGATCTGATGAAAGTGGAGCAGGCTTACGCCCCTCCGTTCTCTTCTGCCAAAGATCCGGTAGCCGTTGCAGGATACGTAGCCGAAAACATCATAACTGGGAAAGTACAACCCGTCTATTGGAGACAGTTGAGGGATATCGAGATAGAAAACAATTTCCTACTGGATGTACGTACTCCTGACGAATTCTCGCTCAATACACTGCCGGGTGCAGTGAACATTCCGCTGGACGAACTGCGTGACCGGCTGGATGAACTGCCGAAAGACAAGATGATCTATACATTCTGTGCCGTCGGACTCAGAGGATACCTTGCTTATCGCATTCTGGTACAGCATGGATTTGAAAAGGTACGCAACCTTTCCGGAGGATTGAAAACATACCACGCTGCCGCAGCACCCATCATCCTGAGAGAAGAAAGTGAGAACGAAGTACCTGCACAACCGAACGCAAACATACAACAGCCGGCAGATGCGCAACCTCAAAAGACAGTTTCACCAGTTGAAGCAGTGAAGACAATCCGTGTAGACGCTTGCGGACTGCAATGTCCGGGGCCGATTCTGAAAATGAAAAAGACAATGGATTCGTTGGTTTCCGGCGACCGGGTAGAAATTACCTCAACCGATCCGGGATTCCCGCGTGATGCTGCCGCATGGTGCAACTCGACAGGAAATCAGTTGATTTCCAAAGAAACAGCAGGAGGAAAATCTGTAGTAGTGATCGAAAAGGGCGAACCTAAATCCTGCAATATTGTTACCTCCTGTGAAGGCAAAGGAAAAACTTTCATCATGTTCAGTGATGATTTAGACAAAGCTTTAGCTACCTTTGTGCTCGCTAATGGCGCAGCTGCCACCGGACAAAAGGTAACGATCTTTTTCACCTTCTGGGGACTGAACGTTATCAAGAAGCTGCATAAGCCGAACGTCGAAAAAGATATCTTTGGAAAAATGTTCGGCATGATGCTCCCTTCCAGCTCCCGAAAGTTGAAACTCTCTAAAATGAGCATGGGAGGAATAGGAGGAAAAATGATGCGGTACATCATGAACCGGAAAGGAATCGACTCTCTGGAGTCCTTACGCCAACAAGCTCTGGAGAACGGTGTGGAATTTATCGCCTGCCAAATGTCCATGGACGTCATGGGAGTGAAACAGGAAGAACTTCTGGACGAAGTGACAATAGGCGGAGTAGCAACATACATGGAACGGGCGGATAATGCAAATATCAACCTGTTTATATAGAAAAAGAACAAACAAAAAAACAAGTAGCATATGAAGACAATATGTGTAATGCGCGATGTATTCAAAGCAATGGCAAGATTTGAAGATGCATTTGAAAAAGTGTATCAGGTATCATTAAATGAAGCGATGATATTATGTGCCCTGCAAGAAGCCTCGCCCAATAATATGACGGCCACGAGCCTGTCCAAACGAACGGAGCTGACACCCTCGCACGCTTCAAAAATGCTCCGGATTCTGGAAGAAAAAGAACTGATTGTCAGAACACTCGGGGAAGAGGACCGGAGACTGATGCAGTTCCATCTCAGTCAGAGCGGTAAAAAACTAGTCCGACAATTAGCACTTGAAAAAGTGGAAATACCGGAATTACTGAAACCGCTATTCGAATCGGTAGATTCCTAAATCAAGCAGCCCGATATATGTAATATCGGCTTGCAGAAGAATAAAACGGTGAACCGCCTGTTCATATATTACAGGTTGTTCACCGTTTCTCGTTTCGTCATTCTTCAAGCCACCCTCTAAGAAGAGACATCACTTTCTGCTTCTGATCTTCGGACATTGTACCGATGCGTGCAAGATGACTGCCTCCCGGCTCTACAAAAACATGAATATTCTTTTTATTCTTCAGCCATGTTACTCCGGCAGCTGTCCAGGGATCATTCTGACCATAGATAAAAATCATCTTCGGATCGTTCTTCTTCAAGAACCGCACAATCTTATTGCTCAATGTCTTATCGAATTTCATCTTCCGCATATCTTCCGGCAACATCAGTCTTCTCAGATAATCCTTGCTGGTCTTTATAGAAAGGTAAGGTTTAAAAGGAGCGATATCGTATCCATAATACCCCAATTCGCGGGCAGCCTGCACGAAGAAAGAAAGAGTCGGGCTGTCTACTATAAAATAAGAAGGTCCGCTGATTGCCAGCAAATGATCCAGCAGTGTATCGTCAGAAGCCGAGGTTTCCGGTATACTACGGATATCCGTTCCCCATTGCCAGATAGAGAAAGAGTATTCCAGCACACAGAAATCGTATATTTCTTCCAGAGGAGCGCGGAATGTATAGTTCTTTTCAGTACACATTTTTTCAAAACGGGGCAACAAACGAGCCTTTCGCTTCAATACTTCCAACTGGAAATCTTCTATTTTTTTCCTATCGGCTTCCGTACCTACCCGGCGGAGGAAAGGTTCGTGCCGACCGTCTTCACGCGCATAACAAAGAGGAGCAACATAAGGCACGGAAACATCCACATCGTCGGGGAAGAAAACACGGTATAATAAGGAGGTCTGCCCACCCTTGCTGATCCCCGTACTGATCCATTTGCCAGGATATAAAGTCTTGAAAGCGGTTGTCACGGCATGCAAATCCTCGGCAGAATTCTCTGCGGTCAGGTATTGCCAGTCGCACGGTTCGGGAGTGGATTCGAGAAAGTAGCGATGCTCCACAAAGATCATATTGGCATCGAACAATTCAGAAAGTTCTTCCCGATAAGTGGGGCGCAAAGCATACCCTGCCCCATATCCTTCAGTGACAATCACTGTGGGACGGTCATAACCGACGTGTCCCACAATCACACGCTGGCGGAAACTTCCCTTTTCGGGATGTCGATGATCCAGCGGCTGAGTCAGGTACATTACATACTTTTCCGGGAAGCGGCTGGTGTCGAGCGACTTTATTCCGCTGACGGACTTATTTTTTTCGATCTTCTGAATAAACGATTCCTGCGCCGACAATGAGACGGGCGCAACTGCGATCAGCAGCACGATTGAGAACCATACGAAAAGAGGTATCCGAATGTGTTTCATAAGCATTTGAGTGTTAATTTTCTCGCAAAGATAATCATTTGCACGAACCTTTTTACACATTTCTTGTTGTTTGTAACAAAAGCCCCAAGGTACCAGGGCGTGATTTTTATATAACCTAAACATTATAAAAGATATGAAGAAATTAATTCCTATTTTATTGGCGGTCTTTGCACTCGCTTCTTGCGAAAAAGACCCGGACATGGGTAAGCTGGATGACAACTATCTGGTATACACTAACTACGACAAGCAAGCCAACTTCAAAGACTTCAGCACATTCTATCTGGCTGACAAAATCTTGGTTATCTCTGACAGCAAAGAACCGGAATATCTCGAAGGAGAAGGCGCTGAGCAAATTCTGGCTGCTTACACAGAAAATATGGAAGCGAAAGGTTATCAACCGGCTGCCGATAAAGAAAGTGCCGATCTTGGTATTCAGGTAAGCTACATCGCAAGTACTTATTATTTCACCGGCTACACACAACCTGAATGGTGGTGGGGATATCCCGGCTACTGGGGACCCAGCTACTGGGGTAACTGGGGCGGATGGTACTATCCGTACGCTGTGACCTACAGCTATAGCACCAACTCATTCATTACAGAAATGGTGAACCTGAAAGCAGATGAAGGTGAAGGCAAAAAACTTCCTGTAGTCTGGACAAGCTATCTGACTGGATTTGAAACAGGCTCTAAAGCTATCAACCGCACTCTTGCTATTGAAGCAGTGAACCAGTCATTCACTCAGTCACCTTATCTTACTAACAAATAAACAACTACAACTGTTATGAAAACAAGAAAGAATATATATTTCAAGGTAGTGGCGCTAGCAGCCATTGCCATCGCCTTTGCCATGCCGGCTAAGGCACAGCTATCAGACAATGGATATGCTAATATAGACTGGCAGTTCAATGTTCCATTGAGCAATAATTTTGCAGACAAAGCCAGCGGTTGGGGTATGAACTTTGAAGGTGGTTATTTCGTTACTCCTAACCTGGGTCTGGGTCTTTTCCTGAACTATCACAGCAACCACGAGTATATTCCTCGCGAAACATTCAAGATAGGTGCAGGTGACGTTACAACTGATCAGCAACACACAATGTTCCAGTTGCCTTTCGGTGCTGCCGCCCGCTACCAATGGAATCGCGGTGGAGCCGTACAACCTTATGTCAGTGCAAAATTAGGTGCTGAATATGCTAAGATCCGTTCCAACTTCAATATGTTGGAAGCCAGAGAAAACAGCTGGGGATTCTACGCTTCTCCTGAAGTAGGTGTCAATGTATTCCCTTGGGTTTACGGACCGGGTCTGCACTTTGCTCTGTACTACAGCTATGGTACCAATAAGGCTGATGTACTGCATTACAGTGTAGACGGACTGAACAACTTCGGTTTCCGCGTGGGTGTTTCATTCTAACCCGAGCAACTACTTGATTTTACATTAATAAGCAAGAGCCCCTCTACTTCGGCAGAGGGGCTCTTCATTTTTTATTTGCTTTGAATCGCTTTATAGATCGCATCCTGTATCTGTTCGCGAATTTCCAGACGGCTTAGCTTCCGGTTGGTTACGTCCGGATAAATCCGGTTGCTCAGAAATACATAAACCAAGCCATTGTCGGGGTCTACCCAGGCACACGTTCCGGTAAATCCGGTATGACCGTATACTTTTGCCGGTGTATGCTTTCCGCAAGGGCTCTTTTCCGGATTACGGGTATCCGGCTTGTCAAATCCAAGTCCGCGACGGCTGATTTTGGAAACTTCCGTTGTAAACAACTGGCAGGTTTCCTTACTTAAATAACGCTGTCCGTTCAACTCACCACCGTTCAGCAACATCTGATAAACCTGTGCCACTTCACGTGCATTCGAGAACAATCCGGCATTTCCCGAAACGCCTCCCTGGAAAGCGGCAGCCTCATCGTGCACAAATCCCTGAAGGGTAGTCTTACGCAAGAAACGATCGACAGAAGAAGGTACGACTTCCGATTTCGGAAAGCGGCGCAAAGGAAGGTATCCTGTACGTTCCAGTCCCATCGGTTCATAAAATTCACGTTGCAAGTAGGCATCCATCGGCATTCCCGCAAGTTTCTCAACCAAAAGACGCAACAGGATAAAACCGACATCGCTGTATCGGTAAGTTTTAGGTTTCATCGGTGCGTCTGCAATCTTCTTCTCCATTTCCTTGAAGAAAGAAGGATTCAGCCACAGACTATCACAGATTTGCAAGGTGTAATCTCCGGTTTTAACCTTTGAAACATATTCCTTTTTAAATGCAAAATTAGGATTCGCCCATGTGGAAGTTCCCAACTGCAACGGATGCCGTGCATCTTTGCGGGACATAAACAGTCTGCCTTCATAACTATCTTCATCGATGGCTTCCCGATAAAAAGCAATTCCGGGCGGCAAGCCGGACTGATGGTAAAGCAGTTCCTGAATGGTTATGTCTTTCTTGTTAGTACGCTGAAGGAAAGGCAGATAGTCTGCAATTCTGTCCGTCAGATTAAAACGTCCCTTATCGTAAAGTTTCATTAAAGCAAGCACTGTACCAGTAGTCTTGGAGAGTGAAGCCAAGTCATAGATATCGGTCGGCTGCACACGTGCGCTTCCCGTTCCGGTGTGAGTGCCGAATGTCTTGTCTACCATCACATGACCCTCTTTCATCACGATCACCTGGCAACCGGGATAAGCTCCCTGACGTACACCGTCCAAAGCGATCGAATCAATTCGTTGCAGGGCGACAGAAGAAAGCCCATGTTCTTCCGGAATAAAATGCAAAGGTGTTTTCGGAGTAATCGTAACACCGTCTCCTGCCTGAAAGAGTTCTCCAAGACTGGCCGATAATCTTCCGTCCGCCGTAGCTTTGGCAAAGAGCACATCCGCCACCTGCCGCTGCACATCTTCATTAGGGCTGTGTCCCAGCACCACTGCCGAGGCACGGGCAACCGCACGTTGTATCTGCAACATCATCTTACCCTGCGTAAAGAAAGCATAGATGACCGGAGCTTCAGTAGTAAATTTACCGAAGAAGGTCTGATAAGGTGACAGCTTCTGTTCACTTACGGCAACAATAATCCGTTTATAGGTAGCCAATGAGTCCCGTAACCGCTGATTCGCCTCTTCCGTCATACCGGGACGAAGACGGAAACGTGACAAAGAAGTGTATTTCGACAACTGTTCCGCCAATGCATTGGTTTCACCCGCATCACCGACTTCGAGCAATGCCATCGTTTCTTTTTGATTCGTATGCAAAGGGAGAACATGATTTTCATTATTCAGCACAGTAATCGCAGCCAGATTCAACCGACGGATTAAATCACGTGTCTGAGGAGTATTGATCCGTTGTCCCAAACCGGATAACTGGACAAACGGTTTCTTTTTTAGTCCGAGCACATATTTATAAGTCAGTACTTTGCGGCATTTCTCTTCAATATCTTCGCGTGTCAATTCTCCCTTATCAATGGCATCGAGTACGGCGGCTATCTCCTCCTTCAGGTTCCGGGGAGCCAGTACCATATCATTCCCTGCCTTCAGTGCCTGCAGACTGACATTTCCATTCCCCGAAACACCTTTCATGGCAAGTGCATCCGTGAAGATCAGTCCTTTGAAAGCAAATTCTTCTGTCAGCAGATCGTAAACGATATTACGGGATAAAGAAGAAGGAAGTCCGCCTATCGGTTCAATAACCGGCACTTGCAGGTGTCCGACCATCATACCGCTCAATCCGGCACGGATCGCTTCTTTAAAAGGATGGAGCTCTACACTGTCCAGACGTTCGCGAGTGAAGGGAAGTACCGGAAGTGTTTTGTGCGAGTCTACATCCGTATCACCATGTCCGGGGAAATGCTTGCAGACGGATAGTACGCCTCCGCCTTCCAGACCGGAAGCATAAGCTACTACCTTATCCGCCACCCGTACGGGGTCTTCACCGAAGGAACGGGTATTGATGACCGGATTCTTAGGGTTGATATTCACATCCGCCACCGGAGCAAAGTTGACTTGTACACCTAGCTGTACACATTGGCGTGCCATCTCGCGACCATATTCATAGATTAATTTATTATCCTGAATACATCCGAGCACCATATTTCGGGGAAAGACAGGAGTACCACGCAGACGCATTGCCAGCCCCCATTCTCCGTCAAAAGTGATCATTAACGGTAACTTTGCCATGCGCTGGGCCCGATTAGTCAGTTCCGCCTGGGTCTGCATCTTCCCACCGGAAAACAGCAGTCCGCCGACTTTATAGGTATCGACGGCATCCTTCAGCAGTATCTGGTTGCGCTTGGTATCTACCGGAGCAATCGTATATATAAACAACTGACCGACTTTCTCTTTAAGCGTCAGCTTATTCATAATGGAGTCTACCCATTGTTGACAACGGACATCTTGTTTAGCTTTATAAAGTAGTAAAGGTTCTACGGGAGTATCTATTGCTTCTCCCCTGGCCTTGACAGGAAGAAATAGCAGGATAGCCAGTATATATGTTAGTAATCTCATTTTTTATTCAAGGTCAAATCTAGTCGTCCAACATAAATTCCATTCTTTCCGGTGTGCATAACGGGGACATTTTTCCCGTCTATGTTCAGATAATTCTTGGGGCTTTCCATAAAGGTATGAGAATGCCCACCCAGAATAACATCGATATTACGGGTGTTGGCTACCAGCTTCTCATCCATCTGAATACCCAGATGTGACAGGCATACAATGACATCGCATCCTTCTTCTTTCAGTTGTGCGGCAATGTCATTGGATACGGCGATCGGGTCTTTATAGATTACCCCTTCGCATTTATTGGCCTGTATCAGTCCTTCCGGCTTCGCTCCCAACCCGAAAACTCCGATCTTCAAGCCGAAACGATCCAGAATGACATAAGGTTTTACGATATCTTTGAGTACTGTGGCATCAAGATCATAGTTGGCACATACTACCGGAAACTTGGCTAATTTAAATAGACGAGCCATGTTGTCCAAACCGAAATCGAACTCGTGGTTACCGATTGTCATTGCATCGTATCCCATTTCATTCATCAGGGTGACTTCTACTTCACCTTTAAACATATTATAATAAGGAGTGCCTTGCGAGATATCGCCACAGTCGAACAGCAGTACATCCGAATTTTCTTTGCGGAACTGCTGCAGGAAACTTGCCCGACGGACAAATCCACCCTGACCGTAGTTCCGGTCGCCTTCCTGAGTCATAGGTTCAATCCGGCTGTGTACATCACTGGTTTGCAGTATGATTAGTTTTTTTGTTTCCTGGGCAGTTGCCAATGTAGGTAGTAAAAGGAGGAAAAGCATCAGCCACTTTCCGGCTCTTCCTTTGAATATATTCAAGACGGAAGTTATATGATTATGAGTTGTCATAGGATACTGAGATTTCATTGTAAGCCTTGGTTATTTATTCTCTTTTCATTTTTTTATTTCCGGTCGGATGCCGGAACAACGGTGATACGTCCGTCCAGTTTAGAGGTAATCTTCTTGCCTGCAGCTGTCTGTTGCCTTACGTAGTCGAGGAACAGTCCGCGCAATGTCAATCCATCCGGACATTCACGCTTATCCGCGTTGATAAAGGGAGTGAGTCCGTCGTTTCCGTCCGCCAGATAGTCAATGGTAGCTACGGTATAGTCTTTGTCATCTTCGATCTCTTTTTCCTGTACGGTTGCTTTCAGAAGTTTTCCGTCTTTTGTTATTTCCAGATGTGCTCCGCTCAGTCCTTCACCGTGCAAAGAAGCTATGACTTCCATCAGTCTTTTTATTTCCGTACCTTTCATCGTCAGTACGCAGAGAGAATTTTCAAAAGGAAGTATTTCGAAAACAGCATCGACTGTGATATTACCCTGTGGAAGTATGTTGCGCAAACCGCCCATATTCATGATTCCAATATCGGCAGGATGCTTCAGTACACGCTCTGCAGAGAGTCGTAGCACTTCGGCGACCAGGTTGGAAAGCAAGCTCTCAGGACGTCCTTTGTCCATCGTCATCTCGCTGACGCCAATCACCTCATACATCATCTTATCTATTTTTTCTTTGTAGGGTTTAAGCAGGGCGGCAGCCTTTTCGTCGGGATGAGCATCCCAGGTTGAATCCATACAAATCCGGGTTCCTTCTATCTGGGCAACTTCATAATTTGCCTGAACTTCACGGGTAGATTGGCAGGAAGTGAATAGGATTAGTCCTGTCAGAATAGCTCCCGAAGTATACTTTACGTAATTTCGTTTCATCTTCTTTCTTTTGTTTATGCTACAAATGTACATTTTATATTTTAAAGTCATGCGGAAGAAGAAGAAACTTATAGCAAGTTTAGTCCTATTTCAAGGGGAATTAGCTGCAAAATGCACTTAAAAATGTTAATTAAAAGTATTCTGAGGCAGGGTTGATTTAATTAAAAAAAGGACGTTCCCAGGGAAAAAGGGGAAATTAGGAACGTCCTTTGAATAGAGTTAGCGAAAAGTCCGGTCTTTCGCAAGTGCAGACCTTTCCTCTCTTCACTAAAATAAACTAAGGACTATAGTGGGGAAATCCTTAGTGGGGAAAAACGACTATCAGCTTCTTCACAGGAGCGCATAATCGCAAAGTAGTCGCATTCGGTACTTATTCCATCAATGATATTTCTACACCATTAGAAATTCTTTTGTACCGATGAAGCAACATATTTTTTAGAATATCTTCTTATAATATCTTGTTAATAACTTTGTTTATTCGGCGATACAGATACTCACACGATTTTCTTCCGGTGCTTTATATGGCTGAACAGTGTCTCCTTTGGAATCAACCATAATTCTGTCAGTGGTTATTCCTTTTGCCTTCAAAGCATCCGCAACATTGCCTGCGCGTTTTTCAGACAACGACTTGTTGATTTTAGGATTGCCTGTATTTACATCGGCATAGCCTGTCACTTTAACCTTTGCAGCCGGATTGTTTTGCAGATATTCTACCAACATATCTATTTTTGACTTTTGATCGTCTTGTATCTTCGCTGAGTTCAAAGCAAAGAAGATATCCTGTTTCATTGGCTGTACTACAACTTCTTTCTTCGGCTGTGGCTGTTCTACCACGGGAACAGGCTTCGGTTGTTCCACTACTACAGGTTCTGCCTCATAATATACAGGTTTAGTTTCCGTATAGCCTTTACCGAATTTAATATTCAAACCAATGAGAGCATTGAACTGCCAGTCAGCATTTCCTGCCTTCTTTGAGTTGAACTTGTCGGACAAGACATTTGCATTACCTTCGATGTTGATGGACAAGCGATCATTCAGACGCAGATTACATCCTAAACCCATGCGCCCGGCAATGAGAAACTTTCCGTCCCGCCAAAGATATTCCATCTCATAGGTTCGTGTATCCAGTGCATTCGCCTCATCGTTATCAAAGCCACGATTTAATCCTCCTCCGAGAAAGACATAACCATTGAATACACGTTTGGGATTAAAACCACAAAACAATGTGCTAAGATCAGAAACGATGTCAATGTTACCTTGCAAATATTTGTACTGGTAATCCTGTTGCGGAGAAACCCAGCCTCCTTTTGCCTGCCATCCGCTGACACCAACACGTGCCCGCCATGCAGGAGCAAACTGATAACCTACGTTTATCGCTGCTGCAGGAGATATAAGATCACTAAACTTAGCTTCGCCAAGTGTGTGAGCAGCACCTACTTGCACTTGCATAAACCAATGAGGTTTGAATTCAGTTTTACCTTCTTCTTTTATTCTTTGTTCTTGTGCGGAAATGACTGTACTACTTAATAGTAAGGCGAATACAGGCATCCACAATTTCTTTATGTTCATGCTTATCTTTATTATTTTAGTATGATATTGCATTAACTTTATTAAAGAAGGGTATCCTTCTTTTGAAAAAGATACCCTTCTTATCTTTGTCGATATTGCTATCGTGAGAGATCAATCATCAATTAAGGATGTGTAGGAGTAATTGTCAACTCTACTACAGTTGACTGTTCTCCAAATGTATACTTAACTGTTACAGGAATAAATAACTTAAACTCTTTAGATACAGCTTGTTTATTATTATTATAAGTTATTGTACCGAGACTCTTTGTTATATCTGTACTCTTAATATATGATATTGACAACAATTCTGGATCTACAGGTTTAGCTTCTCCACCGTCCATATTCGTTGTAATTTGATCTGCATCTACAACAACATTATCTACTGTCACTCCATAGTAACTATAGTAGTTAGGATCTTTAGCAAGGAAGTCTTTTCCTCTCCAATCTGTCAACTTGAACATTTTGTTCAAATCAATCTTAGCATTTTCTTTAGCATCCTGCAAAGTAGCATTGCTCAAAGCTACTATATTGATTGGACGTAAGAACTTCACATCGAATGTGTTTCCTGTCAAAGGTAATAACGTAGTAGGGCAGTCCTCAGCAGATGCAACAATTTCAACCTTAGCGGTAAATGGATCTTCATTGTAAGCAGATTTATTCAGCAATGCTTTTGCAATACCTGTTTCTGCATATGTCAATACACCATTTCCATCAATTGTAGCAACATCAGAGAAAGTACCAGTTCCCTTTTCTGCGTCATAATCTGTACAAGCCTGTAACTTAGTTCCACCAACAACTTGGAATGTATATATAACTTTTCCAATCTTCACAGTTTTATCAGCATTCTTTTCTGAGAAAATAAATTTGATAGCAGGATCTTTGAAGCTAGTGAAGTTTTTAACATCCACATCAGAAACAACTACTTTATTATCCTTAAACATGTTGAATAAGTTGATCTTAAAGTCTGCATACTTCACAGCATCAGCTTTTGGTTGACTAACATCAGCTTTTACATAAGTATAGTTTTCAAACCAATAGCTTTCACGTTTGCAGTCATTCTTAATAGTACCTGAAGCAACTGCAATCTTAGCTGTCATTGTAATTACGACATCAGCACGTGTTCCATCATTTGATTTATAAACGACAATAGCTTTCATTTCGTTAGCTTTCTTGTCATCATCAATGATAGTCTTGGCTTCTGCAGGTGTTACTGTCCATTCGAACAGGTTAGTAGCAGTTACAGGAGCTGTTGTAGTTTCTTCCACTACACCAGTACATACATCCTTATCCATTGAAGCAGACTTATCATATGTATAAGCTTTATGGAATTCTTCCTTACTCATCTTAACCTGATCATATACTTTATTCATATCAAGATAATCCAGTTTTCCAGTAAAGTCTTCACAACCATAGTAATAAGTACCCTTATCAAAAGCAGTAATCTCAATAGGTTTAACATCACCTCTTTCAATTTCTGTCTTAACCCATCCTACAGTTAATACTTCATTGTTTGCTGTATTTATCAATGAAACACGAATCAATGGTTTACGTCCGATTGTATTATCTGATTCCTTACCTTCAAATTCCGGGTCAACGATACCTTTAGCAGCTTCAGTTGTATTAATGAATGTGTTTTGAGGAGTTTTATCCTCATTAGCTTTTCCACCAAGATAGTTAGAAGCTTCATAAACGACTTTCAAACCAAAGTCGTTAAGTTTTTCTTCTGTAAGAAGCACTTCTTCGCTACCTTCTTTATAATAAACTTTGATCACATTAGTTAAATCAAAAGTTGCTTTATAATTTACGGTATAGTCAGCTAGTTCAGTAATAGCTTCTGCAGCCTTACCTGCATTATCATTCTTTGCACCTGCACGTGTTATATCCTGTCCATATAACACAACATCTTCATAAACAGCTGGTGTTTCTCCTTCAGCAGGAGTTTTAACCTTAGTTGTTTTCAGTACAAAATCAGTCAACTCAGACTTATGAACAGTAGCATAACCTGAAGTTACAATTGTTTTTTCTTCACTAACCTTTGCCTGAGCTTGCAATGCGAATACAGGTATAAGTTGTTTTTCCGGCATCTTATCTCTATCCAAAGTCATCGCAACTTTCAAAAGACGTTGTCCATCCACTTCTGCAACTAAAGATTTAGCCTTATCAGCAGTAGGAACAATTACAGATGCACGCGTATAATTGACTTTATCATCTGAAGTAAATGCCAAAGTTTCAATCTGATCCATTGAAACGCTAGACGGATTCATGTGATAATAAGCCCAAACTTGCGGAAGGATTTCAGAACCTTCATATTTCTCAGAATCATCTTCTTTATATACTTCACCGGTTTCGCTAACTTCAGCTTTCGAATCTGCAAGAACCCATCTATTATAATCAATACTATACACATTTGTAGCAGGAATACCTGATACATAGCATTCAGGTCTGAATACCAAACCTTTCAAAGGAAGAGCATCGATAATAGAGAAAGTGGCAGAAGTCATCTCTCCTGTTGTTTTATCAGGTGCAGAAATAGTATATCCTATTATATCACCACTTTCATTCGTGATTGCCATGATAGAGCATGAGCACGCAGATGCAGCAGGCAATGCTGCTTCAGTTTTCGTTCCATCGTAATAAATATATCCATCCTTCACTGTCAATTTAGACGGATCAAAACTTTCAGGAATATCAGGTGTCTCCACTTTCGGTAGTGTAATAGTACCAACTTTACCTACGGCTTTGCCATCTTGCATCAAAGTAATAGTTACAACATTCCCCTCTGTCTTAACATCAAGAGTATATTCCGGAACATCTTTTGGCATTGGCAGAGTAAATGACTCATTATTTCCACCAGTAACAGTTAAAACGCCTGTAATCGGATTATAAACTACAGACTTAACGCAACCCCCAACTTCTTTTTGTAATTCCGAGAGAGATTTTTCAAGTCCATCGACTCTGGCATTTACCGCGTCAATGTCATCATCGTAGTCTTTACAACCTACGAACGATGCACCGGTAGCAAGCGCCAACGCTCCGAAAAACATCACTCTAATAAATTTTTTCTTCATAACTACTTAAAAATTACATTAATAATATATTATTAAACACTAAGTTCAAATAATACTCGCCCGTTACTTCTTAGGTAACGGGATAATGCATTTTCCCACTCCGGCAGAGGCGTCTGCGGGCCATTTTCAATAAATAAGTTATGATATTTTTAACCCCTGCTTTGGAGAGATGGCAGAGGGGAGGGAAATCTTTTGCAAAAATTAGAAAGCAAGGTGTGTTCTTCACAAAAAATCCGCAGTTTTGTTTGATGTGTTTCCTTTTTTTAGTTGTTTATTAGAAATAATATCTTTTTTGTTTGCATGTTTTCCAAAATATGTCCATATTTGCAGCGTGTTTTCTTGCCGTTACCTAAGAAGTAACACCATATTTATCAGCAGCTTATCTTCAAAAACGTTTTTCTAAAGGAAGAGAAAACTGTTGCATTAGCCTCATCAATTTTCTTATTCTTAAAAGGTTTCAGATAAGTCTCTGTTACTGTGATAGATGAATGTCCCATAGCTTCTGAAATGATACCGGGATGCACTTCACTATAATATGCCATCGTAGCCCATGTATGACGGGCAGTATATGAACTTAAGTCAGCAGTCAATCCTAACACTCCTTTCAGAATCACCAGTTGGCTATTAAAATAACGAAGGGCCAGCTGATATTCACGATACGCTTCTTCTGTTCCTTCCTTGCTGGCGATCAGCGAAAAAAGATAAGGAGAGGCTGGATCAGTATTCATGTATTGCCTGATCAGTTTCATTGCTTCGGGCAGAAGAGTTACGGTCAGCATTCTGCCGGTCTTTCTTCGGCGATAAGTCAGGACATTCCCTTCTATATCACGCTTCTTCAAGTAAGCAAGGTCTACGAATGGAATGCCGCGAAGCATAAACATTAATAAAAAGAAGGCACGTGTACGTTGTAAGTCTCTGATTCCGGAATGAAGCTGATTCGGCAGCTTTGCCATCAATCGTTCCATATCCTCTTTGTCTAGTGCACGTTTTCTATCAGCCCTCGTCCCTGTATAGACATAACGAAAATGATGAGGCACATAAGGAGCAAGATGTCGGTCAACCGCCCGGTTATACACTGCACGTAATGTGCGCATATAGGTGGAAACCGTATTCCAGCTACAATCTTTTCCACGCAAATACGTTTCGAATTTTTTTAGAAACTCCTGATTCACTTTCCGAAAAGGAAGATTCCCACTTCCGTGGAATGAAATGACGGCTCTCATACTACTCCTGTAAATATGGGCGGTCCCATAATTCCCACTTTCCCGCAGCCCATCGGCTACGTCTTTCATGAATGAAATTAAATTCCCCATTATTATACGAATTTAAATGATACTTAAAAGGCTGTTTTAAGAGGAAGAAGATTCCCTTTCCCATGCTTCTTCCATAACACCTTTTCTTTCTATTTCCCTAAATCTTAAAAGACAAAGATAGGGATATATTTGTTCAAAATCCCAAAGTGCTATTGGGCGTGTGACATTTTTGTATATATCTTAAGTTTTATATGGGGAAGAATTATCATCAATGATATGCAATAAAAAGGGACGTTCCCAGGGAAAAAGGGGAAATTAGGAACGTCCCTTGAATAGAGTTAGCGAAAAGTCCGGTCTTTCGCAAGTGCAGACCTTTCCTCTCTTCACTAAAATAAACTAAGGACTATAGTGGGGAAATCCTTAGTGGGGAAAAACGACTATCAATCGCTTCACAGAGACAGATACCCGCAAAGTAGTCGCATCCGTTACTTACGTATCGGTTGAGCAACATGATTTATTCAGCAATACAGATACTCACCCGGTTTTCTTCCGGTGTTTTGTAGGGCTGAACAGTATCACCTTTGGAATCGGCAATGATTCTATCAGGAGTTATTCCTTTTGTTTTCAGAACTTCTGCAACATTAGCTGCACGTTTTTCGGACAGTGTTTTATTGATCTTAGAATTTCCTGTATTAGCATCCGCATAGCCAGTCACTTTTACCTTGGCAGACGGATTCTTCTGCAAATATTCTACCAACATATTGATTTTAGACTTTTGGTCGTCTTGTATCTTAGCCGAGTTCAAGGCAAAAAAGATATCCTGTTTCATTGGCTGTACTACTACCTCTTTTCTAGGTTGTGGCTGCTCTACCACAGGAGCAGGTTTCGGTTGTTCCACCACGACCGGTTCCGGTTCGTAATACACAGGCGGGATTTCTTTATAACCTTTGCCAAATTTAATAGTCAAACCCACCAAAGCATTGAACTGCCAGTCGGCATTTCCCGCTTTCTTCGAATTAAACTTGTCGGAAAGAACATTGGCATTACCTTCTATATTGATAGCCAAACGGTCATTCAAGCGCAAGTTGCATCCCAGACCTAAGCGCCCGGCAACAAGAAACTTTCCTTCTGTCCAAAGATAGCCCATCGGGTAACCGGCTGCGTTAATTGCAACAGCTTCGTCATTGTCGAAGCCACGGTTAAGACCCGCTCCGGCAAATATATAGCCATTGAATACACGCTTGGGATTGAAACCACAAAACAGCGTACTCAAATCAGATACTATATCCACATTACCTTGAAGATATTTATATTTATAATCCTGCCGTGGAGCAACCCAACTACCTTTAGCCTGCCATCCGCTAACGCCTACACGAGCACTCCATGCGGGAGCAAACTGATAACCGACATTCAATGCAACTGCAGGAGATATAAGATCAGTGAATTTGGCCTCACCAACGGTATGCGCAGCACCAGCTTGTACCTGCATAAACCAATGGGATTTGAATTCCGTCTTACCTTCTTCTTTAATTCTCTGTTCTTGTGCAGAGACGGCTATACTGCCAAATAGCAAAGAAAACGCTGCTATCCACAATTTCTTTTTATTCATGCTCATCTCTTTTCTTTAAATAAGATATTTATTAAAGAAGGGTACCCTCTCTTATGAAGATACCCTTCTAAAACTATTTACAAGTTAATGTTAGTTCAAATCAGCGTATGAGCCTAATCCTTCAGGAGCAGCCAATGTACCCAAGAATCCTGTACTTGGCTTCGTATACTTAGTATCAGCTTTCTTCACATATACAGTGACTTCGTGAACTTGCTTCGTTGTTTGAGCCGGATCACCCATCCATGTATTCTCTATTGTTACATTGATTACAATCGGCTGGTCAACTGAACCAACAGCTGCACCACCAGTATTTTCCCATTTCAGCAAACCAACTTCTTTCTCACCATTCTTCACAATAGAAGCATGTCTCTTCACAATGTCATTATTCTTATCAGAGAGCTCATAAGAAACCTTAACCTGATGCATCTTGAACAGAGATTTTCCACTTTCTACAGTATTCAACTTAGCCCAAGGAGCTTTTTGGCTACCATCATACATCAGCCCATTGGTAGTTTCACCTCTGTGTGTATCATACAGCTTAATGAAACGATAGATTGGCAGATAAGCACCGTTATCCCATGTTGCTGTAGGAGCTTGGTCAACCAAATACCAAGCAGACGCATTGATCGGAGTATATGCTACCGGGTTAGGGAATACAATATCAAATTCTTTGGACTCTGCACCAGCAGATACATAGTTGTCAATTGTACGACCTATTGCAAGCTCTTCTGTTACCTTGATACGAATCTTCTTATCCATCCATTCTTTCTTCAGGATTTGCAATTCATGTTTACCACCAACTAAAACTATCTTGGCATCAGTAGCTTCAATTGTAGCATCTGCTATAGCAAATGTCCAGTTACCACAACAAGGTGCAGGTTCTTTGAATCCATCTTCAAGGACAGCCTTCATCAAGAACGGTGTATCGTAGTCTCCTGAAGTAGGTTGACCATAACCCAGCATATTCTCTGTACCATTCCACATAGATGGATTATATACCCAAACATGCTTAGGATCTTTCACTACCAACGTAGTAGTAATAGTGAATGAACCGTATTCAGCCAATTTATTGGTTGTAGCATACTTGAACTTAATTACATAAGTACCTGCATGCAATGCCGGTTTCAATCCGAAGTAGATATAGTTATTTAAAGTAGTAGCCGTTCCTGAAACATTAGAATAATCAATTCTCAGATTCTTGCTATCATCAGCTGTCAAACTCCAACCAGTGAATTCTTCACCATCTTTCTTAACCTCAACTACAGGATTTGCGCCATAGTATTCAACAAACTTCTCTTTGCTTATTTTCAGCTTATTGAAGTATTGGTCAAAGTCAATCTTAAGACCATCTACCTTATACAGATAATCTAACTCACCAGCGGTGTCCACGTGTTTGAAAGGAACTTCCTGATCCAATATTAAACCACCACCATAGATGGGTGAACAAGCAAGCGTCTGAGGAAGCAAATCTTTATTAATAAAGTCTTCTGTCAACTGTTCGTGTTGTGTAATCTTTATTTTCAGCAACTTAGTCATTACAAAGACGCCATCTACGTACATTTGAACTTTCAGAACAGGTTCACGGTCAATAGCGGCATCCTGTTGATTAATCACAGAGATTGTACTTCCATCAAGTTTCAGATATCTGAAAGTCTGATCAACTTCTCCTAAAGGATTTGACATCAATTCATATTTGAATGTAACGTTTTCGAATCCCAGATCAGTCAGCAAATATTGACCTTCCTTTGCATTAAACCCTGTATTGGTATGGAATTTTGTAGCAATCCCTTTCAGTACCGTATTCAAATCCAAAGACTCAGTATATTTCAGTTTCAACAAAGGCTGGATAGCTGCCACCTTAGCATTTACTAATGCTTGGTCTACTTTACCGTCTTTCGTTACATCTGCCAACTTATAAATTGCAGTCAATTCAGTCAGAACCTGAGCTTCCTGATCAATCACTGCAGGTCTGTCAGTTCCCTTAAGCGGCATAGCAATAGTTGTTTCTTGTTGTTCAACTACCATACGTTTTGCAGCAACATAGTCAGACACTACATTAACATTTTCAGCAGCACCTAATTGTTCATTTGTATTCTTAACTACATAAGCAAGCATGTTAGCCTTACCTAGACCGTTTTCTTTTACTTCACCATATTCATCTGCTTCAGAGAATGGTTTGCCAACAGGATTATTATATCTGCTAACCATAGTTCCATCCTCATTGTATTCAGTAAACATCTTAAATGCATTCTGATTCTCTGCATTATCACCAGCAGTAGCTTTTACGATCAATTTGCCACGATCTTCGTTAGGAACAACTTTAGCAATAGGTAATCCTATTTCAGTAACAGCTTTAGTTGCTACTGTAGCTGTTTTTTCGACAAAACTTACTCCTGTGTAATACTTAGGATTAACATTAGCCGGATTCAGTTTGTACTCAAATGTAGCCCATCCATTAACCAAAGTCGCATCTACAACCTTATTAGAACTGTTATATTCATATACAGGAGCTGCTTCCTTAGAGTTCTCATCATAACCAATAACCGGCAAAAATACTACATCTCCTAATTCTTTATGAATATTAGAAGGTACATGTACTAAAGAAGAAACAAAAGTAGCAGAGTATTTATAAACTGTAGCAGAAGTCGCTTCACCAGCTTCATTCTTCAGATTACTGAAAATATAGTAATCTCCCATATCTGCAACAGAAACGACTCCTGGGATAACCCAAGTCATATCAGTCTTGTTTTCCGGCTTCACTTCATTCTTGTACCAGAATCCGTCTTCACCTGGAATATAGGTATCACCGTCTTTACCTGGAGTACCCGGCTGTCCTGGTTCTCCCGGTTCACCCGGAGTACCTGGAGTTCCCGGCTCGCCCGGAGTGCCCGGTTCTCCTTGATCACCTTTATCACCTTTAGCCTTGAACTCTGTTTTCTTGCCATCCTGATACCAGTATCCGTCATCACCAATTGTCCATTGAGTACCATCTTTTCCGGCATCACCATTTTTGATGGTAAAGCTCTTACCGTTGCTCAATGTTACTTCCACACCACCGATAATGTTCTCAACTTTTGTGATCACAGATCCCCCTTCGATCAGCTTGTTGATTTCCGCAATAGCGTTGGCATTTTCGGTTATCTTCTGCTCTAACCGATCGATATCGTCATCGTAGTCCTTACAACCTACATATGAAAATGTGGTTAGCGCCAATGCTCCGAAAAACATCACTCTAATAAATTTTTTCTTCATAACTACTTAAAAATTACATTAATAATATATTATTAAACACTAAGTTCAAATAATATTCGCCCGTTACTTTGTAGGTAACGGGAAACAGCCTGTAGCTACTTCTGAAGAAGCGTCTGAAGGGTAGACAAGAAACATAAGTATCAAAATATATTTAACCCCTGCTTTAGAATAGTAGCAGAGGGGAGGGAAATCTTTTGCAATAATAAGAGAGCATGGTGTGTTCTTCACAAAAAATCCGCAGTTTTGTTTGGTGTATTTCCTTTTTTTAGTAGTTTATCAGAAAAAATATCTTTTTTGTTTGCATGTTTTCCAAAATATGTTCATCTTTGCAGCGTATTATCTCCCCGTTACCTACAAAGTAACAGGCTTTAATTCAAACAATTACCTACCAAGAAAGACTTCCTAAAGGAAGAGAAGACCATTACATTCGCTTCATCAATTTTCTTATTCTTGAAAGGTTTCAGATAAGTCTCTGTGACAGTGATAGATGAATGTCCCATCGCTTCTGAAATGACACCGGGGTGCACCTCACAATAATAAGCCATCGTAGCCCATGTGTGACGCGCTGTATATGAACTCAGATCCGTAGTCAGTCCCAGCACTTGTTTCAGAATCATCAGCTGATAATTAAAGTTACGCAATGCCAACTGGTATTCCTTATATGCCTCCTCCGTTCCTTCCTTGCTGGAAATCAACGAAAAGAGATAAGGAGAAGCAGGATCGGTATTCATATGCTGTTTGATCAATTTCACCGCTTCCGGCAAAAGAGTCACAGTCAGCATTCTGCCTGTTTTCCTCCGACGATAAGTAAGGACATTTCCGTCTATATCATGTTTTTTCAGATAAGCAAGATCGACGAAAGGCATACCACGCAGCAAAAACATTAATATGAAAAAACCACGAGCACGCTGCAATTCCCTGTTTCCCGAGTGCAACTGTTTCGGAATATCTTTCATAAGACGTTCCATATCCTCTTTTTCCAATGCACGCTTTTTATCAGCACGTGTCCCCGTATAGACATACCGGAAATGATGCGGTACATAAGGTGCAATGCGTCGGTCTACTGCCCGATTGTACACAGCTCTCAGCGTACGCATATAAGTAGAAACCGTATTCCAGCTACAATTTCTTCCACGCAGATACGCTTCAAAACTTTTCAAAAACTCCGGAGTCACTTTTCGGAAAGGCAGATTCCCGCTTTCATTGAATGCAAGGATTGCACTCATGCTACTCCTGTAAATATGGGCGGTCCCATAATTCCCACTTTCCCGTAGCCCGTCGGCTACCTTCTTCATAAATGAAATTAAATTCCCCATTTTTTACTGTTTAAAATGATCAATAAAGGCTGCTGCAAAAGAGAAGTGAACCCTTCTCCACATTCCCCGGCAGTGCCTTTTTTCCTATTCCCAATCATAAAGATACAAATCTATTGCCACATTTGTTTGATGTAACCCCAAAAACATTCGATACCAGCTCACAGCCGATCATTTTCTCCAAAACATTTGGCTATCTGATAAATAATTCGTTACTTTGCACCGCTTTCGCGCAATCGCTGTCAAGAGAAGAGATACTTGGTATGTTGCGTTGTAACGATAAAACAATTTAATAATAACAACAATGGATTTAATTAAAATTGCAGAAGAAGCATTTGCTACCGGTAAACAGCACCCGAGCTTCAAAGCAGGAGACACTGTAACAGTAGCATATCGTATCATCGAGGGTAACAAAGAACGTGTACAGTTGTACCGTGGTGTTGTTATCAAAATCGCCGGTCACGGAGACAAGAAACGTTTTACTGTACGTAAAATGTCAGGAACTATAGGCGTAGAAAGAATTTTCCCAATCGAATCACCGGCTATCGATAGCATCGAAGTGAACAAGGTAGGTAAAGTTCGTCGCGCTAAATTGTATTACCTGCGCGCTCTTACTGGTAAGAAAGCTAGAATCAAAGAAAAAAGAGTTAACAACTAAGCTGAACTCTGAGATTCGAAATAAAAAAGAGGAAGTTCCGGCAACGGGATTTCCTCTTTTTTATTTCAAGCCAGCTCTCTTCCATACTTTTGTCATAGCGAGCATTTGAACATAGTGACACCATCCTGCCGGTATAGTGTCACTATACCTACGGGATACTGACACTATGCGATCAGGATAGTGTCACCATCGCAAAAATCTCTATTGTTCGATTGACAACAATAGTGAAAGCGGAGTTCAATGTCCCATCTTTAAGATTTCTATTATTAAAAAGCAGAGAGAAACCTGTGTTCCAGACGAATTATTGCACAAAATGACTTATAAATATGCAATACGCAACTGCTTTTCTGCATAAAATCCATGGATTATGCAAGTTTTAAAGGATTAAAAAGAGTTTTTGGTTTTAAAGGAACGAGGCGTTGGTTTTAAACCAACGGAATCTTTCTTTAAAACCAAGTTCATTTTACCCACCGAATATCACAAACTCATCTACTTTCAGACGATTTGAATTCTATTTCAACTCCTGTTCCCAACATCCAACAAATATCATTTTGTTACCTAGAAACAATATTCCCAAACAACACACTATTAGAAAGGGTACAAACAGATCAAATGAACAGCAAAACACGATATATACAAGCACAAAGAGAACCATGGATGCAAAATTTATCGGTTATTCATAGAGCGGACCAGGAATTAATGTTTTTTTAGCAACCATAGACGCATAAAATGTTCTAAAGTCTATTTCGAAGAAAAGATTCGTTTTTCCATATAAGTACCTATCACCACCTACCTCCCCACTTTATATATTGAAAAATAGTACATTGTTTTGTTTTTCAATACATAATAATTTTTTTTGAATAAAAGAGTGCAATCATGAGAGTATAGCCAAAAGTAAAATAATTGAGATGTTAAAAACGTATAGATATGGCAAAGATTCAGAATGAGACTGCTTATAAAGCTGCAATGGAAAGAATAGAAGAACTTCTTCCATTAGTTGATGATGACACTCCTTTATCTGACAAAAATCTTATTGAACTAGATTTATTGTCAGCACTTGTAGAGGAATACAAGGATGAGTATTATCCAATAAAAACTCCTTCTTTGGTTGATATCATGAAACTTCGTATGTATGAAATGGGACTCAGTCAGGCTAAATTATCAGAATTGCTTGGAGTCAGTCCTTCCCGTATCAGTGATTATTTTACTGGCAGAAGCGAACCAACCTTAAAAGTAGCTCGTGAAATTAGCAAAAAATTGAATATCGATGTCAATATTGTATTAGGGGTATAAGATTCTTTGTTATTTTTCAGCATGCCTGTAAAACCAAAAATCCCCGGAAACTCAACGCCCCCGGGGATCCAATTACCTTTATTATTAAAAAAATGATATTATTCTTTCAGATCTTTCAATTCCCAAGCCAAAGCACTGGCACCCAGTACAGCAGCATCAGAATCTTTCAGTTCGGAAACAAGCAATTTAGTCTTGCCTTTGTATATATTCAGGATATTATCATCGATTGCTTTCTGAATCGGCTTCATAATATAATCACCCGACTTAGCCAAACCACCGAACAATACAATTGCTTCAGGGCTAGAGAATGCAATAGCGTCTGCCAAAGCCTCACCTAAAATATTACCTGTAAATTCGAAGATTTCCTGTGCCAGTTTATCACCTTGTACAGCTGCATCATATACATCTTTTGAAGTGATGTTTTCAGCAGGAATATTACGAAGCAAGCTTGCATCAGTACGAGCAGCCAGGAATTCACGAGCTGTACGAGCTACACCGGTAGCCGAACAGTAAGTTTCCAGACAACCTTTACGACCGCAACCACAAACACGACCGTCACGACGTGCAATCACATGACCTAATTCTCCGGCAAAACCGTCATGACCATAAACCATCTGACCGTTGATAACGATACCGCTACCTACACCTGTACCCAGAGTGATCATAATAAAATCTTTCATACCACGGGCAGCGCCGTAAGTCATTTCACCGATAGCAGCAGCATTAGCATCATTGGTCAAAGCAGTAGGAATACCCAGTCTTTCTTCAAACATAGCAGCCAACGGAAGAATTCCTTTCCAAGGCAAGTTCGGAGCAAATTCAATAGTTCCGGTATAATAGTTACCATTAGGAGCACCGACACCGATACCTCTGATCTTATCTACACCACCATTAGCAATGATCAACGGAAGCAAGTTTTTGCATACTTCGTCAGCATATTCTGCAGCAGTCGGATAGCCGGCTGTTTTAATCGAGCTACTGGCAATAATAGTTCCGCGTGCGTCTACAATCCCAAAGACGGTGTTTGTTCCGCCTATGTCAATACCTACTACGTAGGGTTTCTCCATGTTTGAATTCA
>ERZ1673736.1381-NODE-1381-length-32639-cov-5.377240_pt1 | contig 32639 bp, 29 predicted proteins | sample MGYA00580212_ERZ1673736 | MGnify/ENA primary metagenome ERZ1673736 (study PRJEB41218, sample SAMN15661752) | gut metagenome | host: Homo sapiens | place: Canada: London | collected 2015-08-20/2019-03-30 | study: EMG produced TPA metagenomics assembly of...
GAGCATAAAAGTGGGATGTACATCCCACGATATGCGAATATTGGGTAGGATTGTGGGTTGCTGAGTGCCAGTGGCACTCGTTTAGCAACGACCGAAGTGAAACGTAGATGCGTAGCACGGAACCCCAAAGGACTAGCTACGCGTCGCAATCCGTAGGCATCATAGTTGGGGGCTTTTGACCCCAACATCATATAATCACATTATATCGTATATTCGTTATGCTTACAACGATTATACACGTCTTTTGTTTCGATTATTTTTTGCATATAATATATAAAAAGACAACACGGAGGGTAAACATTATGTCAGTCAATGATCCTGTTTTACATATTAAAGAACTTTGTGCAGAGAGAGACTGGTCCTACTATCAGCTTGCAAAATCATCAGGGCTATCTTATTCCACCATCAGCACACTTTTAAATAACAACAACCTGCCATCCTTAACTACCCTGGAGAAAATCTGCTCCGGTTTCGGAATATCCCTTGCTGATTTCTTCGATCCCGGCCGTGATCTGAAGCATATGTCGGAAGAACAGCAGCAATGCCTGAAGATTTTCAATTCCCTCCCGGACGCCAAAAAGCAATTGGCAATCGCCTATATGAAAGGCTTGAAGGGAGAGCTGTAATCTGCGGTTCACTTCCATATGCGGCGCCCCTCTCTTGATATAAACGATAGCAGACTCGCTAAAAATGTTTGAAAAAAATTTCCGTTTAAAAAAGCACATCCGATACAGCTATCTTTCTGCTGCACCGATGCGCTTTTTCTTCCCATTATAAAATTATTGGCAAACGCCTTAATAATATTCTATCCGGGGACTGTTCTCACCCTGATCCTCTACTATACAGCCTTGGGGAACGGAAATACTTTCAAGATTGTCACACCCCTTAAATGCTTTCAGCCCAATCTCCTGTAAACTACCACAATCCTGGACATCTATTTCTCTCAGCTGTTTACAATCCAAAAAGGCATTCTCCCTTATTCTCTCCAAACTGTCCGGTAAATTTACTTTTGTTAAACTACTGCATCCCTTGAAAGTATTATCCCAAATTACTATAATACTGTCTGGCAAATTTATCTCTTTCAAAGAAATGCAGCCATTAAAAGCATCGCTGCCAATCTTTTCAACACTGTCCGGCAATTCTACTTTTGTTAAAGAATCGTAGCCATTAAAAACACAAAAATCAATGAATCCAATCTCATCCGGCAATTTTACTTCTTTCAGAGAAACACAACCAGCAAAAACACTATTGCCGAGTATTTCAACACTGTCCGGCAAATTTATCTCTGTCAAAGAAGTACAGTCATCAAAAGCTCTAGCTCCAATACTTACAACACCGTCCGGCAAATTTACTTCTGTTAAAGAAGAACAACCCAAAAAAGCGGAATCACCAATCTATACAAGTCTATCTGACAAGCTTATTTTTTCTAAAGAGGAACAATACCAAAAAACGCATTGTCCAATCTCTTCAACACCGTCCGGCAATTCCACTTCTTCCAAAAAATTGCACTCATTAAAAGTCCAAGAGCCAATCTTTTTTACAGGCAATCCTTCTATCTCCCCCGGTATCCGCACCTTTGTCTCTTTCCCATTATATTCAGTAATGATAATCCCATCCTCAGTTTCATTTTTTTCCCAGTTAAAATCGGAATAATCAGATTCTGCTTCTTTTCCCTGGTCTTTCTCATCCCCCGAAGCATCCGAATAAGCCGACTTCTCCTGACTTCCCCCTAAGCTGCCTATAGCTGTAAATACCCCAGCCACCGCAACTACCGTCAGCGCCGCTATCAGCCATTTCTTCCTTGACCGCGGAGTTTTTTCTTCCGTTCCCTTCTTCTTTTCTACAGATGCCCGAATCTCTTCTGACTGATCCGTCTCTTCCGTCTCTTCCCTGGACGGCTCCTGATTCCCGGTTTCGAACCTGCTAAGCAGGTCTTCCACGCTCTGAATCCGTTCTCCCGACTTAAGTGCCAGTCCTGCCGTCAGTGCATCCGTCGCTTCTGGCGTCAGCGGTTCCCGCAGGTGTTCCGGGAACTGCAGATTATCCTTCTCTATCCGGTCTATTGCCGCCGGGAGGACTTTGCCCGTGATACAATAATATATCGTAGCGCACAGGGCGTACACATCGGTCCAGGGACCGATGTTCCCCTCGTCCGCGTATTGCTCCAGCGGACTGAACCCCTTCTTCGTAACCATCTGGGATTCCGGTCCCTTCACCGCCGTCATATCTTTTGCCGCACCAAGATCCAGCAGACACACGCTACCGTCCTTTTTCACCATAATGTTGTCCGGGCTGATATCCCTGTGAATCATGCCTTGCTTATGTACCTTCTCCAGATCCAACAGCATGGGGCGGAGGAATTTGACACACTCCGAGAATGTCATCGTTCCGTTTTTCCGTAGCGCTTCTTTTAACGTCGTCCCCTCCACATAGTCCATCACGATATAGGCAGTCTCATTTTCCAGAAAGGTATCCCGCACCCGGACAATGGATGGCACCTGATCCAGCTTCGCCATTTTCCGTGCTTCCTTCAGGAAACTCTCATAGCCTTTCCGGCGCAGAGCGGCTCCTTCTCCAAAATAGTTCCACTGCAGAGCGGACGTGCCGCTCTGTTCCCGGGTTGCTTCTCCCATGGGGAAGTATTCCTTAATAGCGACCTTGATTTCCAGCGTCAGATCCAGACCGATATAAGTAATTCCAAATCCGCCTTTCCCAAGCACCTTTCCCACCAGGTATCTGCCGTGCAGAATGGAATTGCACCGCAAGGCATACGGCGCCTGTTCTGTATTCTGATTATCGAAGCCGCAGGCAGGGCAATATCTTGTCCCTGCCTCCAACTCATTCATGCATCCTAAGCACCTGTTTATTTCCATCACACACTGCCCTTTCTTAATAGTATTCTATCCGGGGGCTGTTCTCACCCTGATCCTCTGCTTTACAGCCTTGGGGAACGGAAATGCTTCCCAGATTCCCACATTCACTAAATGCAAGCATCCCAATCTCCTGCAGACCACTGCAATCCTGGAAATCTATTTCTCTCAGATTCTCACACCAAGAGAAAGCGCACATTCCTATCTTATTCAGACCGTCCGGTAAATCTACTTTTGTCAAAGAAGTACAGCTGAGGAAAGTGCTTGATCCAATCTCTGCAACACTGTCCGGCAAGTTCACTTCTATTAAAGAACTGCAACCGCAAAAAGCATATTCACCAATCTCTGCAACACTATCCGGCAAGTTCACTTCTGCCAAATTAAAACAACCATTAAAAGCATCTTTTCCAATCTTCACAATACTGTCCGGCAAGTTCACTGCTGTTAAAAAAGAGTTAATGTAAAAAGCTTTTTCGCCAATCTCCGTTACAGACATTCCGTCTATCTCAGCCGGTATCTGCACCTCTGTCTCTTCTCCGTTATATCCATAAATGACAATCCCATCTCCAGTTTCATTTTTCATCCAGACAAAATCAGAATAATCAGAATCAGCTTCTACTTCTTCTACTTCTCCCTGGTCTTCCTCATTAGCGGAATCGGGTGAATATACCGACTGGTCTTCCTCGTTGCCGGAGTCTTCTGAATATTCCGGTTCTTCCTGACTGCCATTCATGACGCCTATAGCCGCAAAAATTCCAATCACCAAAACGATTGCCAGAGCTACGATCAGCCATTTCTTCTTTGACTTCCCACTCTCACTTATCTTCATCACAATTTTCCCTCCTTCTTAATAGTACTCTACCTTCGGGCTGTTATCTCCCAGGTCTTCTACCTGGCATCCTTTCGCCACAGAGATGGTGCCCAGATGTTCGCAGTTATAGAATGCATTCTCAAAAATACGAATAACCGATTCCGGTATTTTCACGGACGTCATCTTATGACAATTGGCAAATGCATAAGGTGCAATCCCGTCTACATCGTCAGGAATCGCAAATTCCCCTTCCCTGCCCTGAGGATAACTTACAAGCAATTTAATGTCCTCTTCGGTAACGTATAAAACGCCATCCTGCTGATAAAATCTCTCATTTTCCTCGCTGACTTTAAATTCTGTCAGTTTCGCATCCTGACTCAGGGAAAATGCCCCTGTTTCGATAGATTCTACATTTGCCGGAATATAAACTTCCGATAATGGGGTCCCATGAAATGCCAGCCCTCCTATCTTCTGCAGGCTTTCCGGAAATTCGACCTGCGTCAGGGAAAAGCAAGCTCCAAAAGCGCCTATCCCGATTTCTACAAGACCTTCCGGGAGACCGATAAATTGAAGGCTTGTACAGGTACAAAATGCCTGAGTTTCAATCGTCTCCACCGTCTGCGGAAGCCCCACTCTTACTACGTCGCTTTCCATGAATGCTTCCTCTGCGATTGTCTTCACCGGCAGCCCTTCTATCTCGTCCGGTATGGAAAATTCTTTCCGCTTCCCGTGGTATCCGGTAATGGCAATCCCATCCCCGCTCTTTTCATAATCAAAATCTGCAATCATGGCTTCCGGCAATCTCCATCCCGACTCCGGTTCGAATAATTCGAAGATATAACTGCCGTCGGCTCCCGCAATATATAACTGGATTTCAGAGGTATATTCCTCGCCATTCTGCGCTATAAACCAGAGTGCATGATCGTCGTAACAAATGTTTACGCCAGTATGATTCTCTATCACAACTCTGTCTCCGGTTCCGTTTGCCCGTACCCGATGGATCTGCTGATCTTCTCTGCTTGCATAGTAAATCCACCCCTCTCCATAGCCAATCGTCCCGTTTGGATCAATGTCAATATCATAAAAACCTTCCAAACTGCTGTCCTCTTCTCCGTCAAGATCGCAGACAACTAAAGATTCTTGTTTATCGGAATACAGAAACATCGTATCCTCTTCCACAAAGCCTCTGCTATACATTTTTTCATCGTCCAGGATTTCCTGTTCCCCGGCTTCCAGATCCGCGCGAACCAAAACGCTTTTAGGATCCGTACCTATATCCTGCGCAAGAATCATATAGAGACTGCTCCCATAAAGATTGAACCAGACTACGTCGTCATCTGTCAAAAGTTCTGAAACGCCATCCTTCAGATTATACCGGTATAATTCATAGAGGTATGTACCAGGTTCTTTTTCCAACGTATAATAGAGGTATTCTTCTCCATTGGATAATGCAGCATATTGCATACATCCGAAAAATTTTCCGTCTTCACTTACCAGAATTTTTTCTGCTTCTGTTCCGTCAAGGTTCATCCGGTAAATCGCATTCTCTACATAATCTGTCGTTATATAATAGACAGACTCTTCACTCAGATTAATATAGGCGCCATAGTCTGCCATTTTCTGGCTGTCCCCCATGTAAAAAGTCTGTTCCTCCTTGTCATAAGCACACATATACAAGGCGTTGTCGGCGCCGATAAAATATTCATATTCATTAGCGATTACTGCAAAGCCTCCATAATTAAGCATATTCGCATTGGAATTCCCCATGCGTTCCACCGTTACTCCGCCGCCTCTTCCGGCAAGGAAGATCCCTGCTCCCAGAACAAGGGCAATACAGGCGGCTGCCAGTGCCAGGCGCAGCCATTTTGGTTTAGGTGGCTTCGGCGGCTTCCCGCTTTGCAGCCTCTGAAGCAATTCCTCCATGCTTTTTATACGCTTTTCCGGTTTCACCGCCAGCCCCGCTTTTAATGCGCCTGCTGCTTTCGGCGACAACGGCTCCCGCATCTTTTCCGGGAACTGCAGCTCTTCATGGTCTATCCGATCCATGGAAGCGGGAAGCACTTTTCCCGTAAGGCAATAGTAGATGGTGGCGCACAGCGCATACACATCCGTCCACGGGCCGATTTTTCCCGCATCCATATACTGTTCCAGAGGGCTGAAGCCTTTCTTGGTAACCAACTGGCTTTCCGGCCCCTGCGCAGCCGTTGTATCCTTGGCAGCCCCCAGATCCAGAAGCCGGACACTGCCGTCCGGCTGAACCATAATATTGTCCGGGCTGATATCCCTGTGGATCATCCCCTGCTTATGTACCTTTGCCAGATCTTCTATCATCGGGCTGAATAACTGAACACATTCCGAAAATGTCATGGTTCCGTTTTTCAGGAGCTTTTCTTTTAATGTAACTCCCTCTGCGTAATCCATTACAATGTAGGCGGTCTCATTTTCCAGAAAGGTATCCCGCACCCGGACAATTGAGGGAATCTGATCAATCTTTGCCATCTTGCGGGCTTCCTTCAGGAAACTGTCATATCCCTTCTGCCGGTGTTCTGTGCCCGCCCGCGACGGATTCCACCGCAGGGCTGCCGAATGCCCCTGCTCCCTGGATACTTCCCCCATGGGAAAATACTCTTTCACGGCAACTTTCACATTCAGGGTCAGATCCAGGCCGATATATGTGATTCCGAATCCCCCTTTTCCAAGAACTTTGCCAATCAGATATCTTCCGTGTAAAATCGTATGGGGACGCAGCGCATACGACGGCTGTTCAATATTCAGATTGTCACAGCCGCAGACAGGACAATATCTTTCCCCGGGCTTCAGCTCGTTCATACATCCCACACATCTGTTTATCTCCATTCCTCTACTCCTCTTTTCTCATAATCGTAATCCTGTATTCGTAGCTTCCCATCCGGGCAGTGTGGCCGTTTTCCACTGCCGTCATTCCAAGGTTCCTGATCGGGACACCGTTGACAAAGGTTCCGTTCCGCGAATCCATATCCTGGATATTGAATTGATTCTTCTCGCAGCATACTTTACAGTGGACGCCCGACAACCGTTTATCTTCCGGATTCAGGATGAGTTCTGAGCGTTTGTCGCGCCCAAGCGTCATAACACGCCCCTCTTCCATCTGCAGCGTACGGCAAATATTTTCATACCCGATAGCCGTAAACCGCACTTCGTACACAATCCGCCTGTTCTCCTTCTGCTCCGCCTGTCCATCCTCTTTTGAAGGTTCTATTTCATCCGCTTTTTTCTCCTCGTAATCTTCCACCCCGAAGTCCCCTGCCCCGGACTCTTCTGCAGACAATTTTTCCCCCTTCTTCTTTTTAGCGAAAAAGACGGCGAGGATTCCTGCTATAATAACAAGCACCGCAAGTACCCCTATGGCAATCCACAACCGATGATCCGGCTCTGATTCAGGTTCCGGTTCCGGCTCCCGGGCAGGTTCCGGTTCCGGTTCTTCTGGCTCTGATTCAGGTTCCGATCCGGGTTCTGCACCTTCTTCCGTATCCGGCGCCTCCGCAATCTTCAGGTCTTCTGAAAAAATCTCCATCGTATCTTCGAGGACAGTCTGGTCTTTTGCCGTATAGATTACCCGTAAAAGCAGAATATCCTTTCCCTCCGCATCGACCTGCGAAGTATCCAGCGTCAGAACCACACAGTTCCTCTCTTTTTGCAAAATGGCCTGTCCAACCGATGATGCATCTGTACCATCCACAACCGGTGCGTAATGGATTCCACCCACCGATATCCTTGCAAAACTGCCCAACAGCTTCGCAAATTCAAGCTGCCCGCCAGAGGGATCGCTTGGCAGTGTCGCCACTGTATAAATCGGTATCGATGAATCCAGGACCGCCTGCTCTGCCTCACTCTGGGTAATGCCGCTTTTCTGGTCGTCCTGCCCATCCGACAAGATTAACAGGCATTTTTTCGGGTTCACCCTGATGTCCGTTTTCAATATATCAATACTTTTTACAATCCCCGCGTATAAATTCGTATCCTCATTTCCAATCTGCAGATTCTGGATTTCTGCGTTAATCGCATTTTTATCAGACAAAAAACCACTGTCCGAGAGCTGGTTGCCAAGAGAGCTTATCACCATATTATCGTTCTCGTTCATCCCCTGACTGATTGCCGTCAATACTGCCTTCGCCTGATCCATCTGCTCCTGTCCCATAGAACCGGAGACATCCACAAGGCAATAAAAAGTCATGGGTGTATGTTCTTCTCCTGCCGTAGTAATCCCCAATGCCGGAAGTTCCTGAGAACTCAGTGTAACCGCAAATTGCGTTTCCTCTGCGGCTGCTTCTCCATTTTCCGGAATGTCACAAAAAAGTTTTATTTGTCCTTCTTCTGTTTCATATCCTTCCAGAAATCCGCCGGAAGAAGCCTCTGCCGGAATGGATGAAAAGAACAGCGCTCCCAAAAGAAGCAGTACAGAAATATATGGATACCTCAGATTCTTCCTCTTTCTTCCCTTCATCCCTATACCTCCAGAATAACTGCTGTCGCAGTATTATTATCATTTTCACTTCCGCAGCGTTTTTTCAGCCGCCCATGTAATTTGGTAAGCCACTCCTCTGCTGTTGCAGAAATATCCAATACTTCACCGATTTCTTCATCGCTAAAATACTCCCAGAATCCATCCGTACAGAGCAAAAAGGCATGTCTCCCCTTGCCCAAGGTCACCGGTTCATGTACTTCTGCCTCTTCCCCCTCGCATCCCAGCGCCCGCAAAAGCCGGCTCCGCTGCGGATGTTCCGGAATATCCTTGCGCTCTATCTCCCCCAGCGCCACTGCCATCTGGGAGAGACTGTGATCCAGGGTATAATGGCAGAGCTCTCCATCCTGGAAATGATACAGCCTGGAATCTCCCACATGTCCCCAGATCGCCTGATTTTTACAGATACAAAGATACACTGCCGTCGTCTTCATATGGAACTGATTTAATTGCTTTTTTAAAATGGCTTCATTTGCCGCACAAAAGGCTCTGCTTACTTCTTTCGTTCCCGGGAATCCTTCTTTACTGCCGCACGCAAGCAAACGGCTGACAGCCGTCTCTGAGGCGGTCTTTCCTTCTCCCTGTCCGCCCAGTCCATCTGCAATGACTGCCACAAGATTTTTCCCATAAATACGAATATCGCCGGAGTCTTCGTTTTCTTTCCGCCCTCCGATATCGGTATAGCCATAGATTGAAATATCGCTCATTTTACCTCCTTCAACTACAGATGACACTGTATGTCTCTTTCGCAAAACTTATCCGGCTCCCGCTGCCAACCAGATACCATGCCATGGGCTTTAAGCGGGCTCCGTTCAGATACGTCCCATAGGTAGAACCCTCATCCCGGACATAGACCTTCCCTCTCTTATCCATAATAAAAGAACAATGCCGACGGCTGATTCCCTGACTATCCGGCGGATATCTGAGCTGGCACCTGCTGTCACGCCCAACCGTTACCAGCATATCGGCTTGAAGAGAATACTGCCTTTCTGCCATGATTCCGTCAACACATTTCATACAGGCTCCCACTCTTTGCCGGTTATCGATTACAGCAGGTTTCCCGGCCGTCAGAATATTTTTCCCCGGGAAAAGCGCCTCTGCAAATTCCCGGATTGACGGATATCTCTGGCTCGCCGCAGGCGCCATCCCTTTGTGCAATGCCTGCGCCGCATTCGGCGGTATGTCGGAACAAAGCTCCCGGATTGGTTTCACCATGTCCGGCGCCCCGGACTGCATCCTCCACGCAATATAACGATCTGTTGCCCTGGGAGGCAGAATGCCGCTGAGAGCGTAATACACTGTAACGCTGAGAGAATAGATATCCGTCCACGGTCCCTGCTTCCCATTTGCCTCAAACTGTTCATAAGGGGCAAACCGTGCTTTCAAAATAGTTGTCATATACTTAGAATCTGAATAATTCCGCGCCGAGCCAAAATCTATCAGCTTTACCCTGCCGTCATTAAGCATGAAAATATTATCCGGGCTGATGTCTCTGTGAATCAGATTCCTGCCATGAAGCGCATACAGCGCACGCAGAATCATGCAGAGAGGATTCGTAATCTGTCCCCAGCTCATTCTTCCGTTTTTCAGAAGGTGTTTTTTTAAATCCATACCTTCCAGATATTCCATCACATAATAAGCCGTTCCGTTCTCCTCAAACAAACGATAGACGTCTATAACTTCCGGAACATTTTTCAGCCCGTATAAGGCTTGCGCTTCCTCACAAAACCTTTGTTTCACATGCTGAAAATACTGCTGCTGCCCCTGCGTTACCACTACGTCCCGTCCATTTTCTCCGCGCCGTACCGCATGCGCCGGGAACAACTCTTTCACAGCGACCCGGCGTTCTCCTTTTTGATCCCATGCAAGATAGGTAATTCCATATCCCCCGCTTCCCAGCACTCTGCCAAGCTCATATTGCTTCTGTCCCAATAAATATCTGACCGGAAGCGCATTTATCGGACGCTGGGCGTCCTCTGTCTCCGGTTTTCCACAGCTTGTACACACTCCCCGCAAAACAACGCCCTGCATACAATGAATACAACGACTTTCCTGTCCCATATTTTCCTCCGCAAAGTCAAAGTTCCAGAATCACGGCTGTGAAGTTGTCCTGCCTGGGATTCTGACGCGCAAGCACCTGTTTCTTCACAACCTCCGCTGCTTCCTCCGCATCTTCCGCCATTTCAAGAATCCTGCATATTTCCCGTTCCGGCAGCGTATTAAACACTCCGTCGCTCATCAGGAGAAGCTTATCCCCCGCCTGCGCCTTAACCGGGTTCAGGCTGCCTTCAATATGCTTGATCTCTCCCATTCCAATATAGCTGGTAATTCTTTTCTTCTGTTTATCCGTCTGTATTTCTGCAAAAGAAACTTCCTGGTTTACTGCCCGTTTCAACAATTCCTTTTCGTAAATATGTTCACTATTGATCTGCATCAATTGTCCTGCGTGATACAGATAGATCCGGCTGTCCCCTACGGAAATCCATTGAAAACTGCTTCCTTCCGTCAGGACAGCAATCACGGTAGAGCCGCTTCTGCTTCCCGGAGACGCCGCCAGCATCCGCAGAACCTCCCGGTTTGCCCGGGAAACCATAGTATAAAGCGGCCGTTTCCCCATCTGCCCTTTCGTAAGCTCTGACGCATCCTGCAGCATAGTAAGGACAATTTTCTGGCTGACTTTATCGCCATCCGACAACCCTCCCATGCCATCTGCAACAACAGCAAACATACCGTTCTCCACTTCCATTACTCCGAAGCTATCCTGCTGGTTCGCACGTTTTCCGATATGATGTACCTTGCCCACAGGATTTCCCACCTTCTTCGGAGGCAGCTCTTCTGTATGTACAATCTCATCGACGCTCCTTCCCTTCTTATCTTCCGCTCGCTTTCTTTTTTTCAGCCGCCATGCAAATAGCGCAGCGGCAAAAGCCAGAACCAGAATAACAAGAACTGAAACCGCCATTACTGTACTCCTGGACATTACAAAGTTACCTTCCGCCGGAAATCTCCTCGGAAGCCTTCCCGATTCCAGTTCTTTCAGTATTTTTCCTATAATACCTAATACAGTTCCGCCATCATACATCCCAGTTAAACCTTTCTCCACAAAGCGGCACAAACATTAATTTCGTAGTTCCTATTTTTATTATGTCATAGCTATGCACTTCTACCGGAATTGTAACCAACTTCCCATTGACGCGGACAACGCTTTTCCCATCTACCGGGCCAAAGAAAAACACACGTTCTTCATCGTCATATACAACCATTGCGTGTTTTTCTCTGCTGATCTTTATGTCGCCTTTAATGTAGATATCCATATTTTCCTCGCGTCCAATATAATTATATCCTGTACGTATCCGGTAATCTGTCCCCTTAGAAGGACCGTCTACGCAGACCAGCCATCCCACCACCGGAGTAAAGCCCGGAATATCATCTGTATCTGGAGGCAGCGTCTTGCCTGTATCTATTTCCACACCATTGTGCGGAACAAAATCTTCCGTTTTAAGCCCGTCTCCGTTCTCCAGCGGCAGAGTCCGGTTATCGTCAGACACTCCTCGCCTATGAGACAGGTCTTCGTAACCTTCTCCTGAAGCAGGCTGCGTTTCATCATAATCGGCTGGGTTTCCGGAATATACGTATTCTTCCTGCTGACGGAGAAGCCTTTCCTCCTCCGCGCACTCCGGGCATGTACTGCTTATTGCCGGGTCATAAAAATGTCCTTTACTGCATTGTTTAAATTCCATAATTCATTTCCTCCTTTTTCATTGTTTAATTACAAAAGCATTTTTCTTCTCACCAATATAGAACACACTTCCTGCAGACACTTCAACCGGCTGCATCGGCTGTAATTTTCCGAATCCCTGTATAAAGGTACCGCTTGTTGAGTTCAAATCCATCAGCATCAGATGATTCTGATCCCAGTACAGCTTAGCATGTGTACGGCTGACTCCGCGTGTGTCCTTCGGATAATTCACCATATTCGATATATCCCGCCCTATTGTGATGCCGGTTCTTTCAATCGGATAGATTCTCCCGTTCATATAACCTCCCTGTGCCACAAGCCACAGCCCGGTTTTCTGCGGTACCGGATCCACAGGTGTAGTTGGTCCGATATCCTCCATGTCCGGCGGCTCCGTCGGTGATATGTCTTCCGGCCGGAACCACGGCTCGGGATTTGCCGGCTCGGGATTTACCGGAGCGGGATTTACCGGAACGGGATCTGCCGGATTCTGTCTTGCCGGACCAGACTCTGTCTTTTTCTTCTTTTTCCATGCCAGAAACAAAAGAGCCGCCCCCACACAAAGAAGAACTCCTGCAATGATGAAAATCTGAGCCTCTTTGTCAGAATCTTCTTTTTTATCCGGTCCATCCGAACCATCCGACTCCGGGACATCCGGTTCCTCTGGTTCATCCGGCTCCGGGGCATCCGGTTCTTCCTCATCTTCATCCTCATCTTCACTGCCGGCTCCTTCTCCATAGAAATCGTCAGCATCTCCATACAGAGCGATTACCGTATCTTCTTCAATAACCGCTCCCACACAGTCTCCGGCTTCGTTCAGCACAACCGCCGGATAAGCTCCAATATTATCGGGAAGGCCGTCCACAACCAATCCCAGATCACCTTGCCAGTCTTCTAATGTGATCTCGCTCATTTCAATAGTCGGCTCATCATTACTGTCCATGCCCATATAGACAACCTCTGCCGTCTCCCCCTGAACCGGGCAGGCGTCTTGCGGAAGATCAAATTCACCTGTGTTTTCGACTTGCCAGAAAACGATATTCAAAGAATCATTGTAAGTGATTTCCACATCCGTTATATCCAGATCCACCTCGGAACCAACAAGCCTGATCTGATCGCATTCATCATAATCATAAATTCCTGCAATAATAAGGATGCTGTCGCCCTCATCTACTGCAAACGCCGGTACCACACATACCACATCACCTGCATCATCGTATCCGCCAATCAACATCAGCGTTTCTTCCTTGCCTGCTGCCCGGCTCTCCAGAGCGTCTCCGCGAAAGATTGTGAGCATAACTGCAAGCGCCATCACTCCGGCGAAAATACTTTTCTTCAGTAACTTCTTCATTTGCCTTTCACTTTCTCCTTTCTCTTTATCTTTCCATAATCTTTACTTAATGCTCACCCGGAATGCATTCTCCTTTCCTGCCAGATAAATCATATCGCCCGAGTGAAGCGTATAATCCACATTCGGCATTAGTTTCTGACTGCCATTTATAAAAGTCCCATAAGTAGAATCCATATCCCGCAGAATCCATCCCTGTGACGTTTTCCGGATACAGCAATGTCTCCGTCTGACGCCTCCCGCCTTGCCGGGAATATGAAATCCCAGATCCGGATCTCTGCCAATCATCAATATATCCGCTCCCTCTGACTGCCATACCGCTCCCCGAATGGCTCCTCCGGTACATTCAATCCGGATACTTCCTGCTCCTGCAGCCGCCACTTTCCTGCTGCCTGCTCCTGTCGCCGCCGCTTTCCTGCTGCCTGCGCTGCCGCCTTTCCCACGGCTCCCACTCCCAATCAGTACTGCCTGCCGCAGGCACTTTCTCGCCATATATAAAAGTTCGATCCAGAAAAAGATAATAACAATAATATTTTTACATAAAGCCAGTGTCCCGGAAGGATTACGGATTCCAAAATCAGACAAATCCGAATTCCAGATATAGTGCAGAAGAACCGAACTTCCAAAAGTCACCAGGAAATCTTTATTCCAGATACAATTCCAGGACAACCGGGAATCCTTCATTTCTAAAGCAACAGCCGCCGCGTAAGGCGCAGACATAAGCGTATGCCCGCCCAATGCATAGATCCCCCTGAGAATCTGATTTCCGACGATGTCCTGTATCCCACCCGCCGACTGGGCATATGTAATGGATTCAAAGCTGCCGAACCCGGCGCCCACCGCAGCGCCAATCACCAGCCCGGTCAATCCATAGACTTTCTTTTTCTTTGAAAAGAAATACAGAATAAGCAGCGCCGCCGCCAGCTTCGCAGGCTCTTCCCGGAAAGCCGCCAGCTTCGCGGGGCCGCTTTGTACAAAATCAAACATGACCGACGTTCCCAGGAAGGAAAGCAGCCCTCCCGCCAAAAAAAACCCGAACAATTCATATATAGACAGATTTCTGGGAATATTCAGTTCCCAGATGAAAATCATGATAATAACCGGCATCACAAAAGGCGGGATTGCCGTCATCATCAATAAGAATCCGGAAGTCACATTCCCTATCATATTCAAATTGACAAAGAGCAAACCGTAAACCAGTACAATCAGAGCAGCTCCGGCTTTCAAAAGCGGGTAAAATACCCACGGTTTTCTCCATTTCTGGAGCATATTTGCTTCTGTCGCACTGTTAAGTGTCGTCCCCGCCAAAAGGGCATATTCCAGCTCTTCCCTGCTATGTTTCCTTCTGCACTCCGAGAAGATATCTTTCCATTTAATCTCCGCATCCTGTGCAAGCTTCTGATAAAATTGCTCGTTCCCCATAATGCTTCTCCTTATTTACCACGTACCCTTACGCCCTTTATCTCTTCCTGTCCAGCACAAAGCTTTGTCCCGGATCCGCCAAATAAAAAGTATCGCCTCTATGTACCGGAATCTCCTGGTTAGGCGGTATGCGCCTTCCTTTCAGAAACGTACCATACGAAGACCCCATATCCCGGAGGTACACCTGCCCTCCCCGGAAATAAAGTTCACAGTGCATACTGCTGATGCCTTTTGTTCCTGCCGGATAAACCAGCTTGTTTTTAGAAGCATCTCTGCCAAGGCGGAGACACCCTCCGGCTTCCACTGCAAATCTCTTTCCCGCAAATACACCTGCCACTCCCTGCAATCGGTAGCCACTGTCTTCCAATGGTTTTGGCACAGGCGCGGGTTGCGGTTGCGGCGCAGACGCAGCCCGCTTTTTTTGAAAAACAATCACCAACGCAGCGATAACAACAATACCTGCCGCAATGACAAGCCATCTGTAAATGCCTGTGCTTCCTGCTTTCTGGTTCTCTCCCTGCAGTTCATAATAGATTCCCAATTCATCCAATTTCTCTATTGCATAATCAATATATACCGACGCTGAATATTCCGACGCTTCCTGTCCTCCAAAGCCGTAAGTATTGATACCGATAACCGCCCCATCTTCTGTAATAAGAGGCCCGCCGGAATTCCCATGGTTGATATGAGCCTCATGCTGGATAATCTTCGTATCCACCGAGCCATTTTCCCAGACAGTAAAGCGGGAAATCGTCCCTTTGGTAACAATAACATCTTCCACATCCGCAGCCTGGTAAGTATATCCGTTTACGCCGTCGCCATTTCCCGGAAATCCCAGCGCGTACACCGTATCTGAACGCTGCATCTCTTCACTGGGCAGCAGCGGCAGCGCTATCCGCCCTTCCATTTTTCTCTCTGCCCTTATAATTGCAAAATCCGGATAGCCGCCCGTCGCATACACAATTTCGCAGGCTATCATATGGTCATAATCCGGAATCCAGCTTCCGCCGCCATCCTCCATTTTTACCGCCTCATCATCCAGCATAATATACACTTTATCGCACAGCTTACCCGTTTCCGGATCTCCCACAACGTGCATATTCGTGATAAATGTATCCGTTTCCTCCCCCGGAACCCCTATGCCGAATCCGCTCCCGGCGCCAAGCATATTTCCCCGCTCTGAATAAACACGGACAACACCCCGGCAGGCATCATCCACCATATCCGTCACTTCTTCGTCGGAATCCTCCGCCCTCGCCGGAAGAAAGAAAATAGAAAAAACCGTCAGCACTATACATACGCTGACAACGCCGGACAGCGCTTTCTTTGCAGCTCTTTGTCTCAACTTCCCCGCCCTTGTTCCTCGCATCACATTTTATCCTTTCTGTATAACTTAATATCGTTATAATTATATCGTAAATACGTACTAATCGCAACGAAAATATTTCCTTTGCTTAAGCATCATAGTTGGGGTTTTTGACCTCGACATCAGTATATACGCTTGCCTGCATCTGTTTTGAAAATCATTTCCACCTATCTAATATGTCAGAGACTCATTCGACACATCTGCCGTAATAGGTACAACTATGTCAACCTTGACTTTTTTCTTTCTTACATGTAACATAAAACACAACAACATATGTTTTTACGCTTACCGTGATTGTGAGGAAGGAATGGATATGAACAAAGAATATGGACTAACCCCCTACGAAACAAGAGAAATCCTATTTTATAAAACCGACAATGGCGAAGTTCGGATTGAAATCCTTTTGTACCAAGAAAATCTGTGGCTGACACAAGCAAAGATGGCGGAATTATTTGAAGTTAAAAAAGCGGCTATTTCAAAGCACTTGAAAAACATCTTTAAATCCGGCGAATTACAGGAAGAATCAGTTGTTTCCAAAATGGAAACAACTGCGGCGGATGGCAAACAGTATAATACCAACTACTACAATCTGGACGCCATTATCGCCGTCGGATACCGTGTTAATTCTAAAAAAGCTACTATGTTCCGCATTTGGGCAAATCGGATATTAAAAGAATTTATCATTAAAGGTTATGTAATGGATGATGACCGCTTACGTGAACCGGAAAACTTTTTCGGAAAAGACTATTTCGAGGAACAGTTGGAGCGTATCCGTGATATTCGCTCCAGCGAGCGCCGTTTCTATCAGAAGATCACGGACATTTACTCCCAATGTAGCGCTGACTATGATGTAGACAGCCCCATTACGAAAAATTTTTTTGCAACAGTACAAAATAAACTCCATTACGCTGTCACTCATCATACGGCGGCTGAGGGGAAACATCATGTATATGCAGGATTGGGTTGATCGTCTGGATGCGTTCCTTCAGTTCAATGAAGAAGATATTCTGCATGACAACGGCAAAGTAACTGCTGCCATTGCAAAAGCGTTTGCAGAAAATGAATTTGAAAAATTCCGTATCGTACAAGACAGAGCATATCAGAGTGACTTTGACCGTCTTATAGCCAGTATTGAAGAATCCAACGAATCAACAAAATAATAAAAAACCCCACACACCTAAAAATGCATCCCAACCTGCCATCTTCTGACAGATTGGGATGCATTTCCCCAAATCCTATAATAACCTGTTACCCCGTCACGTCGAAAGATACCACTCCGGCACAAAGGTTACATCCTCTCCATAAAAAATTACCGTCACAACCTGGTCTTCCCACTCCACCTGCACTTCATACCCCGGCATAATAATCTGCCATACATCTTCCTCTTCTTTCACGGTGTCTGCATATTGCTCCGCCGCCGCCATGTAGGCCACTGTCTCCTCCCTGCTGATTCCTTCCATCTGCATATAGACTCCGAAGCCGTCGCCCTCAAGTTCATCACCGAATTCCGGGTAAATAAGACTGCCGTCTTTCCCCTTCCGGAAGCTGGCATACCCTGCCTGCGCTGAATCATACCATTCCGGCGCCGGAAGGAAATCCGGCGTATCCTGAATCAGAAATGCAGCTTCTTCCAAAGCTTCTTCTCCGCTCTGCCCCTTTTGTTTCGTCTCATATAAATTTGCTTCCATACGGGAAAGAAGCTCTGCATGTTCCAGAGAGATTTCTTCATATGCATCAAGACTACTGTCTCCGGCTTCCAGGACTTCCGCCTCCGTCTTTTTCCATTCCGGGCCATCCGCCGTTAATGCCGGATATTCCTTCTGTACTGTATTCCAATAGCTCTTTTCATCTGTATAATCCTGAACCGTCAGCAGGAGATAATTCGTCATAGCGCAGGCATAATCTTCCATACAGGCAATCTTTTTCCTCTGTACAGATACCTCCTCTTCCAGCATTTCCACCGCATCTTTATAGAACACATCACTCTCCAGACTTTCCAGTAATCTCTCTCTGATAACAAGATGTGCATCATCCAGCTCATCCGGAAGGCCGGAAAACGCCAGCGACTGATATTCTGTATCAATTCCCGCCTCTGCCAGTGTAAGGTATTCTTCTTCTGTCAAATCCTCTTCTGTCATTGCAAGCTCTTCCAGAGAACCTGCCGATGTGATGCAGGCGGTCCTCGCCTTCCCAAGGTCTTCCCAGCTTCCGCTTTCCAGATAAGCATCCACATAATCCATCGCCCACAGTTGGCTGGCATACATCTGATCCAATGTCTGAAGATAGTCCGACCACACTTCTAACAGATGTTGTACCGCCTGCTCTGTCCCGGATTCCGTCTCATTCTTTCCGTTCTCCAAATTAGACATCAGCTCCTTCTCAGAGCTTTCCCCTGCCTCGCTGCAGCCCGTTACCGTCAAAGTCAGAAGCATTACCATAATCCATAACCGTATTTTCCGCATCTTCTCCATCTGTTCAATCCTCTCTAACCTCAAAGAGCGCTGTCAGCCCATTTTTCTTTAACTCCCGCAGGGCAGATTTCTGCGCTTCTTTATAAATCTCTAAATCCGCCGTTGCTTCTTTCGTAATGTTCCCCTGCTGTACTGCCTGTGCGGCAGCTTTCCGGTATCGCGTACCGTTTTGCCGCTCTTCTTCGGAATCACTCTGCTCCATTGCCGTCAGCTCCGGCTCAACCACCAGATTATAATACTTTCCGTTCAAATCAGCATCCGCCTGTAAACACTGTCCCAGCGCCTGTACATATTCTTCTCCAAAATATTCCCACGCCTGCTTGTTTTCTCTTGCCCAGACCAGGATATCCAGATATCCTGCATATTCTTCCGCCCGCTCCCGCGGTAAATCATACAGTGCACGGCAGGCTTCTTCTTCCAAAGGCTTTCCGGACCACGGCATAACTTCCCCGGATGCAAGGAGATTCTCCAGATACCCGGATGTTCTTGCCGCTTCCGGCAGATAGTCATTGTCCAGGCTGTCCCGGCAATCCTGCAGCGCCTTATCGTATGCAGTCCCGCCGTCCGCTTCTGCGGAAAGGACTTCCAGCAGCCCCAAAAACGCTTCATACTGATCCGCACACGCCATATAGGAAGAAAGCGCAGCATCCAACACATTTTCAGAAAGTGCCTCATCATAAGGCGTCTTTACTTCCTCCTGCCCCGGCGCTAATAAGGGGAGATACACCCAGTGATATATTCCTCCAAGGCAAAGCACACAAGTAAGGATTAAAAGCAGCCTCTGCCTTCTTTCCCTGCGGGCAAATTTCCGTTCAAACCCCCGGTGAATTATAGCCAAATACTCTTCGATCAACTGGTGGGACATCCGGTAGCGTCCCGTTTCATCCCGCACAAGCAGCCCCAGCCTCCGAAAAAGTATCTCATGTACCATCGTGCCATACCACTCTTCGGCATTTTTACTTTCACCGCGGATGTCGGCGATATGCCCAATCCATTCCGGAAAAATTCCCGTCATCATCCTCTTTCCCATGCGGCGATAGCATTTCTCCAGGGCAGGAAGCATATCCTGCGCAGACAGCTCTCTTCCCTTCCTTTCCATAAGACCGGCGATTTCCGGTAGCACAAAGAAGAGCGCTGCCTCCGTCTGCCAGCGCTCTTTTGCATCCGGCGGAAGTTCCCGTATTTCCTTATCTAAAATTGCCGCGAAGTAACTATCCAGCAATTCTTCCTGAGAATGAATGAATATCTGCTTCCCACGGCTGATTACCGTCCTGATATAAATGGATAACATCATCGGCGACCGCAGCAGCTCTGCCATCTCTTTTGCTTCCGGTTGCAGGATCCCGTTTTCTCCCAGAATCTTCCCGACTTCTTCTTTCTCAAGCAGTTTTAGCCGTATTCTCTGAAAGGGAACCGCCTCTATGTCGCTGCGCCCGGCAAGAAGGATTCTGGTTCCCGGCATCGCAGACAGTTCCATGATTTCCTGCAAAAGTTCTTTCGTATTTCCGGAAATTTCGTTCAGCCCGTCCAGAAGAATCAATAATTGGGGACATTCCCCAAATCGTGTATACATAGGCACAGACAATAACCTTACCAATTCATGCCTTGCCAATTCCATACTGTCTGTTTCCGGTTTGAACTTAAGACTTTCCAGAATCCTGTTTTTTATATAGTCTGATTTTCCTTCTGTCCATCCGTAAAGGGACAGATAGGTGACCGCAGGCTCCGCCCCGCTATACTTTGCAGGCTGCAAATATGCCGCCCGCAAGAGTGCCGTGGTCTTTCCCGCTCCGCCTTCTCCCAGCAGAAAAAAGGAGCTGCCGCCCGGAGACAGCATTCGGCTCAACAGTTCTTCCGAACTAATTCTTTCTCCGCTCTTCGTCTCTCCCACAACCGGGTACAGCTTTTCTTCCTCTTTGATATATCTCAGAGCCGAATTCGAATTGATTGCCCGTAAAATATTCGCCCGCCCGGTCTCCCAAAGAGCCGGGTGGGTAATGCCTTTTCCTTCGATACGGTCCATCAGCTCTTCTAAATCCTGCCGCATCTGTCCGGCCGCCCGGTATCTTCTGGAAACCGTCGCCGCCAACCCTCGTTTCAGGATTTTTCTTACCATACTGCGCACCGTCTCCGGCGCATCTGCAAGACAGGGAGCATCTGATATATCCGGAACCTGCCCCCGCACCGTCTCCAGGACAGTCAGGTTCCTGCCTGTCAGCATCCGGTAAAAAACGGCCGTCAGCGCATACAAATCCGTTCCGTACCCAATCGCCGAACTCCTGCCCGAGCGTATCTCCGGCGCCGCAAATCCTTCCTTGGCGCTATAATAAAAGCTCCCGCCCTGCCGGATTTCCTCCAATGTATGTACGCTGTTATAATCAATCAGGGAAATTCTCTCTCTTTTTCCCTCTCCTATCAAAAGGATATTATCCGGGCTGATATCCAAATGCAGGAGCCCGAAATTATGAAAGGCTTCCAGCACGTCCAAAGCTCCCATCATCCTGCGGACGTAAACCGCCAGCGGCGTTCCTGTCTCCTGTTCCATTTCTTTATCAAGGCTTCTGCCTCCGGAGAATCCCAGAACAGAATACAGCGTCTGATTCTGTGAAAATGTATTGATATTGGCGTCAATGTCAGCAGGATACTCTGACAGTATTTGTAAATGAATCTCATTTGCCCTCTGAAAACTAAGCCTGTGAAGTTCCATCAGTGGCCGGGCTTCCTCTGTACAGCACACATTTCCTTCCGAATCCCGGAATATCATTCCCTGCGGATGGAACGGGAACAGTTCCTTAATCAAGACCCGGTGCCGCAAGTCTTTCCACTGCTCATCCGGATAAGTCCCTATATACACCATCGCATTGGAACCTTTCCCCACAAAAGACTCTACCCGGCATTCCATTCCCGGAAATGAAAGACATGTTCCTGCTTTTAAGCAAATCCTGTTATCCATATTCTATCTAATCCTATTTTTATCTGTATTTCATCTGGTTACAAAAGCCTGCTTTTCCTAACTATACCATTTACAGATACCGGAAATTGAAAATCCTTTCCGCAATTACTCTTTTTCACCAAACATTGCCCGGATCATAGCCCTCAGCCTGGCGCTCACATCCACCATATCTCCTTCGTGAATACAATAAAGAATCATCCAATCAAAAGGAGAACGCGGATCCAGCGTTCTATAGCCGCACTGCAGCAGCATATCATTCAGACGGCAGTACAGATCTTCAAAACTTTCTTCCCCGGAAGGTTCCCACTCCAGATCTTCTTCATCTTCCGGCAGGCTTCCCGGATCCGTTGCCAAAAACAGCAAAATCAATACTTTCCGCGTCACATCCATTTTCCGGTTCCGCATCTTTGACAGCGCCACATCGTCCGGCCATCCGCTGCTTATATTTTTCTGAATCTCTGTGAAGGTAAGCTTCTCCTTTCCGGAATCCTCCTTCTTCTTACCGGCACGGACTTGCTCCTTAGCATACAGCACATGATCCCCATAAAAATATTCCCTTGTAATATCACGGGCAGTCAGCCTTTCTTCTTCAAAAACCTCCGCCCGCCGTTCTATCTCATCCAGTTCCGGATGCTCCAGGATTTCCAGCATTTCCATAAAAAGCTTATAAGCATTGTTATGCCAGCGGCCCAATCTCGGCACGGCTTCTGTCAGATAATCTTCCAGCTCCTCCCTGGTGCGAAGCGCCGCAACCTCTGCCCTGATCACCGGAGTGAAACTGTCCTGTGCCGGTTCCCTGGATTCTCTGACGGCTGAAAGCTTTCTTTTCATCTCTTCATTCAGCTTCTGCGCTTCCTGATAGCTCATTCCCTGTTTTAGGGCAAAAATGTATACAATTTCATCCGGGCTTCTCCAATGCAGTCCTTCTTCCGAAACAAGGGCGACAAATTCATCCGCTTCCTCTACAGACAGTCCCAGGATAAAGCAAAGCTCAATGGCATCCTTTTTCTTAATTGTCTGGTTCATGGTATACTTCATCCAGCCTCTTACACGCCGCGCGACAGACTCCCTTTTCTGGCTTGGGTCATGCTCCAGCAATCCCTCCACCAAAAGCTTCTGCAGTTCCTTTCCATGTGAAAATTTCTCAATCTTCTCCCAGGGCGTGCGCATATCTGCATGTTCCAGGAAAGCAATTGCTTCCTGAATTGATCGGTCCTCCCCTGCCGCCTCGTTATAATTGTATTGTGACAACTCCGTCATATTTTTCTCATTCATGGTGTTTTCTCCGTACTTCCATTACAATTCCGGTTCTTTCTATGAATTGTAACACACCCGCCCACCAATTTCACTATCTTCTTATCTGTCCGTTTCCAAATATAATATATTTTATTGTAGTCAGCGCCTCCAATCCCATCGGTCCTCTCGCATGGAGCTTCTGGGTACTGATTCCAATCTCCGCACCGTAACCAAATTCAAATCCATCCGTAAATCTCGTGGAAGCATTTACATAAACTGCCGCCGCGTCAATTTCATCCTGGAACTTCAGCGCATTTGTATAATTTTCTGTAATTATAGATTCCGAATGTCCGGTGTTGTAAGTATTAATGTGTTCAATCGCTTCTTCTATAGAAGAAACCGTTTTCATAGAAATAATTTTATCCAGATATTCCGTACCCCAGTCCTCCTCTGATGCGGCAAGAATCCCCGGCTGGATTGCACATGCCGCCTCGTCTCCACGGATTTCCACCTGCTTTTTATTGAGCCGTTCATAGATTGCAGGAATAGCTTCCTTTGCAATATTTTTGTGAATTACCAGAGATTCACAGGCATTGCAGACTCCCGTTCGCTGGGTCTTGGCGTTATCAATAATATTTACCGCCATCTGAAGATCGGCATATTCGTCCACATAAACATGACAATTCCCGGTTCCGGTCTCTATCACCGGAACGGTACTATTTTTCACTACATGGTCGATCAGCCCTTTCCCGCCCCGCGGAATCAATACATCAATATAGGAATTCATCCGAAGCATCTCCGTTACATGCGCCCGATTCGTATCTTCCACTAAGAGCACCGCTGTCTCAGGTAAATTCTCCTTCACAAGCCCTTCCCGTATTACTTGGACAATCGCCTTGTTAGAACAGGCAGCGTCACTTCCGCCCCGCAAGATCGTCACATTCCCGTTCTTAAAACACAGGCCAAATGCATCTGCCGTCACATTGGGACGGGATTCATAGATAATTCCCACAACTCCCAGGGAAACTCTCTTTTTCCCAATCCGAAGCCCGTTAGGTCTTGTCTTCATAGAGACAATCTCTCCCACCGGATCCTCCAGATCCGCAATCTGCATCAGCCCTTCCGCCATTGCCTCTATCCGCTCCGACGTAAGCCTTAGCCGGTCAATCAAAGACTCTTTCATCCCCCGCTTTTCTGCCATGGCAACATCTTTTTCATTTTCCTCCAAAATAAATCCGCTCCGGGCACACAGCATTTCCGCTGCCGCACGAAGTCCTCTGTTTTTCTCCGTCTGCCCTAAAATCCGTACCTTCTTCTCCGCTTCCTTAGCTTGCCTGCCAATTGCTTCCATGTAACTCATAATCCATACCTCCTGCCTGATAATTTTCCTTTTTCTTACTCAATGTCTCTTTGCGTTTCCGCTTCGCCAGCCTCCGGTACTGCTCTCGCTCAGGCGCCAGTGAATTTTCCATTTCCAAGGCATTCTCGCCGGACAAGAACAAGGTTCCCACTTTCTTGCCTGCCATAATATCGTGAATCGTATAAATATTCTGTCCATTGGCAATCACCATATCCGCCCCGGAATTTACCGCAATTTTTGCCGCTTCTATCTTCGTCGCCATTCCGCCCGTACCCAGGTCACTCCCTGCGCCTTTTCCCATTTTTTCCAGTTCTTCATCTATTTTTACTACGGTATGAACAAAACGGGCGTGGGGATTTTTCTTCGGATCATCCGTATACAACCCTTCAATATCCGACATCAAGATCAACAGATCTGCATCCACCAAGGACGCTACATAAGCCGCCATCGTATCATTATCTCCAAAATTCCCATAGGCTTCCTCATCCACGGAGATAGCGTCATTTTCATTTACGATCGGCACCACATTCATAGCAAATAATTCATCAAAAGTATTCCTTGCATTCTGTGCGCACATTTCATTCATAATCGACTCTTTCGTCAATAGTACCTGCGCTGTCAGCTGGCTGTATTCTGCAAACAGCTTTTCGTACATCATCATTAGCCTTCCCTGACCCACAGCCGCACACGCCTGCCGCACTGCCCGGTCTTTCACACCGCTTTTTACTCCCAATACATTCCTTCCGATTCCTACCGCACCCGATGACACCACAATAATTTCCTTCCCTTTATTCCTCAGATTAATCAGGATGCGCACAAATTTCTCCAGCTTCTCCAGATTAATATTGCCTGTCTCCGCATAAGTGATAGTAGATGTTCCTACCTTGATTACAATCCGTTTCTTATCCTTTAACATTTCTCTGTTTCTCATGATCTTACCCTTTCTGCTTTTATAAAATATAAAAAAGGAATAAAAGCAAAAGCATATGTTTTGCCTTTATTCCTTCTCAATTACAAACATATTCTTTCCCGTAACCCAGTATTGAATTTTATGCCATGACTACCCCTAAGGGGCACGGGAAACACGGCACAAAAACAACACTGCTTACAGAAAGTAAAGCAGAGCCTGTCACACAAATATTTTTGCTGCACTTACAGCTGTCAATTTCATTCATGTTGATCACTCCCATCAAAGAATCCTGTTCTCTTATTTTCTAACTATTTTATACAAATATTCTTATTTGTCAAGCAAAAATATTTCCACAAATTGCATGAATATACATGCGAACTAATTTTTATGCATAATTATTGAATAATATACACTTTAATAAAGATTTTTCATTTTCTTGTTGCATATTTATAAGATATGGTGTATAGTAGTTTTTGCATAAAAAACAAATACATAAAAAAGAAGATTCGTGCCGTCAGGCACTGCATTTTAGGAGGCGTTTACTATGAAAGAGAAGGTTATCTTAGCATATTCAGGCGGACTGGATACGACTGCTATTATTCCATGGCTGAAAGAAAATTTTGACTACGACGTTATCTGCTGCTGTATCGACTGCGGACAGGGCGAAGAGCTTGACGGATTGGAAGAGCGTGCCAAATTATCCGGCGCATCCAAATTATATATCGAAGATATTGTAGATGATTTCTGCGATAACTACATCGTACCTTGCGTACAGGCACACGCTGTATACGAGAATAAATATTTACTGGGAACTTCCATGGCCCGTCCCGCAATTGCCAAAAGGCTGGTAGAAATTGCAAGAAAAGAAGGCGCCAGCGCAATCTGCCACGGCGCTACCGGTAAGGGCAATGACCAGATTCGTTTTGAACTTGGTATCAAAGCATTGGCTCCTGACCTCAAAATCATCGCTCCGTGGAGAATGACGGATGTGTGGACCATGCAGTCCCGTGAAGATGAAATCGAATATTGTAAGCAGCATGGCATTGACCTTCCGTTTGATGCCAGCCACAGCTACAGCCGTGACCGTAATTTATGGCACATCAGCCATGAAGGACTGGAACTGGAAGATCCTGCAAACGAACCAAATTACGATGATCTTCTTGTTCTCGGTGTTACACCGGAGAAAGCCCCGGACGAAGGCGAGTATGTTACTATGACATTTGAAAAAGGCGTTCCGAAGAGCATTAACGGTGAAGAGATGAAAGTTTCTGATATTATCCGCAAGTTAAATGAATTGGGCGGAAAGCACGGCGTCGGTATCTGCGATATTGTTGAGAACCGTGTTGTAGGTATGAAATCCCGCGGAGTATATGAGACTCCCGGCGGAACCATTCTCTACGAAGCACACCAGCAGCTTGAAGAGCTGGTATTAGACCGCGCTACTTATGAAGTAAAAGAAGAGATGGGTAATAAACTTTCCCAGATTGTATATGAAGGAAAATGGTTCACACCTCTGCGCGAAGCAGTTCAGGCATTTATTGAAAGCACACAGGAATATGTAACCGGCGAAGTGAAATTCAAGCTTTACAAGGGCAATATCATTAAAGCCGGAACAACTTCTCCATATTCCCTGTACAGCGAATCCCTGGCAAGCTTCACCACAGGCGAATTGTATGACCACCACGATGCAAGCGGATTCATTAATCTGTTCGGTCTTCCGTTAAAGGTTCGTGCAATGAAAATGCAGGAAGTAGAAGGCAAATAAAAGAAATCAAAAAGCTCCGGTTCCGACAGGATGTATAAAACCACATCCTGCCGGAGCCATTTTATTTATATCATCTCATCCAGTCTCAGCGAAAATCCCTTTATTCTGAATGACGGAACGGATGTCTCAAAGGAAGCAATGACAGGGGCACTGTCCGCCGCCAGATCATACAATATCACCCTCCGCTCCCCAGGATTCACAATCCAATATTCCCCAACACCATATTTTCTGTATAGCGCAAGCTTTTCAAACATATCATACTCTGCTGTTGCCGGTGACAGTATCTCTACTGCTATATCCGGCGCCCCATAACAGATATCATCCTTAATCAATTCACGCCTGCAGATAACAGATATATCCGGCTGAACTGCCACGGCTCTTTCTTCGTCAAGAACTACACAGAACGGTGCAGGAACAACCACACATTTACTGCAATGCTCCTGCAAATACTGCTCCAGCGACATAGAAAACAGCAAGGCAATTCTCTGATGCTCATATCCAGGCGCATTACGGTGAACCAACCGTCCTTCTACCAGTTCATATTCCCCACAGCGTTCCAACGCAAAATACTCCTCAATTGATAATTCCTCTCCCTGACAGCCATACTGTGCTTTTGACTCTTCCACCATTCCGGCTACCCGACAGGGATTCGATCTTTTCCCTTCTTTTCTGCCAACACGAAATATCTCTCCTATCCTGCACAACATTTCCAAATCCGGAATCTGCTCTCCCGTCTCATATTTCATATATGCCGCCCGGGAAATTCCCAGACGCTCTGCCATAGAACCCTCCGTATATCCTCCGGCTTTCCTTGCTACCTTTAAATATTCTGCAATAATCTGGTTCACTGTCTTCTCCCCCTTTCATATACTCTAAACATATCTTTTTTCATACATAGGACTCACACGTTTGTATCACAATAATATCATATAGTTTCCATAATTGCAACCGTTATTTTTAGGCAACTCATTGCACATTTAATACCCGCAGTACATTTTCTGACCAGATTTTCTCGATCTGCCTCGTTGTAAATCCGGCTTTCTCAAGCGCCCGCGCAAGGCACCCCATTTGTCCCATATCCGGTATCTCCATTCTTTCCATACCGTCAAAACCATCAAAATCGGTACCAATGGCAGGAAACTCGCTTCCACCCACCTTTACCATATGTTTCAAATGCTCTACCATGGCATCCATCCTGGATTCATTGCTTCCGTCCAGAAAACAGCCATAAAAATTAAGCCCTGCAACGCCTCCTTTTTCCGCCAGTCTGCGAATCATATCATCCGAAAGGTTTCTTGGGTGATTACAGACAGCACGGCAGTTAGAATGAGACGCCACGACCGGACCTTTCGCGTATTTCAATACATCCGATGAGGTACCGTCAGAAGCGTGGGATACATCCACAATCATCCCTAATTCGCCCATTCTTTCTACCACTTCTATTCCAAAAGGTTTCAGCCCGGACGCCATTTCTTTTCTATCTCTGCTGTTAGGATATCCGATACAATTTTCATAGTTCCACAGAATCGTCATCAGACTGACCCCTTGTTTCTTAAGCTCTTCCAGCCTTTCCATCCGCCCATTTAAAATGCCGCCTTCTTCCACCGTAAGAAAGGCTCCAATCTTTTTCTCCTCCTCTGCTTCCGCTTCTGCCCTTTGCATTCCGGCAAGCGCTGCTCTTTCCTTTAAGAAAACCATTTTTTCCGGGCAGGCGCCCACTTCCTTCTTCAGATATTCCGCCATTTCTAACACGTGCCTGAACCCAGCATCGTATTTTTCTTCTGCCGTCACTCCCGGCAGAGCATGCAGATACACAAAGCAGGCAAAAAATTGCGCTATTGAGCCTGCTTCTTTTAGCTTACTCAAAGAAACCGCACAATCATTATGCAATAAGTTGCCTTTTTTGTCTAAGTCTATCATTTTCCATAACGTGTCACAGTGCATATCAATCAGATTCATATTTTCCATTTCCTTCTCATATCATTTATCATTCTATATCATATTACATGGAGGGAGATTTATGAAGTCTGTTATTGGAATTATCACCTGCGGATTTGAAAATGAAAGACAATTCGTCAGCCAGAATTACATCGAGGCAATCCAACGCTCCGGCGCTCTTCCCCTCCTGCTTCCCATCCTCCCCTTCCACAGCACAGACATCCATCTGGATTATCAGCAATACGGCTCTGTCTGCGACGGTTTTCTCTTCTGCGGCGGCGGCGACATTACTCCCATCTTCTTTGATGAAGAACCGCTGGATGCCTCCGGCGTCACAGACATAAAAACGGACATATTCCAGCTTTCTTTCATGGAATATGTCCTTTCACTGCAAAAACCTGTTCTAGCCATCTGCCGCGGTATGCAGGTATTAAATACCGCCCTGGGCGGAACCATTTATCAGGATAACACTCTTATTCCGAGAACTACGCTGTCGCATATGCAGCGCTCCATCCGGCGCAGCGACGTCTCCCATAGAGTTTCTTTTGAACCCGGCAGTATTCTTCATAGCATCTGTGGAGAAACTACCTATACCAACAGCTTCCATCACCAGTCCGTCCACACACCCGGCGGCCAGATTCTCATCAGCGGAAGAACTTCCGATGGAATCATTGAAGCCATCGAAGTGGAAGATCATCCCTTTGCCGTAGGTGTTCAATGGCATCCGGAATGCATGTACAAAACTTCGCGGGAAATGCGGAATCTGTTCCTTCGTTTCGTCGCTGCCGGTTACTCGAAGGGATAGCGAAGTCCCCAGTCGGCACGGATGTTATCCATCCATTCCATCATCTGAAGCGTTTCACTGTGGGGCATCTCTTCACATTCCAGCATTCCGGCTTCCAGCGCCCGCATGCATGCCCGGATTTCATATTCGTACCCGGTAATCTGTTTTGGCACTTCCACTGTGCGGATAGATTTTCTGTCAGATGAAAAAATCTCAATCCTGTCCACATTGTTGATATTATAAGCAATCATATAGCCTTTCGTCCCATAGACGATTCCATACTGTTCTGTCGCCGCCAGCATTCCTGCGTGAAGCGTTGCAAGACGCCCGTCTTTATAAGTAAGAATCATAGCATCCTGAGCATCCACGCCAGTTGGCGACCATACACAGGCAGATGTAATCTTCTCAATCTCATTTCCAAAACACATACTTGCGAAATTCAGCGGGTACACTCCCACATCCAGCAGCGCTCCTCCGGCAAGCTCCGGCTTTACCATGCGCTCTTTATCCACCACGTCATAGCCCAGATTTGCACTGAGTCCTTTCAACTCACCAAGTTCACCGCTGCTAAGAATATCTGCAATTAATTTTCTGGAAGGCATATAGCGGGTCCAGATTGCTTCCGTTATAAATACATTTTTCTCCTTTGCATAAGCAAGAAGCTCCTTCGCCTGCTTCACATTTGCCGTAAAAGATTTCTCACAAAGCACCGGCTTTCCATAGGAAATACAAAGCTTCCCATGCTCCAGATGGTGAGAATGCGGAGTGGCGATATACACCAGATCCACCTTATCATCCATGAGCATTTCTGCGTAAGAACCATAGGCTTTCTCCACATGATTCTTTTCTGCAAATTCTTCTGCACGCCTGATATCCCTTGATGCAACCGCATAAGCACATGCATCCTCCATTCCATTTAATGTCTGTGCCATCGCTACCGCGATACGGCCTGCTCCTAATATTCCAACATTCATCTGTTTCCCTCCGTTCGTATGAATTTCATCAACATTGTATCATATTTTCATTTCAAAAAAAATTCTTTCCACCGTATATTTCTTTCCCTTTTCCGAGATACTAACCAGGTAAATATCAACCAGCTAAAGGAGGAATACGCTATGGCAGATTTATCTGTTCTCGACTTACAGAACCTTCGCCATCTGATTGGCGGATACGACACATCCCACTGCAAAATGACAGAATATGCAAGTCAGACTGAAGATCCGGAAATCAAAAAATTATTTCAGGATGCGGCAAATTCCGCAATGAAGAACAAACAAGATCTTATGAAATTTTTATAAGGAGGGTACAGCATGTTAAACGAAAAAACTATGGTTGTCGACGCATTGACCGGTGTCAATGGCGAATTGACACGTTTCGGCGAAATGATTCCGCAGACAGAAAACATGGAATTGAAACAGTGCCTGAAACAGCTTCGCAATGAATGTGAAATGTCACAGGAAAAACTTTATCAGGTCGCACGGGAAAAAAGCTACTATGTTCCTGCTGAAAAGGCATCCCAGCAGGAAATCGACCACGTAAAATCTATTTTAACCCATCCGGTTATGAAATAATAATTATGTAAGGTACGGTGTAACTCAGTAAAAAGAGTTACACCGTTTTCTCTTGCTGCCAATTATCTGTTGTATTTTAATGGATATCTTTCTTCGTGTATTTCAGATAGGCAATCATGATTCCCCCAATTCCTATACCGGCACCAATGGCGACCATTCCTCCGTCCAGCCTGCCATTTGTCACGATATCAGCGCCATCACAATATCCAAACGGTGTTATATATTTCAAAAGTTCAGCGACATCAGCAATATTTGCAATCAGGTTTAAAAAATACATCATTGCGGCAATACCAAGTCCTGCACCCGCACTGCCTTTGCGAAGGAATGCCGAAATGCCAAAGCAAATCCCTGCCAGCTCAATCTGAAGCAGATAATAGGCAAGATGCAACAGACTAATTTCTTTTAGAGGAATTTCCTCACCGACAGCAGCTATGGAACCGACAGCAACAGCATAGATAATGATATTCATCGCTGTGATTTGGAGCAGTACAGCAACCAACTTTTCCGTAATAATTCTTTTCCGGCTGACAGGATGAGTCAGCAGAAATTCCGCAGTTTTATCTTTTTCTTCTTTGCTGAGAATACCCGCTGCACAAAGTGCTGCATAAAATGCACCGCCGAGGCCTAAAACATTGCCGCATTCAACAGCGTAAAATCCAACGAGTGATCCAAAGTTCAAACGATCCATACCGAATGCCTCGGTGAAAGACCCCATGGAAGCAAATACATCATTAACACTCTCCATCTGTCCCTTCATTTCCGGAAATAGAAAAACGCAGATTACAAGGAGAAAGCCAATAGCGGCCGTCCATATCATAAACAAAATTTTCCCTTGCTTCAGCTCGTGTTTTACAAGTGTCATACCGTCTCACCGTCCTTTTCATAATAATGCAGAAATATTTCCTCAAGATCCGGCTCTGTAATCGTAAGATCGTCCACTTGAACGGAGGATAGCACGCGGAGCAAGCTGTCCATAGCACCACTGTAAAGGAAACGAACGGAGCCTTCAGTATCCTTTCTATCCCGAACGCCGCTCAAGCGCTCTAAGGGAACGCTGCCATGAACCGTAATACATTTTACACTTGTTTTTGAGAGAGCTTCTACACTATTGCACGCAATGATTCGGCCGTCACGGATAATTGCCGCGCGGGTACAATTGTGCTGAATTTCCGAAAGAATGTGGCTTGACAGGAAAATCGTTGTACCCTCCTTATTTCTTTCCCGTAAAATGTCAAAAAACTCTTTTTGCATCAGCGGATCCAGTCCGATTGTCGGCTCGTCCAGCACAAGCAGCTTCGGCCGATGCTGTAAAGCACAGACGATAGCGACCTTCTTTCTATTTCCAAATGACAGATCATCATTTTTTCGGTCTGTATCAAGCCGCAGTCTCTCACAGAGCAGCTTTGATTCAGCAGTGCAATCCTTTTTCCGCAAATCAGCGGACAGTTTCAATACATCTTTCACTTTCATCCCTTGATAAAATAATGCCTCTGAGGGCAGATAACCGATGTTCTGCAAAATGGTTTCCTTCTCTTTTGTGACATCTTTCCCAAATATCATTGCACTACCTGATGTAGGGGCAATCAACCCAAGCAAC